>ERZ827452.2780-NODE-2780-length-12288-cov-3.206000_pt1 | contig 12288 bp, 6 predicted proteins | sample MGYA00519866_ERZ827452 | MGnify/ENA primary metagenome ERZ827452 (study PRJEB31778, sample SAMEA3449307) | human gut metagenome | biome: human gut; feature: human-associated habitat; material: faeces | place: United Kingdom | collected 2010/2012 ... | reverse complement strand
TGGATTTTGAAGGAGATTACGCATTGATTATCCGGGCTTACGATGAAGGTGTCGCCTACCGTTTTGTTACCGACATCGATTCCGAGGTCATCGTTAAAAATGAAAAAGCAATCTTCCGGATAGACGAACAATCAGGAGTTGTTTTTCCGGAAGCTTTGTCACTGAGTGTCTGGGAGGTCTCTTATATAGACTATGCGTCTTCGTCGGGCATTGCCGATCAGAAACGAGCCATTACTCCCGTTCTTTTTACCCATCCGGCAGGTATCCGTACAGTGATTGCCGAATCGGATGTCCGGGATTATCCGGGTATGTACCTGACCAAGAACAAAGGCCATTTTCAGGGAACATTCGCCGCTTATCCCGACAGTGTAGCCATGGGGAGCTGGTGTAATTTTGTCGCCGTCGTGCAAACCCGCCAAAATTATATAGCCCGGACTTCCGGTAAACGTGAATTTCCCTGGCGGATCATTATGGCCACAGACGATGACAAAACGCTGTTGAATAACGAACTTGTGTACAAGCTAGCCACCCCTCAGCGTATTACCGATACCGACTGGATAAAACCGGGTAAAGCAGCCTGGGAATGGTGGCACGATGCAATGCTTCCGGGAAGCGACCTCCCCTCGGGCATGAATAACCGAAATACAGCCCTCTATAAACATTATATAGATTTCGCAGCAGAAAATCAGCTCGAATATCTGATGTTGGATGCCGGCTGGTCGGACCTTTTCGATCTGACCAAAGTCAATCCTCAAATCGATATCCAAGAGTTGGTATCTTATGGAAAATCCAAAAATGTAGGGGTATTTTTATGGTGTGTGGCCCATACCCTGATCAGCGATATCGATAAATATATGAAAACCTTATCCGACTGGGGAATTGCAGGACTTAAAGTCGATTTTTTCGACCGCGACGATCAGATTGCCATGGGCTGGTATGAAGAAATTGCCCGGAAAGCTGCCGATTATCGGTTAATGGTCAATCTGCACGGCTGTAGTAAACCCACCGGACTTCAAAGGGCTTATCCCAACATTGTCAACTATGAAGCCGTCCGGGGAGCCGAATGTTCGAAATGGGATCTGACAGCCAATCCACGCCATCATCTTACTTTCCCCTTTATCCGGATGTTAGGAGGCAGTCTGGACTATACTCCGGGGTCTATGCGTAACCGTTCACGCCAGATGTTCAAACCGGTAGATCCGGGACTTCCGTTCTCTCAGGGAAGCCGTTGTCACGAATTGGCCATGTTCGTCATCTTCGACCAATATTTTGCAATGCTTTGTGATTCCCCTGCGGAATACAGGAAATATCCCGATATTTTACGGTTCCTGTCGGCAGTACCGACCACTTTCGATGAAACCCGGGTTTTACAAGCTAAAGTCGGCGAGTACGCTTTGATGGCAAAACGTAAAGGCAACGATTGGTATGTAGGAGGTATGACCGATTGGACAGCCCGGGAAATGGAAATCGATTTTTCTTTTTTAACTCCCGGAAAAAAATATAAAGCTGAAATTTATAAAGACGGATACGATGCAAATATATATGCTGACCAGTATGTGTTTGTAAATCAAGAAATAGACAACAATTCAAAACTTAATATAAAATTAGCATCAGGAGGAGGAGTAGCTATACGAATAGTTCCTTTGGAATAATTTTAACTCATAAAAAAACCAAAACATTTTTCGTTTTTTTTTGTGCGTTATTAAAATTCAATTATTTTTGCCACCATATTTTTCAAATACGAAACATAGTTTCAAATACGAAACAATTATAAGAGTGCGAAATTTGTTTTACTAAAACAGCGTAAGATTATACATCATTATAATAAAATTATACATTTTTCAATCATTCCGCAAACGATATCTTTGACGCGGAAATATGATTAGAATGAAAAAGGACTGTTTAACGAGAATTATTGGTGAAAAAATATTTAAACATTTGAACATATAAACAAATAGAGCAGGTGTAGGCTAAAAAAAATCACAACTAATATAACGAACGTTTTTTTAGGAAAGAATTAATGAATTTTTGTATTGATCGAAAAATCTTTCCTGAGAACCAAAAATTAAATCAAAATCATTGCTTGTTTGGATTTAAGTGATTTATTATTAAATAATTATTAGATTATTAATTTCTATTTCCGATAGGGAGTTGTTTTTTATTTATGGTTTGAAATGTTTTAAATGTTTCCGAATCATTTGACTTTTTTAATGTTCCTTTTTTTGGGGAAACAACATTAACAATAAACAAATAACAACTCAAATTCAAGAACATGTCAGGAAACACACTAAAGAAAGCATCTCCCCGAAGACTTTACCAGTTAGGGAAGATATTCATGTTTTTGTTGGCAATTGGCCTGACCACGACCTCATTTGCCCAACAATCTGCTACCGACCTAAAAACAGTAAAAGGAACCGTAGTAGATGAAACCAATCAACCTATTCCGGGAGCAACCATCCTGGTACAAAATTCCACCCGGGGTGTTGTCACCGACGAGCTGGGAAAATTTGAAATCACCGTCCTACCGAGTGATAAATTGGTAATCTCGTTCATTGGGCTCGAGACGAAAACGATTCCAATCGGTGATAAAACGACCTTAAGTATTGTATTGTTACCCAAGGCAAACGAACTGGACGGTGTTACCGTTGTAGCTTTTGCCAAACAGAAAAAAGAAAGTGTAGTCGGTGCGATCACCACAGTAACCCCAAAAGATCTGAAAGTCCCCTCCAGTAACCTGACTACCGCGCTGGCAGGACGGGTAGCCGGTATGATTTCTTACCAGACCAGTGGTGAACCGGGGGCCGACAATGCTCAATTCTTCATCCGTGGTATCGGAACTTTCGGTTCTTCAGCCAAAAAAGACCCGTTGATCCTGATCGATAACCTGGAAGTATCGGCCACCGATCTGGCCCGTCTGCAACCCGACGACATCGCTTCTTTCTCTATCATGAAGGATGCTACAGCAGCCGCACTCTACGGATCAAGAGGTGCAAACGGTGTGATTTTAGTAACCACCAAAGAAGGTGCAGAAGGTAAAGCCAAATTGTCTATCCGCTTCGAAACCTCTTTATCCCAACCGACCCGTCAGGTAAAACTGGCCGACCCGGTTACCTACATGCGTATGCACAACGAAGCCACTTTAGCCCGCACACCTGAAAATCCGCTCCCCTATTCGGAAGAAAAAATCGCCAATACCCTGGCAGGCAAAAATCCCATGGTTTACCCGGCTGTCGACTGGCAGGACATCCTATTCAAAAATTTTGCAGTCAACGAACGGTTGAATTTCAATTTAAGCGGGGGTGGTAAAGTGGCCCGTTATTATATTTCCGGTACATACAATAAAGATAACGGTATTTTGAGAGAAAACGGAAAAAACAACTTTAACAGCAACATCAGTTTAGCGAACTATGCTTTACGTTCGAATATCAACATTAACGTCACTCCGACGACAGAAGTGATCGTACGTTTATCCGGGCAATTCGATGATTACACCGGTCCTCTGGAAGGTGGCCAACGGGTATACCTGGAAACCATGAATGCCAATCCGGTACTTTTCCCGGCCGAATATCTCCCGGACAAAGCCAATCAAAGAGCCAAACAGATCCTTTTCGGTAACTATACCGGCGGCACCTACCTCAACCCTTATGCCAATATGGTCAAAGGGTATAAAGAATACGCCAACTCAACCATGATGGCACAGTTCGAGCTCAAACAAAAGCTGGATTTCTTCACCAAAGGACTCGAACTGAGAGCCATGTTCAATACACAACGTTATTCCTATTTTGAAAATAAACGGCAATATACCCCCTATTATTATATGATCGATGTATACGACAAAGAGAACGACATCTATACATTGAAATCCTTGAACGAAGGAAGTATGGCATTGGGGTACGATCCTTCTTATAAAACGGTAAGTTCCAGTATTTATATGGAGGCTGCAGCCAACTACAACCGGACATTCGATGAGAAACACGACGTCGGTGGTTTATTGGTGTATACCATGCAGAATAAACGCAGTGGTAACGAGAGCGATTTACAAAAATCTTTACCTCACCGGAATATGGGGTTGGCAGGACGTTTCACTTACGGATACGACAGCCGTTATTTTATGGAATTCAACTTCGGTCTGAACGGCTCCGAACGTTTTGCAAAAAAAGAACGCTGGGGGTTCTTCCCCTCAATCGGATTGGGCTGGATGATCTCGAACGAAGCTTTCTGGCCGGAAAGTATGCAGCGTATCATGCCTAAACTGAAAGTAAGAGGAAGTTATGGCTTGGTGGGTAACGATGCCATCGGAAGTGATGACGACCGTTTCTACTATTTTTTCAAGAGGAGCCACTTTCGGTAGTAGTTTCGGCTATAACCGCCCGGGTTATTCCATAAGCCGTTATGCCAATGAAGAAATCTCCTGGGAAGTCTCTTACAAAACCAACTTCGCCGTAGAAATAAACTTATTCAATGATCTGGATATCCAAGCGGAATGGTTCCGGGAAAAACGGACGAATATTCTGATGGACCGGGCTATGATTCCGGAATCGATGGGACTTCAGGCTACACCGAAAGCCAATGTCGGAGAAGCTAAAAGTTGGGGTAGTGAGCTAGAATTGAAATATACCAAGAATTTCAACAACGGCATGTGGCTACAAGGAACCGGAACCTTTACCTATGCAACGAATGAATATTCCTACTACGAAGAAGCTCCACGCCCTGAGACTCCCTGGTTGAACCACAAAGGTGAAAAAATCAATGCTCATTGGGGATATCTGGCAGAACGTTTATTCATCGACGAATATGATATTAATAATTCTCCCACCCAAGTTTACGGTGCACAATCTATCTTACCAGGAGATATCAAATATAAAGATATTAACGGAGACGGTAAAGTCGATTCCCAGGATTGGGTAACCATAGGTTGGCCTAGTGTTCCTGAAATCATTTATGGCTTTGGTTTCAGTGCCGGTTATAAGGGATTCGATATTTCCTGTTTTTTCCAGGGATCGGCACATTCCAGTTTTGTTTTTCACACCGGGGGAACAGATTACGGCTCGGGAGTTTCTACATTACATCCTTTTGTCGGAGGCCAGACAGCTTTAATGCAAGCGATTGCCGACGACCACTGGACAGAAGAAAATCAGGATCCTTATGCCTTCTGGCCCCGTCTCTCAACTCAAATCGAAGAAAACAATTCACAGAAATCGACCTGGTGGATGCGTAATGGCGCTTTCTTACGCTTAAAATCGGCTGAAATCGGTTATTCTTTGCCGAAAGAAGTCTGCCGGAAACTATACCTTTCTAATCTCCGGGTATATTTAAGCGGTACCAATCTACTGACCTTCAGCAAATTTAAATTATGGGATGTAGAAATGGGCGGCAACGGTCTCGGTTATCCGATACAAAGAGTCTATAATGTCGGTGTTCAATTGGATTTTTAATTTACAAGCTTAGTCATTATGAAATACAATATATTGAATCAACTCAAACAAACAGTCGTTGCTCTGACCCTTATCGCCGGAGTTTCAAGCTGTGACTATCTGGATGTTATCCCGGATAACCTGCCAACGATCGACCATGCTTTTCAGGATAGGGCTGCAGCAGAGAAATCACTTTTTACCTGCTATTCCCGTCTCCCCCGCCCGGCCCAACCTTGGGAAGACCCGGCCATGTTAGGAAGCGACGAAATGTATGCTTACCAGGGACCGGACCAAATGACCCGGGATTTAATCGGATTGATTACCGGGAAACAAAGCACTGATAATGGCAACATGCTATACAACAAATACAAAGATTTTTATACTGGAATCCGGGATTGCAATACTTTCCTGGAGAAAATCCACGAACCTTATGACCTGACCTTGGAAGAGTCTGTCCGCTGGACAGCCGAAGTAAATTTCTTGAAAGCTTACTATCATTTTTGTCTTTTCAGAATGTATGGAGCCATCGTCATTGCAGATAAGAATCTGGAAGTTTCAGTAGATCCGGAAGCTATGCGCCAGTATCGTGAACCTGTAGATGTATGTGTCAATTATATAGATAGTTTATTGGTATTAGCAGCCAAAAACCTACCTGATGTTATTGAAAAACCCACAACCGAGCTTGGAAGAATCACCCGTCCTATCGCTTTGGCTGTCCGGGCAAAACTATGGGTAACGGCAGCCAGTCCTCTTTTCAACGGGAATACGGATTATGCCAATATCATCGACAATAAAGGGCGGACTCTTTTCCCGCAAACCGTCGATCCTAAAAAATGGGAAAAGGCTAAAAATGCCTGTAGCGAAGCTATTCAATCCGCAGAAGCTGCAGGTTGTGCACTTTATCATATGGCTGTCGATCCTGTAACCCTGAACGACGAAATGCGTCAGGAACTGGAGTTACGAATGATTCTATTCGATAAATGGAATTCTGAGACCATCTGGGGAGCCACGAATGCCGATCCCTACTGGATGGCTTCTCTGACGATGCCGCAGTTAAACACCGATCTGGACGGAAGTTACAGTGCCCGCAGTATGTTCGTACCGACCCTGGATGTAGTAGAGACTTATTATACCAAAAATGGAGTACCTATCGATGAAGATCCTGAATTCGCTTATGACAACCGTTACGAAGTAAGACAAGCCACTAGCAATGAAAAATGGCAGATCAGAGAAGGCGAATATACGGCACGTTTACATTTCGATCGTGAACCCCGGATTTATGCTTCCATCGGATTTGACCGGGGAATGTGGTTCGGAAACGGAAGAACCAACGTAAACGATTATAACAGTCTGTATTATACTCCTATGCGGAAAGGTGAAGCTTGTGGTATAAAACAGCATTTCTATTCAGCAACCGGTTATTTCTGTAAAAAATTACATGACTACCGCACTATTGCCGATAAGAATAATTTTACTTACGAACAAGTGCCTTTCCCTGCCATCCGGTTGGCCGATCTTTATTTATTGTATGCAGAAGCCCGCAACGAAGTATTGGGAGCTCCGGACGATTCTGTCTATCTCTATGTCGATCGAATCAGAGAACGGGCTCATCTGAAAGGAGTCGTAGAATCCTGGGCTCAACACTCGGTCAATAGTAGCAAGCCGACTTCCCAGACTGGAATGCGGGAAATTATCCATCAGGAAAGAATGATCGAACTGGCCATGGAAGGACAACGTTTCTGGGATATCCGGAGATGGAAAGAAGCTTCCGACTATTTCAACCGTCCAATCCGGGGATGGAACATTAAAGGAACCACCATGGAAGATTTCTATAACATTACTTTGATCGAGAAACGTTCCTTCAACAAAAAAGATTATTTATGGCCCTACAGTACCCAGGAATTGATCAACAATCCAAGTCTGGAACAAAACTATGGCTGGTAATATCTTATATTTAATAAATAAAAGCAGAAACATGAAACGTCATATTTTCAATACATTCATTTTAGGATTTGCCATCGCTTCCTGTACAGATCCTTTTATGGGACAAACAGCAACCGATCATGTTGCACCCGGTCCGATTAAAAACGCCAAAGTCATCAACCTGGAGGGTAGTGCTCTTATCACCTACGATCTTCCGGAGGACGAAGATTTACTCTATATCAAAGCGACTTACCAACGAAACAAAGACGTCATCGCTCAAAATAAGGCTTCGGTATATACCGATACTTTGACCATCGTAGGCCTGGGGGATACACTTGCCCGGGACGTTGAAGTGGTAGCGGTCGACCGAAGTGGAAATATGTCGGAAGCCGTTCAGGTGACCATACATCCGAAGACACCTCCTATCAAAACCGTATTCAAATCTCTTTCAGTCGAACCGGCTTTATCCGGTATTCAATTGAACTGGGAAAATGAGCATAATCTGAATCTGGCCATTTCAGTCATTCGATGGGATAAAAAAGAGTATGTCCCAGTGGAAACTATTTATAGTAGCCAGACCGCAGGAAATTATGGAGTACGTAAACAAAAGGCCAAAGAAACCAAATTCGGGATCTTCATGCGGGATCAATGGATGAACTATACAGATACCTCCTTTGTCACCGTCACTCCTTTCTACGAAGAACAAATTACCGATCTCGCCATGTATACGATGCAAGGAGACGGAAAACCGGAATGGCAGGATTACGGCTTCCGTCCAGAATATCTCTTCGATGCCTCACGGAATGACGGAGGTTTCCATACAACAAACAGTAGTGGTAAACTACCTCATCAAATTACTTTTAAATGTGGTAAAGCCTATCAATTACGGCGATTTAAGATTTTCCAAAGATCCGAAGACAATTATCCTTATAACCAGGCAAACCCGAAGGAATACGAATTATGGGGTACAAACGAAACCCCGAATCCCGACGGCAGTTATGATGGCTGGACCTGTCTGGGAACTTTCGAATCGATTAAACCCTCCGGCCTTCCTCTTGGCCAGCTCTCTTCAGAAGACCGTGAAAGAGCAGTCTTAGGAGAAGAGCAGTTGTTACCGGAAGATGTCGGTTATTATAAATACTGGCGACTGAAAGTAACCAAATCCTGGGATTCCGAGGATTCATTCCATATCAAAAGAATAGAAATGTATGGAATTCCTGAAGATTTCGACCCGGATGCACCGACAGACGAAGAAGAATAACCTTTTTGGGAATGAAAAATCAAATTGTAAGTAAACAAGAATGCTATGAAAACAAAAAATAGTTATCTAACCGGTTGTCTCGCTCTCCTCATAGCTCTGAGTTCATGTACAAAAATGAACGACACGCAGGAGAAATACCTGGACTGGGGTGAAAAAATCTATGCAGCTAAAATCGACTCGGTTTTTGCTCTGTCAGGTTATCAAAGACAAGTAATCGACATCTATTATTCAGCACCTCGTATTGATCACGGAATTATCGTCTATAATCTCAATCAGGATACCGTGGTATTCGAATTACCGGAAGACGGAAGCCGTCATTTTTCTGTTCCGATCAACAATCTGGAAGAAGCCGAATACAATTATACGATCTACACTTTCGACAAAGATGGCAACAAATCTTTGCCGACAGAAACCAGCGGTAAAGTGTACGGACGTTTTTACGGTGATTACCTGGTCAGAAAAGCGATCGACAAAATCGATACTTTGGACGGTTTCTCCATCTATACCAAAGGAGCAACCGAAGCCCAAGGCATCAATGTTACTTATACCGACCTAAACGGAGATGAGCAAGTCCGGTATTTCCCTGCTACCGGACCGGCAATAATCACCGATGCTGAACCGGGCAGTGAATTCACCTATACGACTGTTTACCGACCGGATGCAACAGCAGTAGACAGTGTCGAATCTTTGCCGGCGAAGGGACAATTCCCGTCCATACTCCAAACCGGTAGATTCCTGGCAGGAATGAAAGTGTTCGATTCACCTTCCAATACGAAAGATGAATTTGGATGGACCCCCGATCATCTTTACAACAGAAATACAGAAGAAGATAACGGCTGGCATACCTGGTTTGATAACACTTGGCCTCATTCTATGACTTTTGAGTTAAACAAACCTTTTGAAATCAGCGATATCCGCATTTTCCAAAGAATCACTGAAAACAGAGCTTATACGACAGGAAACCCACGTAAATTCACTCTATTAGGGACCAATGAGACACCTAATGCGGCGGGTAGCAATGAAGGTTGGGAAGTCATCGGGGACTTTGAAATTATAAAACCTACTGATGAAACAGAAGCAGCCAACCAAGCAAAAGCAGGACATCCGTTTCAGGTTTCAAATCCCAAAGTTTATCGTTATGTAAGAATCCAAGTGACAGAAACATGGTCTGGTGAACAATTCACTCATTTTACAGAATTAGAGCTTTTCGGTTTCCCCCAAGAATAAAATTCTTAACAATTCTTTTATATTTGCTTTTTTTCCCACCTCAGTCATTGAGGTGGGAATACTTAAAAACAGATGATCTATGAAAACAGTAACTTTTTACACGGTAGTACTCTCCGTTATTTTAGGTTTCGGAGCCTGTGCGACAGCCAAGATGGACAAGGAGTTGGCAAAACAGATCCGTTCGGACGAGCGCCTGAAAATCGTCAGTGCCAAAGCGGAAGAATTGATTCAAAACGGGCTGAATGCCGGAGACTCTTACAATGAAATCTGGATCCGTGATCTGAATACTTTCATAGAATTAGCCTGTAAAGTCAGTGACACCGCAAAAATACGGGAAGCCCTACTCACCTTCTTCAAATTCCAGGGACAAGACGGAAATATCGTAGACGGCTATGTCCCCAAAGAAAAAGCACGTATTTCGTATAATTACATTTACAGTGATCTGGCCCCTGAATTCGGAGCCCATAAAAATACGGTAGAAACCGATCAGGAATCTTCCCTGATACAAGCTATCGCCAAATATATCCGTGTTACGAACGACCGTTCTTTCCTGAACGAAGTCATCGACGGGAAAACCGTAACGACCCGGATGGAAGATGCCCTCAATTACTTAATGCAACATCGCTACAACGAAAAATACGGTCTGTTGTGGGGAGCCACCACCGCCGACTGGGGAGATGTACAACCCGAACATGAGTGGGGAGTAGAACTGGACCAAAACTCCCATCTGGCTATCGACATTTACGATAATGCCATGTTTATTATTGCTCTCAACGATTATCTCAGTCTGACCGAACAAAACCAGGCTCACTGGCAAAAAATCAAAGAAACCTTCGTTCAGAATACCCGCAAACAGCTATGGGATCCGGAACGGCAGAAATTTATCCCTCATATTTATCTCGACGGTTCACCTTTCCCGGCCGACTTCGACGAAAATGCCCTTCATTATCACGGAGGTACGACCATTGCCATCGAAGCCGGATTACTCAGTCCGGAAGAAATCCAAACGGTATACCGGCAAATGCAGGCCAATGTAAAAGCGGCAAATGCTCAATCCATCGGCCTGACCATATATCCGCCCTATCCTACCGGATATTTCAAAAACTCCTGGTTATCAGCTTATTATTATCAAAACGGAGGCGACTGGACCTGGTTCGGAGGACGCACGATCCAACAATTGATCGCCAACGGTTTTTACCACGAAGCCTACGAGGCCATTTCACCCATGCTCGACCGGGTGATTGCCAACAACGGTTTCTTCGAATGGTATACCCCGGAAGGCAAACCCAACTCCGGAAACTTTAAAGGTTCTGCCGGAGTATTGTGGAAAGCCATCCAGCAATTCAACCAAGCTGCAGCAATAAATTAGAAATCATCGATCAAAACAACAATAAATTCAATTTTCATTTATGACAAAGCAAATTATTTCATTTACCCTGCTGCTTTTGACAGGAATTTTCAGCTTACAAGCAGCTGATTCGAAACCGATCCGTATCGGGACCAACGACATCGATCTGATCCTGAAAATCGGAGATAACGGTCGGCTCTATCAGTCTTACCTCGGCGAACGTCTGCAAAGCGAAGCCGATATCGCCTTTCTGAAACAAGGGAAAGAAGTATATCTGACCCATGGTCTGGGGATTATTTCGAACCGGCGATCCGGGTATTACACAACGACGGCAATCCTTCTTTATTACTGAAATATGTATCTCATGAAAACCGGAAAATCGACGATAACGTGACAGAGACCGTGATCACCCTGCAAGACGATAAATATCCGGTAGAAGTGAAATTATTCTTCACCACTTTTGCCAAGGAAAACATCATCAAAGAGCGGACAGAGATCAAACATCAGGAAAAGAAACCGATCACGCTGTATAACTATGCTTCCTCACTACTCCACCTGAATGCCGATCACTATTGGCTGACCGAATTCAGCGGAGAATGGGCGCACGAAGCGAATATGACCGAACGCCAGCTGGATTTCGGCAAAAAAATCATCGATACCAAACTGGGCGTCCGCGCCAATATGTTTTGCTCTCCTTTCTTTTTTCTCTCGCTGAATCAACCGGCACGGGAAAATGAAGGCGATATCCTGATGGGGACCATCGGCTGGACCGGAAATTTCCGTTTCACTTTCGAAGTCGATAACCTGAACGGTTTACGGATTATCTCCGGCATAACCCCCCATGCTTCCGAATACTCTCTGAAACCCAAAACCGTATTCAGTACACCGGAATTTATTTTCACTTACAGTACTGCGGGTACCGGTGAAGCCACCCGGAATTTCCACAACTGGGCCCGGAAATACCAGATTAAAGACGGTCTTGCCGACCGGATGACCCTTTTGAATAACTGGGAAGCGCACTTTTTTGATTTTAATGAGGCAAAGCTGCTGGCGTTGGCAAAGCAGGCAAAGGCCGTCGGCGCAGAGCTTTTCGTTCTGGATGACGGATGGTTCGG
>ERZ827452.2763-NODE-2763-length-12370-cov-4.566382_pt1 | contig 12370 bp, 8 predicted proteins | sample MGYA00519866_ERZ827452 | MGnify/ENA primary metagenome ERZ827452 (study PRJEB31778, sample SAMEA3449307) | human gut metagenome | biome: human gut; feature: human-associated habitat; material: faeces | place: United Kingdom | collected 2010/2012 ... | reverse complement strand
GAACTACCCTTCTTCTGGTAGATGGATGGCTGATCCATAAGTTCCTGAACAGTCTCGTAGTTGATATACGGGTTCGATGCGTTTTGCAATCGAAGGACAAAATCGATCTTCACAAAAACACGAATCCACTCCTACATCCCCAACACTCTTCTCCGCCTCAAGGAGGAAGATGAGAGGCATGTATTGTATCACAGTATTCACTGAAGAAATGGAAACGACTGAAAGGAAACAACAGAGCGAGGACATCCAAAAGCTACTTCTCACATTTACGACCGTTACGCACATGAGTGGATGTTGTTTCGTCTGGTTCACAGCAATGCGAATGTCGCATGAAGGATCCAACTCATCGCCTCATGTAGGATATGATTTCAAGGACCGAAATCCTCGTTTCCTGTATCGACTGGCTCTTCTTGATGAACTGCTCTTCCGACATTATTCACTGTCCATTCCTGTCAATCTTCGCTTTCTGCCTTCTTTCTCAAAACAAACACCCGTAATGACAATTAACACCCGAAGTGATCAGATTAGCACACTTAATGGTGATGATGAGCACGACGCATCTTAGCGTAAGCCTCCTTGACGGCGTCTCTCTTGGCAAGAGCTCTCTTATGGGCACCAAGCTACAACATCACTGCTACCCTCTTTTCCCTACTCTCTTCTTAGCGAACTTGTACATCTTCTTCTCAGTGTTGTTGCCTCCCGCCTAGTCCATTACGCCTTCCGTTTGCGTCTCCTACCTTCAGGATATCCATCAGGTGCTTCTCGTAGGGGAGGAGTCCAGCAACCTCAGAAATGAGCTCACGGACGGCCTTCACTCTCTTCGTGGCGTGCTACACCCATAACGACCCACCCATTGCCACGTACTCTGCAAGAAATGTGCTTGGTGGTCTTCTCCAGCTTCTGAGTCTTGTGTCCCTTCTCTCTTCCGGCAGCAATGCTTTCCCAAGGTCCCTTCATGGTAATTGTCCTTTATTGTGTGTGGGTGAATCAAAACCACGGGAATACCCGCCTTTTCGGGAATAGGATGGGGCAGAGTAGTTTTATTAGACGCGAATTCCATTCATTTCACCCCAGGGGCTTCTCACATTATCGAGAGAACACCAAGCTCTTTTGAGATAAACTAGAATTGACGCAGATAAGTTGTAAAGACGATTGACACTCCAATGAGTCAATTGGGAAGCGAAAGGCGATTCCTTCTCCCTATTGTTGAAACGGATGCATTGAACGTGTTATCATAAAGCGTAAATTCCAAATTCACTTTCCATTGTTCTCTCACTCATTCACATTACAGTTGACGCCGGGGTTTCCGGCTCTGCCTAAAGAATACCTCTTTTGCGGTGCAGAATCAAGGGATGTGTTTTCTATTTGGATGTATTTTTGTTGCTTATTTGTTTTAGAGTTTTTGATTCAAAAGCGTTTTTTGGCATTCTGTCATGGATAAAAGGCACGGTTTGTGCAAAACATAGAAATGGGGAGAGAAAACCCTCTCAGTCACGGCTTACGCCGTGCCATCGGGAGCAGACTGAGAGGGTTGTCGCCGTAGGCGACTGGGGGAGTTCTCCTCCTGCCACGCAAAAAACGCCTGCCGGAGCAGACGTTTTTGTGTGGTGCATCATTTTTAAAGTTTCCCGCACTGCTTGCCGGTGAAGAACCGCAGGGTAGTGGTGGCACGGAACACCTTGCCCGCCCGCAGCACGGTGGTGGGGAACTCCGGGTGCGAGGGGCTGCAGGGATAGTGCTGGGTCTCCAATGCAAAGCCGCCGTACTTCTGCATGGGCATGCCGCCCTTGCCGGGGGTGGGGCAGTCCTGCAGGAAGTTGCCGGTGTACAGCTGGATGCCGGGCTGGGTGGTGTACAACTTCATGCTGATGCCGGTCTTTTCGCTGGTGGCCCATGCACAGATGCTCTGGCTGGAACCCCGGGCGCGGTCGATGACAAAGCAGTGGTCGTAACCTCCGCCCACCATAGTGGTCTGGGCAAAGCCGGTGTCGATATCCCGGCCGATGAGCTTGCCCTCGGTAAAGTCCATGGGCGTATCCGCCACCGGCAGGATGGCACCGGTGGGGCAGGTCTGGTTGTTGCCCTCCAGATAGTTGGAGGCATAGATGCGCAGCTTCTGGCCCAGAACATCCCCCTCACCGTTCAGGTTGAAGTAGCTGTGGTTGGTCAGGTTCACGATGGTGTCCGCATCGGAGGACACCCGGTAATCCATGCGGAAGGTATTGTCCTCCGTAAGGGTGTAGCGCACCGCCAGCTTCAGGTTTCCCGGGAAACCGTCCTCACCGTCCGGGCTCTCGGCCTCCATCAGCAGGGTGTCGCCAAAGGCCTTCACCCGGTACAGTTTGCGCGAAAAGCAGCCGTGCAGATGGTTGGGGCCGTTGTTTGCTTCCAGCTGGTAGGTCTTGCCGCCCACGCTGAAGGTGGCGTTCTCGATGCGGTTTGCATAGCGGCCCACGAACGCGCCGCAGCAGGTGCTGCCGGAGGACGTGAAGTCATCCTCATAATCTGCCATGGTGTCGTGGCCCAGCACGACATCCACCGGGCCGTTCTTGGCCGGAACGATGATGTTTTTAATGATGCATCCGTAGTCCAGAACGCTCACCGTCAGGCCTCCGGGATTGGAAAGGATGTACTCTGTAACATTTGCGCCCTGTTTGGTCACACCGAAGGGCTTGGAGCGGATCTGTGCCATTGGGCATTCGCCTCCTCAGATTTTACTCGGACATACAGTCAGGCAGACTTCCACTGTATTCTATCTTATTTATGATTATATCACAGTTTTATATCTTTGTGGGGAACCGATTTTAGAATTTGCATCCAATTTTTCCAGCTATTTTTTGTTGAAATTATTCAGTTGGCGGGGTATGCAGCCAGAAAGATGTGCTTCCCTCGCAGAGCGTTTTCGCGTGGATTGAGTGTTACGCCGATTTACAGTTGCTTGCGCGACGAAACGTAAGGGCAGCAGCATGTTTTCATGCTGACGCGAATGCTCCCGCAGGGAGCCAGCGTCAGCACATGCCGTTTGCCGCTACGACCTTTCCCGTGAAAACGCAATGCCGGGCGGTCTGCGGACCGCCCGGCATTGCTCTATTATAAATAATTCTTCCGCCTGTCGTCAGGCTTCCGGCTGTGCCGTGCCCGCAGACTTCTGCGCCGCAATGAACTCGGCTGCATCGTCCGGGATGTCGTCCAGATCATCGTCGCTGCCAACATCCACGTTGAGCGGCGGCTTCTTGAACAGGATATCGTACAGCACCGGAACGATATACAGGGTCATCAGGGTAGCGTAGCTCAGGCCGCAGATGATGACGATGGCCATGCCGCTCATCAGCTGGCTTGCCATATCGTTGCTGAACACCATTTGCAGCATCGCCAGCACGGTGGTCAGGGTGGTCATCAGGATGGGGCGCATACGGGTCTTGCCGGTAGCCACCAGCGCGGCGCGGCGCTCCATGCCGCCCATGCGCAGCTGGTTGGCGTAGTCCACGAACACGATGCCGTTGTTGACGACCGTACCCATCAGCACGATGAAGCCCATCATGGAGATCATGGTCAGCTGCTGGCCGGTGAGCAGCAAGCCCAGCAGACCGCCGGTAAAGGCCAGCGGCACGGTGAACAGCACGATGAAGGGGGACAGCAGGCTCTGGAACTGTGCCACCATGACAAGGTACACAAAGGGCAGAGCCAGTGCCATCCACTGGATCATCTCGTCAGTCATATAGTTGACGCTGTCGCTCTCGCCGCCCATGGAGAAGGAGCAGCCTTCCGGCATCTCATCGGTGAGGGCAAAGGCATCCAGCGCCTTTTTCACGGCACGCGCCTGCACCGTGGTGTTGTAGCCCGGGGCAGTCTCGGCGGTGACGGTGACGTACTGGTTCTGGTTCTCGCTGGTGATGGAGTCCGGCGCGGTGCCGGTGGTCCAGCTGGCGATATCTGCCAGTGTGCAGGTACCGGTGGCGGTGGTGCCGTCTGCGGACATGACGGTGGTCTCAAAGGTCATGTCCATCATGTTTTCCTTGGTCAGCGGGTCCAGATTGTTGCTGATCTGCACGTCCATGGTGGTGCCGTCCACGGTAACAGGGGTCTGTGCCGTGGTGGTGGTGGTCAGCTTTGCCGCGATCTGCTGGTACACCTGTGCAACGGTCAGACCGTAGGCACGCACCTTGTCGCGGTCTACCTGCAGGATGATGGTGGAATCGCCCGCACCCAGACCGTTGGTGGCATTCTGGAAGCCATCGGTGTTGTTCACGATGTCAATGACCTTCTCGGACAGGGCAGTCAGGGTCTCGGCATCAGTGCCGTAGATCTTGATGGTCAGACCGGTGGACAGCTGGCTGGTCAGGTCATCCGTCATGCCGTACTGCTTGACGGTGGCGGTGCAGTCCGCCACCCCTGCCACGGCTTCCTCCATGGCTTTGCAGGCGGCGTCGATCTTGGAAGAGGAGAGATCCTCGTTGAGCTTGACATTGATCTTATACTTGCCGTAACCGTTGGCGGCGTTCAGCAGGTCGGTGATGGCAGAGGGCAGGCCGAGGTTGGAAACATCCATGCCCGCCACGGTGTTGTCGGGGGTAATGCCTACCTCCTCCACGCCGTCCACGGCCATCACAGCCTGCACCACCTTACCGGCTACATCATAGGACTCGTCCTGCGAGAGGGTGTCGGTAGTGGAAAGGGTGATCATGGCCTCGTTACTGGTGCTGGTGGGCAGCAGCACGATGCCCATGGAGACCACCCGCCAGCAGCAGAACACCAGCAGCAGCACGGCGGCTGCCAGCGGTATAAAGCGGTTTTTCAGCGCCTTTTCCAGACTGCGGCCGTAGGCGTCCTGAATTTTATCGAACCATGCCAGCTTTTTGGGCTGGGCGTTCTTCAGCACGGTAGCCGAAGCGGCGGGCACCACGGTCAGTGCCACGATGAGGGAAGCCATCAGGCAGTAGCCGATGCACAGGGACATGGGGCCCATCAGGCTGCGGATGAGGCTGGCAGAGAACACCGCCGGCAGGAACACGCACACCGAGGTAAGGGTAGACGCCACAACGGACATACCCACCTGACGCGCACCCTGCACCGCAGCGCGGGCGGCGGGCACGCCGCGGCCGCGCAGACGATAGATATTCTCGATGACGACCACCGAGTTATCCACCAGCATACCAATGCCCAGCGAAAGACCGGCCAGCGTCATGACGTTCAGGTCAAGTCCGGTGAAGTACATCAGCACCACGGCGCACAGCACCGACAGGGGGATACTGACACCGACCACCAGCGTAGGCTTGACGTCCTTCAGGAAGATGGCCAGCACGATGATGGCCAGTGCGGCACCCACCAGCATACTGGTGAGGATGCTCTTGATCAGGATGCTGATGTAGTTGCCCTGATTGGACAGCACCACAACGTGCAGACCATCGTACTGGGCTTCCAGCTCCTTGAAAGCGTCCAGACAGTTGGCGGATACGTCACCTGCGCTGGAACTGTCGTCCTTGTAAATTTTCAGCACCGAAGCCTGCTCGCCGTTCAGGCGGGTATAGCTGTCGGCGGCGTTGTCGATGATCTCCACGTCTGCCACGTCGGAAAGGCGCACGTCGCCGTAGCCCTCCACATGGAGCAGCAGTGCACCGCGGATATCCTCCACGCTGTCATATTCCTCGCCCACCTTCAGCAGCCACGACTCGCCGCTTTCGTCCTTGACGTAACCGGCGGGCATGGAGAAGTTCTGGGCGTAGATGAGGGTGGCAAGGGTCTTGATATCCAGCTGCTTGGTCACATCGGCGCTGGCAAGCGCCTTTTCCTTGGCGGCCTCGTACTGGGTCTTGGCCTCGTTGAGCTGCTTTTCGTACTCGTTCAGCTGCTCGCGGGCTTCGGTAAACTGCATATAGGCAGCCAGCTGCTGCTGGGTAAAGCTGCCCAATGCGTTGGAGAACTCGGTCATCATGCCAGGCACGTTGTCCATGGCCTTGATGGTGTCCTCCAGCGTCTTATAGATGACGTTCAGGCTGTCCTGCAATTGCAGCTCGTCTACCAGATCCTCGGCGCCCTCACCCTGTGCGCCGGTCTCGGTGTTGATGCGGTTCTGCAGGGTCTGCAAAGCAGAGGAAAGCTTATCGGTGATATCGCGCAGCTCGGACACGATCTCGATCAGAGAATCGATATCCCGCATACCGGTGCTGTTGAACTTATCCAGAACGCGCTGCAAGCCGGCCTGCACTTCGATGAGTGCCTGCTGCACCTCGGGCTCCTTGACCACGGCGATCAGGTTGTTGACGCTTTGCAGCAGCGCTTCGGCCTGCTTGCGCACCACCTCTACGGCGCTGCCGACCTCAGAGCTCAAGGTGCCCATGACCGTGTTGGACACGGTATTGCCGAAGTTTTTGAACTGCTTATCGTATTCTGCGCGGCCGGCCTTGATCTTAGTCTCGGCATCCTCCAGCTGGGCGTGCGCCGCTTCCAGCTGGGTGTCGATGAGCTCCATCAGCTTTTCGTTGATGGCATCCACTTTTTCCTGATTCAGCTGCACCTGCACCAGCTGCTCCACAAGGCCGCTGGAGGATACGCTGGACACACCGCCCTTGCGCTGGACGTAGGGGGTCATGGTGTTCTTGATAAAATCAGAAAGGTCGTACACCGAACTGCCCTCGCGGCTGACAGCCACGGTCATAAAGGCGTTCATGTTCATGCTGTACTGCACGATAGAAGGAGTCAGTGCGGTCTCCGGCAGGTCGCTTTTGGCCTGATCCAGTTTGTTGGACACCTGCACCAGTGCGCTGTTCATGTCCGTGTCATCCACGAACTGCATCAGCAGCAGGCTGTAGTTTTCGGCCGAGGTGGCGGTGATCTTTGAAACACCGGGCACCGTAAGCGCATTTTGCAGCACGTCCGAGACCTCGGTCTCCACACGCTCCGGGCTGGCGCCGGGATACACGGTGACCACCATCAGGTACGGTGTGCTGACATCCGGCAGCAGGTTGGTCTTCATCTTGGTGATCGACACAAAGCCGAGCATCAGCACCATGATGACCGCAACCAGCACCGTAAATGGTTTTTTGACACTGAATTTTTCCATCTTATCCTACCGTTTCTCTGCCGCACCGCCCGGCGCAACAGTTCCTCCCTCTTTATGGGGCAATGGGTTCCTAACATTCCTATTATACACGCAAGGCGTATGCTTTCAATAGCGGGGCGGCGAATCTTTTGCGAAAGTTCTGTCAAAATCTGCAAAACGCACAACTTTGCCGCCCCAAAACCGGCATTCTGTCTGCTTTCCTCCCTTCTGCCGCCGGACAGAATTCCGACACCTTTCCCGTACTGCATACGGTTGAGCGGGGTGGATCATTGCAGGGGAGGGAAAAAATTGGGGATGTACCCCGCAAGCGTCCTCGCCCTCTCCGTCACGGCTTACGCCGTGCCACCTCTCCCAAAGGGAGAGGCCTTGGCAAAGAGATGAACTTTGCGTGGACTGCCAAGGGCTCCCACTTTGGGGGAGCTGGCAAATCCGTAGGATTTGACTGAGAGGGCGAGCCCGTTTACCTTTACGACCCCTCCCGTGAAAAGGGGATTCAAAAAACATAAAAGGAGCATACACCATGCTGGCGAGTATTTTTTCCCTCAACGTTTTGCAGACAGCACTGGAGCTGGGCTGCATCTACGGACTGGTGGCGTTGGCACTGTTTCTGAGCTACTCCATCCTGAATATTGCCGACCTTTCCACCGACGGCTGCTTTACGCTGGGCTGCGCCGTGGCCTGTCAGGTGGCGCTGACCGGTCACCCCATCCTTGCACTGGCGGCAGCCATGGCTGCGGGGGTGTGCTCCGGCTTTGTCACCGCCTTTTTGCAGACAAGGCTCGGGGTGGAAAGCATTATGGCCGGTATCATTGTCAACACCGGCCTATACACCATCAATCTGGCAGTGATGGGCTTTTCCTCCACCATGTCACTGGTCAAGACCCCTACCATCTTCTCCATGGCAAAAACTTCGCTAGGCTTTCTGGGCAGCTGGTACAAGCTGGCGCTGGCGGCAGTCATTATCGCTATCGCCTGCGCGGCGATGCTGGGCTTTCTGGGCACGCGGCTGGGGCTTTCCATCCGCGCCACCGGCGATAACGCCGCCATGGTGCGGGCTTCCAGCATCAACCCTGCCTTTACCATCACGGTGGGTCTGTGCGTGTCCGGTGCGCTGTGTGCGCTGTCCGGCGGGCTGCTGGCACAGTACCAAAAAAGCTGCGATATCAATGTGGGCACCGGTATGGTGACCATTGCACTGGCTTCCCTCATCATCGGCGAGACGCTGGTGGGCAAGCGCACCATGCTGCGCCGCATCCTTGGCGTGGTGTTCGGCAGCTGTTTGTACCGCTTTATCGTGGCCGTGGCGCTGCGGTTCAACGTGCCCGCCGCGGCCATGAAGCTGGTTTCTGCCATCATTGTGGCAGTGGCCATCTCCATGCCCGCCATCCGGGAGCACTTCGCCTTTGAAAAGCGCCGGCACGCCGCCCGTGCCCGCCGCACCGTGACCAACAGGGAGGGACAGTAACATGGAAATGCTGCAGCTGAACGACCTGCACAAGACCTTTAACCCGGGCACCGTCAACGAAAAAGTGGCGCTTGCCGGAGTGAGCCTGCAGATGGAAGCCGGAGATTTTGCCACTATTGTGGGCTCCAACGGCGCGGGCAAATCCACCCTGTTCAATGCCATTACCGGCGGCTTTATCGCCGACGAGGGCAGCATTCTGCTGGGCGGGCAGGACATCACCTTTGCGCCGGAGCACCAGCGCAGCAAGGTCATCGGGCATCTGTTTCAGGACCCGCTCAAGGGTACCGCACCCAACATGACCATCGAGGAAAATCTGGCGCTGGCTTACCTGCGGGCAGGCACTGCGCCCAACGCCATCTTCTCCCGCATTTCCCGCAAGGACAAGGCGCTTTTCCGCGAAAAGCTGGCTTTGCTGGACATGGGTCTGGAGGACCGCATGAAGCAGCCGGTGGGGCTGCTCTCCGGCGGACAGCGGCAGGCGCTTACCCTGCTCATGGCTACCCTTGTCACCCCCAAGCTGCTGCTGCTGGACGAGCACACCGCGGCGCTGGACCCTGCCACCGCCGAAAAGGTGCTGGCGCTGACCAAGAGCATCGTAGCCGAGAAAAAGATCACCTGCCTGATGGTGACCCACAATATGCATCAGGCGCTGGAGTTGGGCAACCGCACCCTGATGATGGACGCTGGGCGCATCGTGTTTGACGTAAAGGGCGCAGCACGCAGCAAGATGACCGTGGACGACCTGCTGGAAAAGTTCCGCGAGAACGCTGGCAAAAACCTTGATAACGACCGCATCCTGCTGAGCAAGGTGGAGAAATAAGAAAAAGGTCTGCTGCATCATACCGGTGCAGCAGACCTTTTTACTTTTATTTCTTTACCACAGGCGAATGACCTTGATGACGCCCTCGGCCTTATCGCGGGCCAGCTCCAGATGGTGCTGCAGCGCCATGGCTGCACCGTCCCAGTTGTCAGACAGGGCAGCGTCCAGAATCTGCAGATGCTCCTCGCAGGTCTGCTCCTGATTGATCATGCTTACCTTGCCGGTCATGATGCGGAAGCGGGTGTTCAGGCCGGTGATACGGTCGTAGGCAGAGCGCAGATACTTGTTGGGCAGGGTGCTCATCAGCAGCTCGTGGAAATCGTCGTCCGACTCGCAGAAGTCCTCGATGCGCTCGCTGTGGTGCATCAGCTCGGCATAGGCTTCCAGCTGCCCGCGGGGGATGGCATTGCCGTAAGTACGCAGAGCGTATGGCTCCACCAGCAGACGCATTTCAAACATACTGTGCACGTCCTCTTCGGTGATGCCGGAGACCATCAGCCCCTTTTTGGGCAGAATGGTGATCAGCCCCTCCTGCTCCAGACGCCCCAGCGCATCCCGCATAGGGGTGCGGCTGATGTTGCCCATCTCGGCGCAGAGCTTTTGCTCGTTCAAAAACTCGTTGGGGCGGTATTCGCAGTTCAGGATCTTGGTTTTGAGGTACTGGTACGCCTGCAGCTTCAGGCTAAGCTTTGCCTGTGCGTCCTGCTCTTTCATAAGCACATTCTCCTATTCTTCTTTGTCTTCTTCTCCAAAAAACGTTTTAAAACGTCCGAACCGGCAGCGCAAACCCACCGCTGCCAGTTCGCTTCCTCTTCATGTTCAGCCAGCTTGTATCCCGGCTGCAATCCAACCACTTTATCCAGTATATTATTTCACATTAGGGCGTTTTTTACAAGACTTTTCGCTTAACTTTGGCGTGTTTTCCGTTTTATACAAAGATTGCGCCCCGGTTTTGCTACTTTTTACAATGTTTTTGTGCTTGTCGCCAAACAGACCGACTTTTTGCCCTCTTCTTTTGCATCCAAGCGCAAACTGTGCTACAATAGGGCTGAAAAACAACACATCTACACCGGAAAGGACCGTATCTCTCATGGCACGAAGCGATGGCTACAACACCCGCACCCGGCAGCTCATCTTAGACTACCTCATCAACAACCGCCAGCACGCAGTAAGCGCCTCCAACATTCTGGAGCATCTGGAGGAGCAGGGCGCAAGCCCCAATCCCACCACCGTGTACCGCTATCTGGATAAGCTTGCGGGCGAGCAGCGCATTATGAAATATGTGGCCGACAAGGGCGAACGGGCAGTGTTCCAGTATGTGGACGAGGGTCGCCACTGCCGGGAGCATCTGCACCTCAAGTGCGTGCAGTGCGGGCGCATCTATCATCTGGACTGTCATTTTATGGACGAGGTGCGCGCCCACCTGATGGCAGAGCACGGCTTTACCCTGCAATGCGAGGGCAGCGTGCTGTACGGGCTGTGCCGTCATTGCGCGCAGAACGCGGCACCGTCCGCAGCGGAAGAACAGCCCGCAAAAAAATGCGCCTGCTGTGTTGACACGGACAAAAACCCGTGATACAATGCAGACAATAAAAGCGTTGACCGGGAAAAGTAAGGTTTCACCCTTTTCTTACAGAGAGTGCGGGATGCTGGAAACCGCGCAGAAAACGAGACCCGAAGAACACCCGTGAGCCGCTCCCTGAACCTGCGGTGTGCAGCAGTAGGGGCAGACGTGCGCCGCTCGTTATCGCGGCAGTGCTTTCAACGGGGAGAGCGCACAAAAGTGACCGGCGTATTGCGTATGCCGGTAATTTAGGTGGCACCACGGATACGGCAGCATATTCGTCCTAGGACTATGGGATGAATGTGCTGCCGTATTTTTATTTTTATCGTTTTTACAAGAGGGGTAAGAAGTATGTGTTGTGTTATGGGTTATACGGGGCACGATTTGAGTGCCGAAAAATTCAAAGAGTATCTGCTGCGCACCGTGGACCGCGGGCCGGACGACCAGCGGGTGGTGGAGGGTCCCTACGGCCTGATGGGCTTTGGGCGGCTTGCCATCATGGGACTGACCCCGGAGGGGATGCAGCCCTTTTACCGGGGCGCTGACTGCGTGGTGTGCAACGGCGAGCTGTACGGCTTCCGGTTCGAAAAGGAGATCTTAAAGCGCCGGGGCTACAAGTTCTGCTCCGACTGCGACTGCGAGATCCTGCTGCCGCTGTACTACGAGTACGGGCTGGATATGTTCCGCCACATGGACGCCGAGTTTGCGCTGATCATGTACGATTCCCGCAAGGATCGGCTCATTGCCGCCCGCGACCCCATCGGCATCCGGCCGCTGTTCTACGGCTATCTGGATGACGGCGGCATCGTGTTCGCCAGTGAAGCCAAGAACCTCATCGGCCTCTGCAAGGAGGTCTGCCCCTTCCCGCCGGGGCATTATTACGCAGACGGCAAGTTCGTCCGCTACGCCGACCTGACCACTGTTACGGAGTATTGTCATGACGATCTGGAGACCGTCTGCCGCACCACATGGATCCGCTCCGCCAATTCTTCCTGAGAAAGCCCCTGTTCCTTCCGGATCGTCCGGATGTTTTCACCCGGCATTTTCTGTCGCCTTCCTTTCGTTTCCGCTCCCATTATACGAAAAAATTCCCGTTGCCGCAAGCAACGGAAGAAAACATTCCCCTCTTTCCCCATAAAAAAGCGGCGGAGAAGCAACCCTTCCCGCCGCTTTTCCTATTCTGCCGTTTCCGCACCGATCAACAGCCTCAGTTCCCCAACCGCCGTCTCGTCCGGAAAAAACTCCGTCCGCTTTTTGTTCCAGCTCCCCGCCAGTGAAAAAACTTCGACCTCCCGCTTTTCCGATCTGAGGAAATACTCCATCGCCCGCCGCCGTGCGCTGCAGTCGAACCGGGAAAGATCCGTATCCACGTTGTTCCAGAACGCCTCCAGCAGATAGTCGAGCCGTTTCACCGTTTCCGCCCCCAGCCGCTGCCGGCAAAGCTCCCCGTAAAGCTCCGCC
>ERZ827452.2758-NODE-2758-length-12388-cov-2.712884_pt1 | contig 12388 bp, 10 predicted proteins | sample MGYA00519866_ERZ827452 | MGnify/ENA primary metagenome ERZ827452 (study PRJEB31778, sample SAMEA3449307) | human gut metagenome | biome: human gut; feature: human-associated habitat; material: faeces | place: United Kingdom | collected 2010/2012 ... | reverse complement strand
GCAGCCTGCGGGTTGGTGGATTTGCTGCTGCGAGCATAGAATACACCGATCAGGGAAGCAATGATACCAGCGAAAGCCAGCTCGAATACGAACATAATGCCTTCGCCGCCGGGATATGCAACAGCACCCAAGGTAATAGCGGAGATGATAGCACCTACATAGGATTCGAACAAGTCAGCGCCCATGCCTGCAACGTCGCCTACGTTATCGCCTACGTTATCAGCGATGGTAGCCGGGTTACGCGGGTCATCTTCAGGCAGACCTTCTTCAACTTTACCTACCAGGTCAGCGCCAACGTCAGCAGCTTTGGTGTAGATACCGCCGCCAACACGAGCGAACAATGCAATGGAGCTTGCGCCCAGACCGAAGCCGGTAACGATATCAATGTTGCCGAACAGCATGTAAGCAGCAGCAACACCAACGATACCCAGACCAACAACGCCCAGACCCATAACAGCACCGCCGGAGAAAGCAATTTTCAGAGCTTCCGGCATGCCGCCATGTTGAGCAGCTGCAGCAGTACGAACGTTAGCTTTGGTAGCAACGGTCATGCCGATGTAGCCTGCACATACGGAGAATACTGCACCTGCAACGAAGCATACTGCAGTAAGCGGAGATAAGAACATAGAAATTACGATAGCAACAACGATTACGAAAGCAGACAGTGCTTTGTATTCGCGGAACAGGAACGCCATAGCGCCCTCGTGGATGTAACCGGCAATTTCCTGCATACGTGCTGTACCAGCAGGAGCCTTACCGATTGCGCTGCTCAGCATCAGTGCAACTGCGAGTGCAATGAGGCCGACAACAATGGAGATCATTAAAAAATTCAAGACCCAAACCCCTTTCTTTTTATAAAAAAATTTAAAATTTTAAGAGTGCGGTTGCACTCTTGGTAACATGATGAGTGCGGAAAACAGGAAACCCCGTCAGCCTTAAGCGTTGATTTTTGCCAGCGCCAATGTAATAACAGCAAATGCAACACCTAAATAAATCGTGGCCTTCGCCATGAGTGTATCCAGATCATTGCCCTTGCCAAAAAAAGCACCGTCACTGCCGCCGAAAGTACTGCCCATACCGCCGCCTTTTCCGGACTGCAGCAGAACTGCGCCAATGAGTGCTATGCAAACGATAACTTCAAGAACCATCAAGACAGTTTCAATCACAGAGCTTACCTCCTCATATTTTTGTACCATAGTATTTTACCATAAAGCCAATTATAAAGCTAGTATTTTTTTCACAGATTATTTTATATTATATTTGCTGCGACTCTTTCCAGCGGGAAAATGGTAAATTATGGCAGAATTTGCTCAATCTCTTATTCTTTCTGATATGGCAGGTATAATCAGCTATTATATTTGCAAATGGTTAGACCGAAAATAGCGCACAGTCAGCTTAAAATGAAAAACCCCGAGGCGCAATCCCGGGGCTTTTCTTTTTGCGTGCGAACTATGACATTTGCACAATCTCTTTTCGAGTTAACTATAGCGCAATTGTATTGCTTTGTCAAATTTTATTTAATATTGTAGAAAACCTTCATGCCGTTATATTTTGCAGCCTTGCCGAGATCCTCTTCGATACGCAGCAGCTGGTTGTATTTGGCAACACGGTCGGTACGTGCCGGAGCACCGGTTTTAATCTGACCAGCGTTTACAGCAACAGCAATATCTGCCAGAGTGGTGTCTTCGGTTTCACCGCTGCGGTGAGAGATAATGCAGGTGTAGCCTGCGCGTTTTGCGGTTTCGATAGCATTGAATGTTTCGGTTAAGGTACCGATTTGATTTACCTTAATCAGAATAGCGTTTGCTACGCCCTTTTCAATGCCCTGAACCAGACGCTCTTCGTTGGTAACGAACAGGTCATCGCCAACCAGCTGAACTTTTTTGCCCAGCTTTTTGGTGAGCTTCTTCCAGCCGTCCCAGTCATCTTCAGCCATACCGTCTTCGATGGAGATGATAGGATATTTCTCGCACAGACCTGCCAGATAATCTACCATTTCTTCGCTGGTCATTTCTACGCCTTCGCCGGTCATTTTGTATTTGCCGTCTACGTAGAATTCGCTAGAAGCAACGTCCATTGCCATAACGATGTCCTTACCCGGTTTGTAGCCTGCTCGCTCGGTTGCTTCGAGGATAACCTCGATTGCATCTGCGTTGCATTTCAGGTTCGGTGCAAAACCGCCTTCATCACCCAAAGCAGTGCTCAGGCCTTTTTCCTTCAGCAGTGCCTTCAGGTTATGATAAATCTCAGCATTCATGCGCAGTGCTTCGCTGAAGGATTTAGCGCCAACCGGCATAATCATGAATTCCTGAATATCAACGTTGTTGTCTGCATGCTCGCCGCCGTTTAAGATGTTCATCATCGGAACAGGCAGCTCTTTGGCAGCAACACCGCCTAAGTACAGGTACAGCGGCAGGCCTACGGAAGCAGCGGCAGCCTTAGCTACAGCCATGGAAACGCCGAGGATAGCGTTAGCGCCGAGGCGGCCCTTGTTCGGAGTGCCGTCCAGGCGAACCAGCAGCTCGTCAATTTCGGTTTGGCGGGTTGCGTCCAGACCGATAATTGCTTCGGCAATAATGTCGTTAACATTATCAACTGCTTTGGTAACGCCCTTGCCCAGGTAACGCTCTTTGTCGCCGTCACGCAGCTCTACAGCTTCGTGTACGCCGGTAGATGCGCCAGAAGGAACAGCAGCGCGTCCCATAGCGCCGTCTTCCAGGCATACTTCAACTTCTACGGTCGGATTGCCGCGGGAATCCAGAATCTCGCGAGCGTAAACTTCAGTAATCATTGCCATTTCTTATCACCTCATGATTAGTCTATCAAAGTTTTACCTGTCATAGCGGCAGGCTGTTTAATATTAAGCAGCTGCAGCAGCGTCGGTGCAATATCGGCCAAAATGCCGTTATGCAGCTTGTACTGCTCCTTGCTTACTAAAATAAACGGTACAGGGTTAGTGGTATGCGCGGTGTTCGGAGAACCGTCGCTTTCGGCCATCTTCTCCAAATTGCCGTGGTCCGCGGTAATGCACACACTGCCGCCAAGGGACAGCACCTTGCGTACAATGCGTCCGGCACAGTCATCAACCTTTTCCATAGCGGTAATCGCAGCGCTGAGCACACCGGTATGACCAACCATATCCGGATTTGCAAAGTTCAAGATAATCGCATCAAATTTATCCTTATCCAGCTCTGCCAATAGTGCCTGCGTAACCTCTTCGGCGCTCATTTCCGGCTGCAAATCATAGGTTGAAACCTTCGGCGAAGGAATCAGAATACGCTCCTCATTAGCATTCGGAGCTTCCACACCACCGTTGAAGAAGAAGGTTACATGCGCATATTTTTCGGTTTCCGCAATGCGCAGCTGGTGCAGTCCATGCTGTGCCAACACCTCACCCAATGTATCCTTAATCTCCTCCGGAGGAAAGGCTACCGGTGCGGTAATTGTAGCATCATACTGCGTCATGCACACATAATTTACAGGGCGTGCGCCCTCGGGACGTGCAAAATACGGGAAGTCCTCATCATGCAGCGCACGGGTAATTTCACGTGCTCTGTCAGGACGGAAATTGAAGAAAATCACACCGTCCCCGGCAGTGATTTTGCCATCTACGCCGTCAACAGTGAAGGGTTCAACAAACTCATCCGTTAAACCTGCGGCATAGGATGCTTCTACGCCGGCAGCAGCGCTTGCAGCCTTGCCGCCATCGCCCAGCACCAGTGCTTTATAGGCACGCTCCACGCGCTCCCAGCGCTTGTCGCGGTCCATTGCGTAATAGCGTCCGCTGACGGTAGCAATCTTGCCTACGCCAATCTGCGCCATGCCATCTTCCAGCTCATGGATATATTCCAAAGCTGTTTTCGGACCGACATCACGTCCATCCAGGAAGGCATGCACATAAACCTTGGTCAGGCCTTTAACCTTAGCCATGCAGATAAGTGCCAAAAGATGCTCAATGTGGCTGTGTACGCCGCCGTCGGATAACAGTCCCAGAAGATGCAGCGCCTTGCCTGCCTGCTTCGTTTCGTCCATCACCCTGCTGAGCTCTTTGTTCTTATACAAATCGCCATCCTCAATCGCCTTGTCAATGCGTGTCAGGCTTTGGTAGATAATGCGGCCGGCACCGATATTCAGGTGACCTACCTCGGAATTACCGATCTGACCTGCAGGCAGGCCGACAGCCTTGCCGCTGGCTTCCAAGGTTGTATGAGGATAATTTGCAAAATAACTGTCCAGGTTAGGAGTTTTTGCCATCGCCGCAGCGTTTGTTTTGTCTGCGGGAGCAATGCCCCAACCATCTAGAATCATTAGTAAAACTGGTTTTTTCATTATCAAATTCCTAAAGACGAAGGAGAAAGCAACAGGTGCTTTCTCCGAGGTCTTATTAAAAGCTTCTTACGATTGCGGCAAAGGTGTCAGCCTTCAGGCTTGCACCGCCTACCAGCACACCGTCAATACCGCTGAGGTTGAAGGAAGCAGCGTTCTTTTCATTAACACTGCCGCCGTAAAGAATACGAACCTTGCGGGCAATATCAGGTGTAAAGATTTTGCCTATTTTTTCACGAATCAGAGTGCATACTTCCAAAGCATCCTCCGGAGTAGCAGCCTTACCGCTGCCGATAGCCCAGATAGGCTCATAAGCAACAACAAGGTTTTCTGCATCCTCTGCAGAAATTACACGCAGAGCGCTCTTCAGCTGCATATTGATTTTGCGGGCAGTTTTGCCTGCTTCACGCTCAGCCAGATTTTCACCAACGCACAGCATCGGCTTCAGGCCGTTGCGGTAAGCGGCAATAATCTTGCTGGCAACAATTTTTTCGTTCTCACCGAAAATGGTACGGCGTTCGCTGTGACCAACGAGAACATATTCAGCGCAGATATCGGCAATCATCGCACCGGAAACAGCGCCGGTGAAGGCACCCTTGTCTTCCCAATGCAAATCCTGTGCGCCGTAGCCTACGTGCTTGCCGTCGATAGCATCCGCAACAGTTTCCAGTGCGGTGAACGGCGGGAAAATAACAACCTCGTTCAAGGTACCGTTAGTTTCCATAACAATATCCTCAGCAAGCGCTACAGCCTCGCTTACGGTTTTGTGCATTTTCCAGTTGCCGGCAATCATTTTGCGGCGCAGGTCATCCAGCGCAGCAACGCCGGGCAGTACCTTGCCTTCCAGATATTCCAGAGAAGCACCGCCACCGGTGGAAATGTGGGTAATGCGTTTAGCCAGACCCAGCTTTTCGATAGCAGCAACGCTGTCGCCGCCGCCGACAATGCTGGTAGCACGGCTCTTGGCTACAGCCTTCGCCACAGCCTCGGTACCCTTGCAGAATGCATCCATTTCAAAAACGCCCATCGGTCCGTTCCATACAATCATCTTGGCGTCAGCCAGAGCTTCCGCATAAGCCTTGCTGGTTTCCGCACCGATATCCAGAGCCATATAAGCCTGATTCAGGTTTTTCACCTTTTCGGTTACATGCTCGGCGTCGGGAGCAAATGCAGCAGCCATTACCAGATCGGTAGGCAGCAGCATATTTACTTTATTTTTCTTAGCCTTAGCCAAAAGCTCTTTAGCCAGGTCCAGCTTATCCTCTTCTACTAAAGACTTGCCCATTTTATATCCTTGTGCAGCCAGGAAGGTGTTAGCCATACCGCCGCCGATAAGCAGGGTATCAACCTTATCGAGCAGGTTGCTGATAACGCCGATTTTGTCGCTTACCTTAGCACCGCCGATAATAGCAACGAAAGGATGCAGCGGATTGGTTACAGCCTGACCTACATACTGGATTTCCTTTTCCAGCAGGAAGCCTGCAGCTGCAGGCAGGAAGTGGGTTACGCCTTCTACAGAAGCATGTGCGCGGTGAGATACACCGAAGCCGTCATTGACATACAGGTCTGCCAAAGAAGCCAGCTTCTCGGCAAATTCCATGTCGTTCTTTTCTTCTTCCTTATGGAAACGCAGGTTTTCCAACAGCAGGATGTGGCCCGGTTTCAGCTTGCTGGCAGCAGCCTGTGCAGCTTCGCCTACGCAGTCCGGAGCAAACAGAATCTTTTTGCCCAGCAGCTTGCCCAAATGCTTAGCTACGGGAGCCAAAGACAATTCCGGTTTAACCTGTCCTTTAGGACGGCCGAGATGTGCCATTAAAATAACAGCAGCCTTTTGCTCCAACAGATATTGAATGGTCGGCAGAGATGCGGTGATGCGGGTATCATCGGTAATCTCACCTTTATCATTCAGAGGAACGTTAAAATCTACGCGTACCAGTACTTTTTTACCGGCAACGTCTAAGTCACGTACAGTTTTTTTATCCACGGATAAGAATCTCCTTTATTACAGACCTTTTTTAGCAATATAAGCAGCCAGGTCAACTACGCGGTTGGAATAACCCCATTCGTTGTCGTACCAGCTTACAACCTTAGCCATGCGAGGACCAACCATCATGGTGGACAGGCCGTCGATAATGGAGCTCAGCGGGCAGCCGTTGTAATCGCGGGATACCAGAGGTTCGTCGCTGTAGCCCATGATGCCTTTGAGTTCGCCTTCAGCAGCTTCCTTCAGCACTGCGTTGATTTCTTCGGCAGTGGTGTCTTTTTGCAGCAGTACAGTCAGGTCGGTGATGGAAACGTTCGGAGTCGGAACGCGCATTGCGAAGCCGTTCAGTTTACCCTTCAGTTCCGGCAGAACCAGAGCAACTGCTTTTGCAGCACCGGTAGTGGTCGGGATGATGGAGCAAGCAGCAGCGCGAGCACGGCGCAGGTCTTTATGCGGCAGGTCCAGGATTCTCTGGTCATTGGTGTAGGAGTGAACAGTGGTCATCAGACCGCTTTCAATACCGAATTTGTTCAGCAATACTTTGGTGAACGGAGCCAGGCAGTTGGTGGTGCAGGAAGCGTTGGAAATGATGTTGTGTTTTGCAGGATCATATTTTTCTTCGTTAACACCCATAACGATGGTAATATCTTCGCCTTTTGCAGGAGCGGAGATGATAACCTTTTTAACGGTGTCATGCAGATGAGCTGCAGCCTTTGCAGCTTCGGTGAAACGGCCGGTGGATTCTACAACAATTTCAGCACCGGCTTCGCCCCAAGGAATCTGTGCAGGATCCAAGCAAGCGAATACTTCGATTTTGCGGTCGTCAACAATAATATAGTTGCCTTCAATGCTGACTTCATGGTTGAAGGTGCCATGGATAGAGTCATATTTCAACAGGTGAGCCAAAGCGGTGATGTCGCCAGGATCGTTGACAGCAACAATTTCCACCTCAGGATTGTTGAACGCTACACGGAAAACCTCGCGGCCGATACGGCCAAAACCATTAATACCTACTTTTGTCATAATAATTTCCTCCTTAATTCTGAGAGAATCTAAATTTTGCACAAATGTGCTCAGTAACAAATTAATACTTTAAGAGCTTCACTTGTTTATTGCTCTTTAGCCATTTTGAGAATCTCATGCGCTGCAGCCTCATCGGTAATCAAAATATCCTGTCTGGAAGCACGAATAACCGATAAAATTGCGGCAGCCTTCGATTTACCTCCGGCAATACCGATGATTGTGCCGATGTGTTGCAAATCCTGCAGCATCAGGCCGGCATTATTGGTCATATAAACCTGTCTGCCGTCCAAAGCGCAATACTGACCGAACGCCTCGCCTACAGCACCGTCCGCCTCCAGCTTGGCAATTACCTCGCTGCCTAAGCGTCTGTGTCTTGCCATAACACTGGCACGGCCTACACCGTGGACAAGAATATCCGCCTGCTTGATAATATCAACGACAGCACGTACACCGATATCCTCTTTAAGAATACTGTTTAAGATATCCTCGCTTACACAGTCGGGAACATAAAGCTGACGGTAGGATGCTCCGAGCTTTTGCGCCAGGACAGTTGCAATCGTATTGGCCTGCAGTTCCACGTTATCACCCAAGCCGCCACGAGCCGGTACAACCACCGTATTAGGCTGGGAACCGGAAACATTAGCTGCCATCGCTGCCATAGTAGTACCGCCGCTGACAGCAACTATATGCTTATTGCCATCGCTCAGCAGCTTGCTGAGAATATGCGCTGCAGTACGGCCGATTTCGCGTTTGACAACATCCTCCTGATCGGAATCGCCGGGAAGAATGACAACCTTGCCAATCTTCAGCGTATCACTGAGAGTGCTTTCCAAAAACGAAATATCCTGCAGCTTGCGTACATAATCCGCCAGCTCCTTAAGAATATCCGCTCCCTCATCAGTTACGCTCATGCCGCTGGAAGAAAAATCCAGCAAGCCGCTTTTCTTGAGAAAATCAACCTGAGCACGCAGCACTCTTTCGCTGAGTCCCAGTCTTGCAGCCAGCGCACGTCGGCCTATCGGCGCTTCGTGACTCACCTGACGCAAAATCTGGTAACGCTGTACGAGCAAATCAGTCAGCTCCGGTACAATTTTCTTTTGCAGATTAATAATACTATCCATAACCAGTTACATCCCTTGACGTGTTTTGTCCCTCGTGGTACTTTTCGTGTCCCACAGATTCAATACAAATAAGTGAATTATTTGTCTATAGCTCATTATAGCATACTCTAATTAAGAAATAAAGTGCTGTATTAGTGTTTATCGAAAAATTTTTGTTAAAATCAGTCTTTGATTAGCTATCGCTAACTTAAACTGTCTAAAAATAGTTTTTTTCTGCTGATTTGTTCACAAAGCGCAAAAAAAAAGAGCCGCCGCATTGTGCAGCAGCTCCAAATTTTTATCTGTTATTAACTGTTTCTGGATACATATCATGCATAAAGAGACGCTTCTTCGCAGCCTGCTCCCATTCGGTTCCCGGCTTGCCGTAGTTGGCATACGGATCGATGGACAGACCGCCGCGCGGCAGGAATTTGCCCCAAACCTCAATATATTTAGGCTCCATCAGCTTAATAAGATCCTTCATAATGATGTTTACGCAATCCTCATGGAAATCACCGTGATTACGGAAGCTGAAGAGATACAGCTTCAGAGATTTGCTTTCTACCAGACGTTCGTCCGGAACATAGGAAATATAGATAGTCGCAAAATCAGGTTGTCCTGTCATCGGACACAGGCTGGTAAATTCCGGGCAGTTAAATTTAACCCAGTAATCGTTTTGCGGATGCTTATTCGGGAAAGATTCCAGAACCTCCGGCGCATAATCGCTTTTATAAGCAGTTTTATGGCCTAACAGGCTTACACCCTGTAATTCTTCTTTACTTCTGCCACTTGTCATTATTGTTTACCTCCATCAAATGCAAACAGTTTGCCTGCTCCCACACGTTCCAAAGCGGTAACCAGCATTACACTCGCAATACCGCAGATGCACTGACCAATCAGCAGACTGCTTGCCAGCACCAGATAGGGAATATCCAGCAGTACACTCAACCATACAGGAACACCAAGTCCCGGTACAAAGGTAACCGCAGCCCAGATAATCCAGTTGCCGCAGCCACGACGCTTAGCAAACACAATAATGCTGGTCGTTACGATACCCACAATGAACCCGCCGATAATATCCGGCAGACCAAGACCGCCCATCACCGTGTTGCTGACAACGTTTGCCAAGCCAAACGGTAAAATCAAAAACGGGAAAATAGCGCTCAAGCCATACAGAGCAGTAGCAATACGAATCTGATACTGACCAAAAGCAAAGCTTTGGGTGCAAATCATCACAACAATATATAAAGCAATGCATAATGCGGAAAATACTAATTTTTGGTTACTTAAACTCTTCATTATCCTTACCTCCTTCAAGCCTCTGCTAAGGGATCAACAACACCGTTGGCAGCAAAGGCTGCTTCACGGTCAATACAGGTACCGCACTTGTGACAAGGCTTTTCGTCACCGTCATAACAGCTCCATGTAAGCTCATAGGGAACGCCAAGACGCAAGCCCTCGGCAACTATATCCTTCTTTGTTTTGTCGACAAAGGGAGCAACCAAACGCACCTTGCGGCCGCTTCCCAGATATACTGCCAAATTCATCGACTCGTTAAATTCGACGCTGCAATCAGGATAAGCGTTGCCTGCAGCATCATCGGCATGGGGCCCGTAGTAAATCTCATTGCATTCATATTCCAAGGCAATGCTTGCCGCAGCAGACAGGAACAAGCCATTACGGAACGGTACATAAGTGCTGACAGGCTCACCCTTGCTTTCCTTCAGCTGCTCTGCATAAGATGCGTGCGGAACGCTTTCCTCCGAGCCCTGGAGCAGAGAGCATTTGCTGTGTGCAAAAATCTTCGACAAATCCATATGCAGCAGCTCCACATGATAATAATCGGCAATAGCCTGCGCTGCTGCAAGCTCCTTAGCATGCTTCTGACCATAGGACATCGACAAGGCCAGAACATTATCACCGTATTTTTCTTTTGCCAGTGCCAGACAGGTTGAGCTGTCTACGCCACCGCTTAATAATACTAAAACCTTCATTTTTTCCTCCCGATAACGAGCGGGCAAAGTCCACAAAATATAAAAGGATTCCGTCATCTACAGACGAAATCCTTGCATACATAAAAAATACCGGCCGGCGCCAGTACATCGCCCGTAGTTTTATTTATAGACAGGATGGTTACGAACTGTCTGTTATGAACTTCTAGGATATTATACAGCATATCGCGCTATTTGTCCAGTATAAGAAAATAGCATAATCAAAAACAGACACCGCCGATATACTTAAAGCATGTCGAGGTGTCTGTCTTAAAAGCGTTATAGCTTATCTCTTATTATACAATTGCTTTATCAGGCTTTACAAAGAACCAGGCAATGGCACCGCAGATACCGGTTACAGCAGTTGCTGCCAAAGCAGCCTGCCAGCCATAGTTGGTTGCAAACCAGGCAGTAACGGTCGGAGCCAGTACGCCGCCGATATTGCCCCAGAAGTTCATCCAACCGGATACAGAGCCTGCAAATTTGCCGCCCATGGTGATTACACTGGACCAGGAAGCACTCATGGTCAGACCAAGAGAGCCTAAGGATACGGAAAGCCAGAGAACATTCATCATCGGATCAGCAGTACGGGTGGAAATGTACAGTGCACCTGCACACAGCAGAATGCCAGCAGCACCGGTTGCAGTCTTAACCATATTCTGAGACATGCCGTTGCGCAGCAGTTTATCGGAATAGTGACCGCAAAGAGTAACCACAGCCATCAGAGAAATCCAGGGAGCAGCAGCCCAAATACCCATTTTAGCTAAGGAGAATTTGTGCACCTCCATGAGGTACATCGGCAGCCATGCCAAGAATACGTACATAATGTAATCGGTAATCAGGAACTGAATGCCCAAAGCCCAGAATTGGGAAGAACGCAGCAGCTTGCCCCACGGAGCAATCTGTTTTTCACCGGTTGCGTCCACACGGCCCTCGTTGATGTGAGCCAATTCTGCTTCATTAACATAAGGACTGTCCTTCGGATCATCAGTAACATATTTATGCCAAGCCCAAGCCAAGAGCAGACCGACTACACCGAAGCTAAGGAATACATGATGCCAGCCAAAGGTTGTCATCAGCCATACTACAACAGCAGGACCGACTACAGGACCAAAGAAGCAGCCGTTAAGAATAAAGGAGCTTGCCTTGCCCTTTTCGTCTTTATTAAACCATTTGTGTTCCGCCATAGCGAACGCGGGATAAATCGGTGCTTCGCCCAAGCCAAACATCAAACGTACAATTGCAAAGGTGTACTTACCGCTTGCTACTGCAGTTAAAGCAGTAAAAATTGACCACCAGGCGCAGGCGATAGAACCGGTAAAGCGATGGCCGAATTTTTCGGCAACCATACCGCCGGGAACCTGCATCAAAGCATAACCAGCGAAGAAGAAGGATTGAATGAGGCCCATATCAATTTTAGTAAAGCCAAATTCCTTCATGATTACGGGTGTTGCAACAGAAAGGTTAACGCGGTCCATGTAGGATACAAAGCTGATAGCAAAGATCAGCCACGCTACCTTCCATCTGAAGTTTGTCATTTTCATAGTTTTCTTTCCCTTCATAAAAAAACAAATTCTGTTCTTTTATATATATTCTGTCGAACAGTTAACAATAATGATACTATTTCTTCTTAAAACTGTCAATATTTTTCGTTCATTTAATTTTTGCGAATATTCGTCCAGTGTATAAGGATTTTTGAATTTTTTATGGAAAGGAAGGGAAGCAGGTGCGTCGCAATAGTATATTGCAGCAATGTAAATCCAAGAAGCACGTCCGCAGAACAACGCTGATTGATAAGAAAGCAAGTAAATCGAGCGAGAGGTAATATCGTGCAAGGAATAGCAATTTTAGCAAATGAGTGTCCGGAATCATCTGCGGGCTCATCCAAGAAGCGAGTCCGCAGGGCGATGCTGATTGGCTCATGCGCGCCATGCGATAGTGTCCCAAGAAGCAAGCTCGAAGAG
>ERZ827452.2756-NODE-2756-length-12393-cov-4.395283_pt1 | contig 12393 bp, 10 predicted proteins | sample MGYA00519866_ERZ827452 | MGnify/ENA primary metagenome ERZ827452 (study PRJEB31778, sample SAMEA3449307) | human gut metagenome | biome: human gut; feature: human-associated habitat; material: faeces | place: United Kingdom | collected 2010/2012 ... | reverse complement strand
AGCTGATCTTGGAGGACATCTCCACCGGTGCTTCCAACGACCTGCAGCAGGCCACCAACATCGCACGCCAGATGATCACCCGCTACGGCTTCTCCGAGCGTCTGGGACCCGTGGTCTACGGCACCTCGCAGGAGGAGACCTTCCTTGGCCGCGACTTGGGTCAGGGCAAGGGTTACAGCGAGACCACCGCTGCCGAGATCGACAGCGAGACCCGTGATATCATCGACGAAGCCTACGAGACCTGCCGCCGCACCCTGACCGAGCACATCGACCAGCTCCATGCGCTGGCCAAGGCTCTGATGGAGCGCGAAAAGCTCAACGAGGAGCAGTTCAACACCATTATGGCCGGCGGCACCCTGCCCCCCTGCGAGGACGCACAGTCCGAGCAGGCACAGCCCGACCAGACCGTGCAGCCTGCCCCGGTGCAGCCCGCAGAGCCTGCCCAGACTGCTGAGCGCGCCGAACCCGCCGAGCAGGCCGAGCCTGCCCAGCCGGAAGTGCCGCAGCCGGATGCCCCGGAGCAGCAGGACTAAGCTTTTTTAGGAAAGGAGCGAGCATCGTGGAGGAAAATTTTAACCCGGTCGCCCAGACCCGTGCAAACTATTATACCCCCGGCAGTCCGGTGCAGTTCGTCTGCGTGGAACTGCTCAAGGGGGATGTCAGCGGCGAGCACGCTGTCTGCCTGACCTTCAAGAATATTTCCCGCGTGACCCTGACCGCACTGGAGATCCACTTCAAGTGCAAGGGCGTGGACGGTGTGATCCTGTGCGAGGACAAGTTCGAGTACCGGGATCTTCAGGTAAAGCCCGGCGAGCTGTTCGGGCAGGACGATGCCGTGTTCATCACGGCAAAGGCAATCACCAGCGTGGATGTTTCGCTGTGCAATGTGTACAACGGCAAGCGTGTGGTGCATCTGGACGGCATCAAGCGTGTGCGTCTGCCTGCGCCCCGCCGTCTGGCCCCGGAGCTGCAAAAGGCGCTGGAAGCCCGCATGAACCGCACCGGGCTCAAGTATCAGCCGCAGGTGTTCGAGAACGGCTGGTACTGCGCCTGCGGTGCCTTCCACCCCACCGAGGAGGATACCGTTTACTGCTCGGAGTGCGGCTGTGACCGCATCCTGCTGCAGAACGCGCTGAACACCCTGCTGCAGCCCGCCGCCCCGGCAGACGAGATGGAAATGCCCCTCAGCGCCCCGGCGGCTCCCGCAGCGTCTGCTGCTGTGGAGGAGCCTACCCGCATCGTGGGTGCAGCTCCTGCCGCCCCGGCAGCGCCCGCAGAGGAGCCCACCCGGGTCATGGGTGCAGCGGTTTACCAGCCGAAGGCAGCCCCCGTCCAGCCTATCTCGGAGCCTACCCGGGTGCTGGATGCCCCCACCCGCGCACCGTATTCCGGCGCTGCTGTGGCAGACGAGGGCACCCGCGTGATGCCCGCCGCCGCCCGCCGTCCGGCTCCGGCTCCGGTGCGTCAGCCCGCGCCTGTGGAGGAGGACGAGGAGTACGAGGACAGCCGGGACAGCGTGGCAGAAGCGCTGATCCGCTGGGTGCCGCCCATTACGGCCATCCTGTGTGCAGCCATTGCGCTGTGCGGCTTTGTGTACTACCAGTTCGTGCTGTAAAATAAACTATCCCGGCGGAGGGGGCAGCGTGCCTTCTCCGCCTTTTGTGTGCATTGCACAGAAAGGAAATACCATGCCGGAACAAGCTTTACAGGTGGCCTTTGAGATCAAAACCGCCTGCGATGAGATCAGCCGCCGCCTGCTGCGCTGGCACTGGGAGCGCAAGCCCGGGGCACACAGTCTGGATGCACTGCTGGAGCATATTGCCGCCCGCAAGCAGGAAAGCCCGGATTACTACGACCGTATGCCGGATCTTACCGGCAAGACCAGCTGGCAGCAGCTGGACACCACCCTGTGTATGCGGGTGCTGCTGGACCCGGAGACCGATGCCGCCCGCCCGCTGGATCTGCTGGGCAACACGGCACACCCCTCTGCCGCACGCCATGCCTGCAACGCCATCCGCACCGCCCGCAACGAAGCTGCCCATGCGGCAGTTGCAGCGGACGGTGCACAGGCAGCCCTGCTGTTTAATGAAGCCATCGAGGCGCTGGAGGAGGGCTACGCCGGTACCGCCTTTAAAGAAAACGAGCTGGCGCAGTATTACCGCGAAGCCGAGGACTACCTGAGCCGATGCAGCGAGGGCAAACCCCTTAAAGCGCGCCAGAGCAGCCCGCAGAACGCACAGCATGGGAAGGCTGCCGCACGCAGCAAGCCCCGCGATACCCAGCAAACCCGCAGCGCCAAAAGTACCGCCGGGCGGCAGAATACCGCTGCCCGCAGCCGCAGCACCGGTACAAAACAGAGCCGCAGCACGGCATCCCGCAGCAAAAAGCAGCAGACCGGCGGCGAGAGCAGGGTGGCGCTGGGCATTATTCTGGCGGCGCTGGTGCTGGGACTTATCGCACGCGCCATCAGCATGGGACTTGTGTAATTGCAATGTTTTTGCGATTCTGGCGGTAAATTGGAAAGCAAAAACGTTTGTGCTGTACAAAACAACCAAAAAAACAGCAGACTGTCCCGCAGAAAAACGGTCATTGCACCTCTTGCGGGAAATGTGAAACGGATTTATAATAAGCATGAAAACGTTTACACATTGCCACCGAAGAGGGAACGGAGAAAATACCCCATGACCATCAGTGATATTGCAAAGCTGGCAGGTGTTTCCAGCGCTGCGGTCAGCCGCTATCTGAACGGCGGCCCCCTCAGCGAACAGAAACGTGCCGTGATACAAGCCGTAGTGGAAAAGACCGGTTACAGCCCGGACACTGCCGCCCAGACCCTGCGCACCGGCAAGGTGCGTCAGGTGGGGGTCATCGTGCCCAGCATCAGCTCCCAGTCGGTGGGGCAGATCACCAGCGGCATTGCAGCCGAACTGGGTGCAAGCCGCTACCTGATGCTGCTGGCAGACACCGAACTGGACGAGCAGATGGAACTGGAATATCTTACAGCATTGCAGCGCAACCATGTAGCCGGTATCATTCTGCTGGGCTATGATTCCAGCCCGCAGCTGTGCAAGGCACTGAAGGACTGCCGTGTGCCCGTGGTGGTAACAGGACAGCGCTTTGCAGACCTGCCCTGCGTTTATAACGACGACCGCGCTGCCGCCCGCGACCTGACCCGGAAGATGCTGGAGCATGGCCGCAGAAATATCGTGTACATCGGCGGCAGCGAACAGGACGCCGCCACCGGCATTGCCCGCCGTCAGGGTGTGCAGGACGCTCTGCGGGAGGTGGGACTAAACGCGGATGGTCTGCCCCGCGCCTACTGCGCTGCCTTTTCCATGGAAGAGGGACACCGCTGCATGGAGGAGCTGCTGGCACGCTGCCCGCAGCTGGATGGTGTGGTCTGCGTGACCGACACCGTGGCCTTTGGCGCGTTGCAGGTGCTCCGCGCTGCCGGGCGCAGGGTAGGGGAGGATGTCGGCCTTGCCGGTATCGGAGACAACTGGGCGGGCAAGGTGGTGGAGCCCGGACTGACCACCATCCGCTTCTACCAGCGGCAGGTAGGGCAGGAAGCTGCCCGGATGCTGCTGCAAAGCATAGAACATACTGAGCTGGACGCTGTACCGGTGCGCCAGACCACGCTGGGCTATACGCTGGTAGAGCGCGGCTCACTGTAAAAAAGAGGAACGAATGAAACAAAAACTGATTTTTTTAGATATCGACGGCACTCTGCTGCCCCCGGGCGAGATGCTGATCCCCCAAAGCACGGTGGAAGCGTTGCACAAGGCGCACGCCAACGGCCACAAGCTGTTTCTGTGCACTGGGCGCAACCTGCGCATGACCCAGCCTTTGCTGGACTATGGCTTTGACGGTGCAGTGTGCAGCGCCGGCGGTTATGTGTTCTGCGGGGACAAGGTGCTGGTAGACCTGCCTATGGAGCCGGAGCTGGCAGAGGGTGTGCGCAGCGCCATGGAGCGCCACGGCGTGGAGTGCACGCTGGAAGCGCGGGACGCCACCTACGGCAGCCTGAAGATGATCGAGCGCTGGAGTTTTACCCACCGGGATGCAGGCAATCTGAACAGCGAAGCCGCCCGTTGGCGCAAGGCCATGGAGGACGGCATGACCATGAGTCCGCTGGCTGATTACAAGGGCGAGCCGCTGTATAAGATTGTGTATATCGCGGAGCACAGCGAGGACTTGGACGAGGCGAAGCGCCTGTACGAGGACAGATTCGTGTTCTGTGAGAGCAAGCTGGACGGTCTGGATGGCGGCTATGTGAACGGAGAGCTCATCAACCGTAGGTTTGATAAAGGGCGCGGCATCAAGGCGGTATGTGACTATCTGGGCGTGCCCCTGCAGGACAGCATCGGCTTTGGCGACAGCGACAACGATCTGCAAATGACCGATGTGGTCGGCATCAGCGTCTGTATGGCCAATGGCTCTGCAAGCCTGAAGCAGCGCTGCGACCGCATTGCCCCCTCAGTGTACGAGGACGGCATCGCCAAGGAGTTTGCAGCCTTGGGACTGATTTGACATATCTTTGTAAAAATAGGGCAGGGGAACGTCCGCAGATGTTCCCCTGCCCTAAAATTATAAATAATTCTCCCGCATTGTTTTGCAATAAAAGGAGCACCGCACAAAGAACTGTGCGGTGCTCCTTTTGGTTCATAAATCAGTAGTGCAGATCCTCTGCGGTCAGGCTTTCCAGCACGGGCAGCATGGCAGCGGCTTCGGCTTTGGCGGCGGGCAGATCCATATCGCGGTAGTTGCCGCACTCCACTTCGCTGGCACCGGGCACAGCGCCCTCAAAGCCAGCCATGAAGCGGAAGGATTCCACCGTCAGCTCCAGTGCCTCGGCGGGAGTCAGGCCGCGGGTGAGCAGATAGAAGCCGGTGCGGCAGCCCATGGGGCCAACGTAGATCACGCCGTCCTTCACCGCGCTGTTGCGGGCGTAGGTGGCAAACAGGTGCTCCAGCGTGTGGGCGGCACCAGTGGTCAGATAATCGCCCTGATTGGGCTTCTTCATCCGGATGTCCCAGGTCAGCACATCACCATCCTGGCGGCTCAGGTACATGCCCCGGTCCAGCTTGGTGTGATCGACACAGAAGCTTGCAATGCGTTCCATGATGTTCTCCTTCAGGATCAGGCCTGCAGGCGCTGGACACTGCCGTGGGCACAATCCACAGCGATATCCAGGCCGTCGCGGATGTGGCTGCAGGCACCTGCAGCACCCACGATGGTGGGCTTGAGCAGGGAGTTGCCCACAATGGCAGCGTGGCTGTTCAGGCCGGGCTCCTCGACCACCAGAGCGGCGGCATCGCGGACATAGCCCAGCATCTCGTTGGTGGTGGAGGGAACGACCAGCACCATGCCGGGGCGGAACTTTGCCTTGACCTCCTCCAGAGTGCGGCAGACACAGGCCTTGCCGCTGGCGGAGACCAGATCGGTCTTGCCGCGGCCCACGCCTACACCGGTGGCCAGGCAGTTGCCCACCATGTGGATCTTGATCATGTTGGTGGTGCCGGAAACGCCCACGGGCACGCCTGCGGTCACAACGGCCAGCTCGCCGTTGTGCAGGTAGCCGTTCTTCTCGGCCAGAGCGGTGGACATCTCGATCAGCTCATCGGTGCTGTGGGCGGGGCCCATCAGCAGGGAAGTGATGCCCCAGCTCAGGGAGAGCTGACGCTGCACCTGCTCGTCCATAACGCAGGCAATGATGGGCTGCTTGGGGCGGTACTTGCTCAGCAGGCGGGCGGTGTTGCCGGATTCGGACACGGTGACGATGGCGGCAGCGTTCACGTCCTTGGCGGTCAGGCAGGCAGCGTGAGCGGTTGCATCGCTGACGCTGATCTGGATCTCGGCGTGGCGCTGGGCGCGGTAGTGTTCCTCGTTCTCGGTGCGCTCTGCAATGGCGGACATGGTTTTGAGGGCCTCCACGGGGTAGTCACCGGCAGCGGTCTCACCAGACAGCATGATGGCGGAGGTGCCATCGTAGATGGCATTTGCCACGTCGGAGATCTCGGCACGGGTGGGGCGGGGGTTGACCATCATGCTGTCCAGCATCTGGGTGGCAGTGACGATGGGCTTGCCGAAGGAGAAGGAGCGGTCGATGACGCTCTTCTGGATGCCGGGCAGCTCGGTGAAGTCGATCTCAACGCCCAGGTCACCACGGGCCACCATGACGGCATCGGCTGCGGAGAGGATGCTGTCGATGTTGTTCACACCCTCGCGGTTCTCGATTTTGGCAATGATGCGGATGTTGGAATCATACTCATTCAGCAGGTTGCGGATGTCGTACACATCCTGTGCGGTGCGCACAAAGGAAGCAGCGATGAAGTCAAAGCCGTTCTGCACGCCAAAGATGATGTCCTCGCGGTCTTTCTGGCTCAGGTAAGGCATGGACAGATGCACGCCGGGCACATTGACACCCTTTTTGGTCTTGATCTTGCCGCTGTTCAACACGGTGCAGATGATGTCGGTGTCGGTGACCTGCTCAATGTGCAGCATGATCAGGCCGTCGTCCAGCATGATGGTGCCGCCGGGCTGCACGTCCTGGGGCAGATCCTTGTAAGTGACGGAGCAGATCTCCTTGGTGCCCTCCACCTCGCGGGTGGTCAGGGTAAAGGTCTGGCCGGCTTCCAGCATCTCCACACCGTTCTTGAACTCCTTCAGGCGGATCTCGGGGCCCTTGGTATCCAGCAGGGCGGCAACGGGCTTGCCCAGTTCCTCACGCAGAGCTTTCAGCTTTGCCAGACGGCCGCCGTGCTCCTCGTAGGAACCGTGGGAGAAGTTGAAACGGGCCACGTTCATGCCGTTTGCAATCAGGTCGCGCAGGACATCGCCCTTATCGGTAGAAGGGCCCAGGGTGCAGATGATCTTCGTTTTTCTCATAAAATACCTCCAACGTTCACGCTATAATGCTCTCTATCTTGACGCAGCAGCCCAAGCTGGCTGCTCTCTGGCGGGCAGTGATTGCTTTGCGCCCGCGGCGGCAGTATACGCCAATATGGCTGTTTCAACAAACCATACCACTATACATTATAAGCTCTTGGATACAATAGCGCAAGAAAAATCTTTGCAAAGAAACTGCTAAGATTTCATCAGGTTTGAACAAAAAACTTTCCACCACAAAGCGCTTGCATAACCGGCGGGATTTGCTTATAATGAAGGTAAGCAAAAGTGTGACTGTTCCGGGGCGGCCCCGGAGGAAAATGGAGTGAAAACATATGGAAAAGCGTGTATTTTTGATCGTACTGGACAGCTTTGGCATCGGCGCGGAGCCGGATGCGGCCGCCTTTGGCGACGAGGGCACCAACACGCTGGGGGCCATTGCAGGGCATCCCAATTTCAACTGCCCCAACCTGAAAAAGCTGGGCCTGTTCAACATTGACGGTGTGACCGCGGGCGAAAAGACCGACGCGCCCGTCGGTGCCTTTGCCCGCCTGCAGGAGCAGAGCATGGGCAAGGATACCACCATCGGCCACTGGGAGATCGCCGGTGTGGTCAGCCCGAACCCGCTGCCCACCTTCCCCAACGGCTTCCCGGAGGAGCTCATTCAGGAGTTTGAGGCAAAAACCGGCCACAAAGTCCTCTGCAACCTGCCCTATTCCGGCACCGAGGTGCTGAAGGACTACGGCGAGCAGGCCATGAAGGAAAATGCCCTCATCGTCTACACCAGCGCCGACAGCGTGTTCCAGGTGGCTGCCCACGAGGAGCTGGTGCCCGTGCACGAGCTTTACCGCTACTGCGAGATCGCCCGTGAGATGCTGAAGGGCGCGTACGGCGTGGGCCGTGTCATCGCCCGGCCCTTCCTGGGCAGCAGCGCCGAGACCTTCTACCGTACCACCAACCGCCACGACCTGAGCCTAAAGCCGCCCCGTGCCACCATGCTCGACCTGCTGAAGGAGGCCGGCAGGGATGTCATCGCCGTGGGCAAGATCTTTGATATCTTTGACGGGCAGGGCGTGACCGAAAAGATCAAGACCACCGGCAACACCAATGGCATCGCCTTCACCAAGGCATTGCAGACCCGGGATTTCGAGGGTCTGGCCTTTGTGAATCTGGTGGATTTTGATATGCTCTACGGCCACCGCCGCGACGTGCCCGGCTATGCCGCCGCCGCCACCGAGTTTGACCGCTTCCTGGCCGACTTCATCCCCGGGATGCGGGAGGGTGACCTGCTGATGATCACCGCCGACCACGGCTGCGACCCCTCCTACACCAAGACCACCGACCATACCCGCGAGTATGTGCCGTATCTGGTCTGCGGCAACGGCGTGAAGCCCGGTGTGGACCTGGGCACCCGGCTCTGCTTTGGCACCATTGCACAGACCGTGTGTGAATATCTGGGTGTGGATGCTTCCAGCCTGGACGGCCACAGCGTGCTGCAGGAGATCATGAAGTAATATGAGCCCTCTCAGTCATGCGACAGCGCGACTGAGAGGGCTATTTTTTGTGTAAAGTCTTGAACAATATAGTCAGTTGTGGTAGACTAGCACATGCACGCCCGGTGCGTACAAGGTTTACGCCGGGCGCAGGAATTGATATGGTTTCAGAATAGAAGGAGACTATCACATGAGAATCAATCGTACTCTGGGTCTGGCACTGACCGCTGCTGTGCTGGCTGTTGCCATGACTGGCTGCTCCAATAGTGCATCCTCCACCGCATCCTCCGCTACTTCCAGCGAGGCTGCTTCCTCCGTGGCCGCTTCCTCTGTGGCTGCTTCCAGCGAAGCTGCCGAGAGCGAGGCCGCTGCCGCCAGCGTTGTCAGCACCGAGGATCTGGATGTGAACGGCACCACCTACTCCGCTGACTGCTACGGCGAGTTCACCCTGTCCAACGGCGACACCATGAAGCTGTGGAAGGTGAAGGACGCTTACGCAGACCTGAGCGCTCTGCCCATGAAGGGCATGGCCGAGGAGTTCCCCATCGAGGCCGAGGCCGAGCAGATCTATGTTGCTGACGTGACCAGCAACGGCGAGACCACCCGCCAGTATCTGCGCACCGACAAGGCTGGCCGCAACGGCACTGTCTCTGTCAAGACCTTTGAGCTGGGCGACGCTGAGTAATCGCGCTTCCCTGTAAGATCAGAAGACAACAAGCCCCGGACCTTTTGCAAGGCCCGGGGCTTGTGCTGTTTTATCCTGTTTTATTCTGTTTTATTCTCCACTGCTGCTGGAACCGAACAGGGCATCCAGCACGGTGGAAGCGGCCTGATGCAGGGAGCTGGCGGCAGATTCCACCTGCTCCTGTGTGGGCAGAGAGATAGAAGGTGTTTCTGCTCCGCCGGTGGATTCACTGCTGGCTTCACTCTCGGCAGGTGCTTCGGTGGAAGCCTCGCTCTCGGCAGGTGCTTCGGGCGTGGGTTCTGCGGGCTGCTCATCGGCGGGCTGTTCCGCAGGCACGCTCTCGGCAGGTTCCTCCACAATGACGCTGTCGGGCGATTCCTCCACAGAGGTGCCCGCGTTGGGGTCAGCCGTGGGGGTGAATACCTCGGTCTTTTCGGGGGTCTGCTGGGTATCGCTCACGGTGCCCTCACCGCCCAGAACGGATGCGATCAGCTCCTTGGCCTGGTTGACCGAGTTCTCATCCGGCTTCATCACATAGAGGCTCTGACCCTTTGCGGAGTAGCACTGGGAGCTCTTGCCGCTGGTGCCGGTCACGGCATAGCTCTGGATGTCCCAGTCAGACAGGCTTGCCAGCTGCATCCGCACCAGTGCGGAGATCTGCTCCTGAGAAAGGCTGGTCACAAAGCAGTCGGACACAGCATCCATCAGCTTGGAGAAGCTCATCAGCACGGTGGGGGATTTGATCTTGTTCATCATGGCATCGATGACTTTCATCTGGTTGATGCCGCGCTGGATATCGCCGGAGGCAAAGGCGTGACGCTCACGGGCAAAGGCCAGAGCGCTCTTGCCGTCCAGATGGTTCCAGCCCTCGGCAAAGGTGGTGGGATCATAATAGCCGGGGCTGCCCACCGAGGTGAACGCCTGATCGGAGTAGACATCCACGCCGCCCACGGCATCGATGATGCTGATGAAGCCCGCAAAGTTGATGCGGAGGTATTGGTCCACATTGACCCCGTACAAGTTGCCCAGGGTTGCCATGCTGGTCTCCACGCCGTACAGACCGGCGTGGGTCAGCTTGTCCTTGCTGTTGGTGCCCGCCAGATCAACGTAGTAATCGCGGGGGGTGTTGATGAGCGCCACCCGTTTGGTGGAGGGGTTGACCACAGCAAGGATGTTCACATCGCTGCGGGCCTTTTCGGTCAGTTCGCCGCGGTTGTCCACGCCGCTCAGGTAGACCACAAAGGGCTCCTTGGTGATCTTGTTGGCCTCGGTGCCGGTGACAAGGCCGGAGGTCACGTTATCCAGTGCACTCAGGCCCTGCTGAGCCCAGACACAGCCCAGCGCCAGAAAGGCGCACAGGAACACCGAGAACACCCGGGATACCTTGCGGGGGGCGCTGTACTCCTGGCAGCGCTTGACCAGCAGCCAGAACAGCACCAGCAGCGCCGCAATGATGACCAGATACAGTGCGGGCAGCATCTGGGTGCGCCAGAGCTGGAAGAAGGCCGCAATGCTCAGAATGGCTTGTAGGATCAGCAAAACAGTACCTCGTTTCGGGTTGGCCGCGCCGGTGTCCGCATCCGGCCTGCGGCGGGGGGGCTTTGACTCCGGGGCAGGCCCGCCGGTATGCTTCGGCGGCTTGGGCGGTGCAGGCGGCGGGGTGGGAGCGGCAGTTTCCGGCGCAAAAAAGGCCGCGCTGTCCACCTCCACAGTCTTTTCTTCCGGTGGGCGGTGGCCCCGGTGGATGTGCCGGGTGCTGTCATCGTCCGTGTGGGAACGGGAAGTTTCATCAAACATAGGAATTCTCCTTTTTGATATGTCCTCAGGCAAGGGGCACGATGGTCAGAACGGCCCGTGCCGGCAGGCAGGTGGCCGTCTGATCCTCCTGCGAGATCCAGCCAAAGCTTTCGCAGATGTGGTCAGGGCAGGGGGAATCAATGAACCGTGCCGCGCCGTCCTTGACCTCGATGTGCACCGTCAGATAGCCGGTGTCGATGTCATAGACGGCATCCTTGTCCAGAGAGAGCTTCTGCACCGTGTTCGCATCGCCGTAGATCAGCTCCGCGCCCAGGGTGCTGCCGCTCTGCCCGGCACTGCGGAGGAAAAAAAGCACCCCCGCGATCACCAGAACAACAGCGGCGAACAGTAAATTGACCCAGAGATTTTTTTTCTGCTTCATGGCTCAGGCATCCTTCTGTGGGAACAGCTGTTCCAGCTCGGCCAGCCACAGGGCGGCGCAGGCATCGCTGGGCATCCGCCAGTCCCCGCGCGGCGAGAGGGTCACGCTGCCGATCTTGGGGCCGTCGGGCAGGCAGCTGCGCTTGAACTGTTGGGCAAAGAACCGCCAGTAGAAGTTGCGCAGCCACTTGTACAGCACGCTGTCCGGGTACTCCGGACGGCCTGCGAATGCAGCCTTTGCCAGCCGGAAGATCTTGGCCGGGCCAAAGCCGAAGCGCAGCACCTGATACAGGTAGAAATCGTGCAGCTCGTAGGGACCCACAAGGTCCTCGGTCTTCTGCGCGATCTCGCCGTCCTTGGCGGGCAGCAGCTCCGGGGAGACAGGCGTATCCAGAATATCCAGCAGCACCGTGCGCAGGGCATCGGTGGCGGCAATGTCGGCTTCGTAGCGCACAAGGTGGCGCACCAGCGTTTTGGGCACACCGGCGTTGACGCCGTACATGCTCATGTGGTCGCCGTTGTAGGTGGCCCAGCCCAGCGCCAGCTCCGAAAGGTCGCCGGTGCCCACCACCAGGCCGCCGGTGCGGTTGGCGGTGTCCATCAGTTCCAGCGTGCGCACGCGGGCCTGGCCGTTCTCGTAGGTCACGTCCAGCACGCTCTCGTCCTGGCCGATGTCCCGGAAGTGGCTGTGCACTGTGGCGGCAATGTCGATCTCGGTAAAGCTGACGTGCAGCTCGTCACAGAGGATCTCCGCATTGCTGCGGGTGCGCTTGGTAGTGCCAAAGCAGGGCATGGTCACGGCCAGCACATCGGTGGTGGGGCGGCCCAGCTGCTTCATGGCGCGGACAGCCACCAGCAGGGCAAGGCAGCTGTCCAGACCGCCCGAAATGCCGATGACGGCTGTTTTGGCGCGGGCGTGCTCAAGACGCTTGGCCAGGCCATCGGCCTGCATCTTCAAAATCAGCTCACAGCGCTCGGCACGCAGCTGCTCGTTGTGGGGGATAAAGGGGGTGGGGTCTACCCAGCGGGTCAGCACGGTGTCGGTCAGGGTCAGGTCGAACTCCACGGTCTGGTAGCCCTCGGTGCTGGGCTCAAAGCTGGTGTTGCGCGCCCGCTCCGACTCCATCCGCTGGCAGTCCAGCTCCGTCT
>ERZ827452.2753-NODE-2753-length-12404-cov-17.939104_pt1 | contig 12404 bp, 10 predicted proteins | sample MGYA00519866_ERZ827452 | MGnify/ENA primary metagenome ERZ827452 (study PRJEB31778, sample SAMEA3449307) | human gut metagenome | biome: human gut; feature: human-associated habitat; material: faeces | place: United Kingdom | collected 2010/2012 ... | reverse complement strand
TTGCCCACACCCACGACCTTTGAAAAGGTCGACCAAACTTTTATAATTGCTTTTCTGATTTGTTCCGCTAAACCATAAATTACCCCAACTTTTGATAAAGAACCTTATTTCAATCAAAAACGGCAGCACTTGTGAATTTAATTTCAAAGTGTTGCCGTTTAATTATTAATTATTTTTCAAGAAAATCAACAAATTTCTCGCCGAGAACCTCTCTTGAATATACCTTACTGATTTTATCATAGTTACTTCTGAGTTGGTCATCTGTAACCTGTGGGAACTTACGAATCTTATCGAGCAAGTCTGCATACGAAGTATAAATACAGCCTTCAATGCCGTTAAGAACTTCCCTTGAACCTGTGTTCTCTGTACAATAAACCATCTTTCCGTTGAGGATAGCCTCAATATACGGCATACCGAATGAATGGTTGAGAGTAAAGTCAACAACCGCATCGTGATTTTTCATCTGATTTTTCGGATTAGAAGTTTCGCCGCAATAACAAATATAATCTTCAACCTCGTTATCAAAAATCTTATCGAGAAATTCGTTAAGATAGTCGCCCGTACCGTAAACATCAATTACAATGTCATCAACATTCTGCTCTTTAAGATACTTGGCAAAGCCGATAAGATTGTTAATGTCAGCCTCACGCTCATGGCTGATTCTCAACAGATACATACCGAGGAAGTAATCACGCTCCGGCACATCAACTTTCTTTTTATTATCGTCCTCTTCTTCTGCTCCTATGTCCTCTCTTGCCACACTTCGGCTTGACTCAAGAGTATTGCCGAGCACGATATAATCCTTATAGTTTTTAAAATTAAATTTATCAATGTAAAGCTGACGGTTTTCTTCACTTACAAATACAGCCTTGCCGATGTCGATTTTCTCCATTTTATTAACAATGTCGGGGAAAAGCTCATTTACAAGTGCGGCTGTACAATGGAAGAAATAGATTTTCTCCTCTATCTTTTCAGAAGTAGCGTCATTAAGGAAAAGGTGGAGAGATTCTCTTGTTGAAATTACAGTCTTACTGTTTATATTCTCAAGTTTCTTTCTCATTGCCATACCTGCATACGGAGAAAGATTCTGTCTGCTGCAATCGCAGTCAAGGTGACCGTAAAGTCCTTTCCATCTAAAGAAGCCACGTTTTAAAAGTTCAATCTTTCTGCGTGAATTTGCCTTATACAATGCTGTAAGCTGCAATCCGTAAGGCATTTCCTTTGGCTTTGCGGTGCACTTTAGCGACAAAAGCTCTACAAGATAGTTTTTCTCAAGCAACGCCTCCGCAAGCGAACGGGTAGCAAAAACCGTACCGCCTACACCGTAGAAGTTATAACCGAGGAATGTTACCTTATTCTTCTGAATTGAAGAAAATTCCTCATACATTCTGTCAATATGAGCGCCGCTCTCAATAAAGTCATAGTCAATCTCTTCCGGAAGTCTTGACTTAAAGAACGGGTTTATCGTATAGGTTTCGTCGGCAATAGCGTCAACAAGCTGTCTTGCTTTTGTGTAAGAGCACTGCTCAAGCTCCTCTACCTCGCAGTAAAGGTTACGCTTTGCAAGGTAATTCTTCAAATCAGGCTGATACAAAATTACAGGCTTATTGAGCACCGTAAAGTCAAAGCCTACCGAAGAATAGTCTGTAATGAGAACATCATTTTTCGCAAGTTCGTCAAGCACATCTGTTTTGTGCGAATGAATAAACTTGATTCTGTCTGTCTTTGCACATTCCTTAAATTCTTCGATTTTCTCTTCATCAAAAAATTGGTGCAAACAAACCGTAAAAACGGAATTTGTTTTATCAAGATAATCGGCAAGTTTTTGGCTTGAAAGCACACCCTTAATCTGATGCATAAGCATCTGTGTCATATAGTTGTCGCCAAGGTACTCTCTCCATGTCATAAACCAAAGTATATTCTTGCCGTTGTGCGGCTGTGCATGGTATGCCTTGTGGCGCTTTACAAGCTCAATGTAGCGTGGCGGATAAATTCCGTAGTAAAGCTGATAATCTTTGAATTTATTGTAATCCATAAGAGTGGGCTTAATGTTCTTGTTGTAATACAAAAAACGGAACATATTATTATTGTAGCCATAGCCCTTATATTCAATAGCTTTAATGCCAAGTGTGCCGTGCTGTAAGTAAATAAGAGGCTTTTCTATGAAAAAGTCTGTCTTAAAAAAGCCGAGCTTTGTAGGAGTAATATCCTTGTAACTCAAAGAAACAAAGTACATATCGGCATTTAAGTAAATCTTAAAATGCTTTACTGTGTTTTTCCAAACAACAAAACTCTTTTCTTTGTCAGAAAGAGAGGCGTAGGTTTCTTTATTGGTGGCATTTTTTTCAAGCACAATGTACTTGTCTATACCGTCCCTGCGGCGTACTACCTGTTTCCAAAAATAATATGAGTTATTATTTGAGGTTGCGGCAAGATTTTCGCCAAACAGCCATATAAAATTTCTACCCATCAAATTACTCCTTTAGTATATGGTTTATGCCTCGGTAATTTTACCGAAACCGCAAAATGCAAATTAAATAAACTAAAATTACAGCTCAAAAGTTGATTTTTCAGGCAAAAGTTTTTCAAATGCGTCAATGACGCCCTGCTTTTTCACCTCAAAATCTGTAGTTTCGGCTGTATCGTTAATACAAATCATATTATGCTTTTGTGAAGGAATATCCCTGCACAAATCGGGATAATTATACTCCTTGACATGATAGCAGTATGCAAAGCTGTCCCTGCGGACTGTATAATTGCCTGCCGCCAACTGCCAGAACTTCATAAGCCACTGGTTTACATTGCCTGTTTTTCTGAATTTATCCATACAGGTAGAATCCAGCGCATCGTATTCTTTTTCCCAAATTTCTTCAAAAGTCGCTTTCATAAAACTTGACGGAGTGTGCTGATAGTAAAAGCCCGGAAACCAATGCCACGGCAACAAAAGCGTCGTTTTTAAATGATTTTTCATTCCGTTCTTACCGCTATACCACTTTTTCCAGTCACGCTTAAAGACTTTTTCCTTATCGAAATGGTCGTTAATGATAGAAACATCCGCACCGTTAAAGAAACCTGCGCTGTCCTTATTAAAACAAATGCAGTCAAGCGCAAATGTATCGCAAGGCATACCGTCTTTGAAAAAGTCCTCCGGTTTAGTCGGTGCGGTAATAAACATATCGTCATTAAAATACACAAACTGTTCCGAAAGTCCCTTTATACGGTGCAAATTAAGCTCAATAGTATGTGAATTAAAGGTAGGAAGATACTTTGACGGAATGTAATCTTTATGATTTACAATGTTAAGTTTTGGGTTTGTTGTATCAAGCCACTTCGGCAGATGTCCCCAGGTGACAAAGTGAATTTTATTTACCCAAGGGGCAAACTTTTCCACACCTCTGAACCAATACTGCAAGTTGTCCCAATCTCTGAAACGAACTTCACTGTTGGCATTGGTGACCGTTTTGCCGTCATACTTGGCTTTTTCCGCCTGCCACTGCTTATCGTTGCCGTCAACCCAAATTATTACAAAATCAATCGGGTTTGTGTTTTTCTCTTCCATACATACCTCACGGCCATCTTTCTTTGACAGCCTCGTAATTTCTCTTTGAATTTTCCGTATCGTACAAGTCAAAAAATTCCTTGTGTCTGTTTAAATAAAGCTCTGTGTTCGCAAACGAACGCTGTGCCATCTGCTCTATATAATTCATAAGTCCCTGTTCTTCGTTATAAACAGGGCCAAATCCGTCCTCGGTATAGTCAAAATAACCTTTACCGTAGTGCTGCTCCGAAAATCTTTCATAATCAAACTGAAAATACGCAAGCGGCTTTTTCATATAAGCAAAGTCAATCTGCACGCTTGAGTAATCGGTAATCATAAATGCCGAGCTTTTCATAAGCTCCTGCACGGTGTATTCGGGATATTTGCAGATTGTAAGGTACGGATTGCTCTTTGAAAAGCAGTCGATAAATCTCTGCATATCCCTGTGCGGGTAAAACATAACAGTACAGCCGTACTTTTCGCAAATTTCTTCAAGTCGTTTGCTGTTGATTATTTTACTCCAATTTTTAAAATAATCGCTCTCGCAAAAAGCCTTTTTATCATCTTCAATGCTTTTTGAAAGTGCGTCTGTACCGATCCAGTCACGCCATGTCGGCATAATAAGTATCTGATTCGGCACTGTTTTAAAATCGTGAAGCTTGTCCCAGCGGGGAAGTCCGAGCAATTTTACAGTGCCCTCGGGATAACCGTAATTATTGTTTACATACTCCCATTCCCTGTATGTGCTGGTGACAAACATACTCATTTTTGTGTTTTTATAATAAAGAAAATCAATATTTGTAAGAATTACCCCATGTTGTAAAAACACACGGCTGTTGCGCAAAATTCCGTAAACCTCAAGCAGATAGCATACGGCATAGTTCGGCTTTCCGCCCTTTTGAGAACTGATGTTTACCTTTGCGGTAAGATATAAAATCCAGTGGGCAAAACTGCCGTACTTTACGGTTTTGCCGGTTTTTTTGACATTTTCGTAATCAACGCTGTTTTTATACACCGCATAAACGCAGTCCTGCTCGGGGTGATTTTTGCACACATATTCAAAAAAGCAAAATCCGTTGTCCGTTGCCTCCACTCCGTTGTCGCACACAAGCCATAAATCTTTTCTGAAAATTTTATACACGAGTGCAATCGGCAAGGCAAATATAAACAGAAAAATATGCAGTATATCTCTCGGTTTTACATCTTTGAGTTTTTCAAAAAATCTTGACATACCGCCACCGTTAAGACATAAACTCTTCGTACAAAGGAAGCACCTCTTCGGTAGTGCCCTGCATCTTTACTACGCCATCGTGCAGCCAAAGAATATTGTCACAGAGTTTTCTGAGTGTGTCGGAGCTGTGCGATACAATAACAACGGTTCTGTCTTTGTTCATAATAAGGCTGCGCATTTTTTCGTAGCTCTTCTTCTTAAACTTTGCGTCACCAACGCTCAAGACCTCATCAATAAGCATAATCTCGGTTTCGAGAATCGCCGTAATTGAGAACGCAAGTTTAGAGTACATACCGCTTGAATATGTCTTTACAGGGCGGTCAATAAAGTCACCGAGTTCGGAAAATTCAATGATTTCGTCGAGTTTTTCTTCAATCTGCGGTCTTTCAAAGCCTAAAAGCATACCCGAAAGGAAAATATTTTCCCTGCCGCTTAATTTATTCTGAAAGCCTACGCCGATTGAAAGCAAGGAAATCGAATGACCGTGAAGGTCGATTTCGCCTTCGTCAGGCGAGAAAATACCTGCTATAGCTTTTAAAAGGGTTGATTTACCACTGCCGTTTTTGCCGACAATACCCAAAATCTGACCCTTTTCAACCTCAAAGGAAACACCTTTAACAGCCTCAAAATACTCAATTTTCTTATTCTTTCTCGGTGCAAAAATAGACTTTAAAAGCGAAACCTTTTTAAAACATCTGTATTTAATTTTAACATTTCTGACTGAAATTGCTGATTCTCCCATAATTAAATCACCTTTACATAGCTGTTTTCGTGCTTATAAATCGTTCTGATGCCAATAACACTGATAACGATGCCAACAACAAACCACGCAAGCAATGCTACCCAGTGTGGATCCTGATTATAAATAAGCACTCGTCTTAAATCGCAGATAATAAGAGCTATCGGATTACATTTAATCAAAAGCTCACCCAAAATACCGTCAAGTTTATTTTCGATTGAATAGAAAATACCTGAAATGTAGAAACCAAGCTGCAAAACAATGGTAATTACATTGAGCAAGTCCTCAACAAATACACCGAAGTGGAGCATAATTGTACTGCAAGCAAATGTGATTACCACCAAAAGGGCCATAATCGGCAGTGCCCAGAACATACGCCAGCTCAAAGGCACTTGGTAAATAATCATCAAAAGAACCGTAAGAGCATAGGATACGAGCATCTTAAAACCGTAAACACCGATTTTTTCAAGAATAAATATGTGCTTAGGTATATAAACTTTCGTGACAATCATCTTTTTTGACTGCACGACTTTTACGCAGCTTTTAACAACCTTGCTGAAGAACTGCCAACAGTTAAGACCGATAAATACGAATACCGGGAAATACGGCTCGCCGCTCTTAAATACAAGGATTGCGATAAACGAATACACAAGCATAAAGAAGAACGGATCAAGAATCCACCACAGCCAACTCAAGAAAGAGCCCGCTACTTCGGACTTAAGTTCCGCCTTTGAAGAAAATACCGTGTAGTTAAAGAATTTTTTGATGTCCTTAAAAAATCTGCTCATCTTTAATAACTCACTTCCAAATCATAAAATTTCATTCTGACACATAATAACCTATCTTGAATTATATCATTATACTGTCAATATTTCAAGTATTGTGTATTTTTCGTGTGACGAATTTTGAGAGCTTTTCTGCAATTTTTCTGTTAAAGAATTTGCATATTATACACATAATACTTACAATGTCTTAAAAAAAGAATTATTATACAAATTATACTTTACAATATTGTAACATTTAATTCGGCACAGAGTTTTTAACATAATTATAATATAATGTTAAAAACTTTGCCCGATTAAAAATGACCGCAATCTTTATCGGATTTACGGTCATTTATTTTTTATTCAATTTGCATTAATTATTGATATTTTCTTCAAGTTCGTCAACGCTTGTTTCTGTAATTACAGTGTTTCCGTTGTCAAACTTAAAGCTCATATTAAAATAATAATCGCTGTCTTTTCTGATAGCCGCTATGTATTTAAATGTAGTTGTTTTATCACTGTCAATCATTAAATTCAAACTTTGAGAATCATAATCACTGATAAAATATTTATAATTATCGCTTACAACCGCAATCGCTGTGTCTTCAGACGCTGAAATTTCCTTTAAATATACTTTTTTGCCGCTGTTGCTGAAATTATCGGCATTAACGGTAAATTCATATATCGCAAAGGTTTCCGTATCATAAGCAACGCTGTCGTCAAAATCGCTTTCATCTAATGTAGCGCCGCCCGTTTGCAGGTTACTGTCCTTAATATAGGTATCATAAATATATTTTGTGCTCGGCTTTGTTACATCAGTTACTTTTACAGTACCGAAATCGGTATCTGCCTCTTCAAATAAACTGCTGTAAATTTTATCGCAGTTCTTTGTAAAAACAACCTTGCCTTTACTATCGCCGCACTCATAATTATAGTTTATCTTCAAACTGCCGTCCTCTTTACGATTTGAATCACAGCGATATATGGTAAATGTGTCGCTTGTATGCGGTTTTATTGTGAGTTTATCGGGATTTCCGTCAACGCTGACATTTGTAAACGAATAATTCATACTGCTGTCCTTGACGGTAACATTAAAATCATCAAAAGATATTGTGAAATCATCGTCTGTGGTATTTTCAACATAAAAATCAAACTTATACTCTTTCGGAGCATCATATGAGGATGTCATTGACTCTAACGAAAAAGAACCTGTTTGAATATCGGTCATTGTTATGCCGCCAAACAATGTTTCGGCTTTCTCTCCTACTTTGTATTGAGTAGAGTCAATTTTATCAACATCTGTGGGTTCCGACAGTTGTAAATCGAGACTGTTTACTATGGCAGACACTATTACAATTACCACACCTGCCAAAATTACTCCGCCGAGTATGCAGGCGGCAACAATTTTACCTGTTCTGCCGCTGTTCTTTTTAGGTACAGGCGATTGTGTGGGAATAGGCGCAACTCCGTTCTGCCCCTGTACGGGAACATTTACAAAACCGTTTGGTCTTTGCTGTGGAAAATAAGAAAAATTCGTCTGCTGTTGAGGCTGTGTACCCGAAAAATTACTTTGCTGCGGTTGAGCCTGTACATTTTGAAAATTATTCTGCTGTGCAGTGTTGGCATAATTTGTATTATTTTGGTTTTGCACTGCCGATGCAGAATTGTTTAAGGGTTTTTTGTTTTCAATATTTATATATGGGTTCTGTTTATTTTCGGTTTGTGGTGATTGTGATTTAAGCGAAGCTCCGCACATTGTGCAAAAGTTGCCCTCGCAATCAAATCCGCAGTTTGGACATTTCATAATAAAGTTCTCCTATATTTATGTTTATACACTGCTATAATAAATCAAAAATAAACAAAAGTCAATGCATTTTTAGAATATTTTGCTATTAAATTTACAAAATTGTTGTTGAAATATTTTAGCCGCTGTTGTATAATTTTATTGAAATGTATCGAATAAACTTGCAAAATAATTGAATTTTTGCATTAAACAGAAAAAATATGAAATAATGGGAGTTTTAATTATGAGAGGATTGTATTCTTCAAAGACTAAAATTCGTCAGCAGATATTTACCGAAGTTGCTCGTTTTGCGTACGAGGGCGGTGATTATTCTAAATTTGAAAGTCTGCCTTACAAAATTATCCCGGGCGAGATTTCCACTTACAGAGAAAGCGTTTTCCTTGAGCGTGCCATTGTAGGTGAAAGACTGCGCCTTGCCATGGGACTTAACCTATTGTCGGCAGATGAACAAGCGCCTATTTCGACAGGCGTTGAAGAAAGTATGATTGACGAAAAGGTATATGAACCGCCGCTGATTAATATTATTAAGTTCGCTTGCCACAGCTGTCCCGAAAAGCGTGTGTTCGTAAGCAACGGCTGTCAAGGTTGTCTTGAACACCCTTGTACCGAGGTTTGCCCGAAAGGCGCTATCTCAATCGTGCACGGCAAATCTTTTATTGACGAAGAAAAATGCATTAAATGCGGCAAGTGCCAAAGTGCGTGCCCTTACAATGCAATTATAAAGCAGGAGCGCCCCTGCGCAGCTGCCTGCGGTATGAAAGCAATTCACAGTGATGAATACGGCAGAGCGGATATTGACTACAACAAATGCGTAAGCTGCGGAATGTGCCTTGTAAGCTGTCCGTTCAGCGCAATTGTTGACAAAAGCCAGATTTTCCAAACAATAAAGGCTTTACAGAGTGATACTCCCGTTTATGCCGCAGTTGCACCCGCCGTTGCAGGTCAGTTTGCAGGACTTCCCGCAACAAAAATAAGAAATGCATTCAAGGCACTCGGCTTTGAAGATGTTGTAGAGGTTGCCGTGGGAGCCGATCTTTGCACCGTTGAAGAGGCAAAAGACTTTATGGAAGAAGTGCCTGCCAAACAGCCGTTTATGGCTACTTCGTGCTGTCCCGCATGGAGCGTTATGGCTAAAAAGACATTTCCCGACATTGCGTCTTACATTTCAATGGCTCTCACCCCTATGGTACTTACAGGCAGACTTACAAAACAGGATCACCCGGGTTGCAGAGTAGTATTTATCGGCCCTTGCGCGGCTAAAAAGCTTGAGGCAAGCCGCAGAAGTATAAGAAGTGACATTGATTTTGTGCTCACTTTTGAAGAAGTGGCGGGAATGTTTGCCGCCAAAGAGGTAGATTTTGCGGCGCTTGAACCCGATGAAAAACCGCTTTCTTTCTCAAGTGCGGACGGCAGAGGTTTTGCCGTAAGCGGCGGTGTTGCAAAAGCGGTTGTAAATGCAATACACAGAATGAACCCTGAGCGTGAAGTAAAAATTGCAAACGCACAGGGACTTGACGAGTGTATGAAATTGTTAAGAATGGCGAAAGCAGGCAAATATAACGGATATCTGCTTGAGGGTATGGCTTGTCCGGGCGGCTGTGTGGCAGGTGCAGGCACAATAAATGTACCCGAAAAATCTGCCGCAGAAAATCTGAAGAGTAAAAAGAGCAGTCCATTTGAAACCGCCTGTGAATCTCCGTATGTAGACATTTTGCCCGAACTTGAAAACCTCTACAATGAGTTTTCTCATAAAAATAATGAATGATTTTAAAGTTGGGTAAATTATGGTTTAACTCACAGTTTAGCCAGGCAATTATAAAAGTTTGGTCGACCTTTTCAAAGGTCGTGGGTGTGGGCAAAGCCCACAAATACTTTCCATTTATGCAATCTAACGATAGCCAAACAGCTCGCTGTTTGGCGGCTTGAACAAATAGGCGAAAGCCTTTGCGAGAGCAACAAAAGAAAATAAACATCATTTTTCATAGTCAACGCAATGCGTTGACTATGTTTTTAGCATTTCTGTTTATAATGGCTGTCGCCTGTTTTAACAAACTTAGTTTTAGCACGCAAACAGTGTGGCTGTTTGCGCCTGATAAATTGTTGTATCGGAAGATTTTATGGGCGCTGCCCAAACCCGCAATTTTTGAAAAAATTGAGTAAACTTTTTTGTTTTTTGGAGGATAATTTAGCGTTAGCTAAATTTCAATGCCCGACCGACACTCCGCTAAACCACAATTTATCAATATATCAAATATTCAGAACATAACATAAAAACTGCTGTTTGGGTTTGTCACTCAAACAGCAGTTTTTGTCGGTTATTTTTATAAATATAATTAACCGTAGTTTTTAAAAATTCTCAAAAAACCGTTTATCAATCGTGTTTTATTACAAATTTATCAAATGCATAATAAAGCACATACAGCATCGCCGTGGCTATACAGAATACAGCTATAAAAATCGGTGAAAATTCCGACAGTGAATTTAACGATTTTTCAATTAAGAAAATCGGGCGAACAATATCCCACGAATTTACTCTTGCATATCTGCCGATATAAATTGCAAACGAGCTGAGTAAAATCGTAATTGTACAAAAAGCAACACCCGTCACCTTTCCGAAACGCTTATTTATTATTTTATGAATAATTCGCATTGACATCATTCCGAACAGCAACCCGAGTATAACCGTAACCGTCAAGTTCAGCACCATAAGCCAAGCGGTCACATTCGTTCCGATTTTTTCATATTCAAGATAAGCGGACTCTTTAAAATAGCTTGTATATTTTAAATCCGTCATCATATACGGCGAATTTGGAAAGAATAATAACCACAAAAATCCAAATATTACAGCAGGAACAGCTTTTTTCTTACTGAAATAATGTTCACACAGCATTGCCGCAAACAGCGGAATTACAGCAAGAATATCATTCCATACAATATACCACCAATGCGGTTCTTTTGCGTAAAATGTATACATCGCCGTTGAAATTATTATAAATATAAAGGAAAAATAAGCAAACTTCGCTTTGTTTCCCGCAAATACAGACTTCATATTGTCACCGCCTTGCATAATAAGTTATTATATCACGCTTTCACTGCGGTATCAATAAAATTTTGCAAGCAAAGTTAAAAGTTATTGTCTTTCGGCGCTTTATATGCTAAAATAATTATAATTATTTACGAAAAGAGCTGATAAGCTGTGGAAAAAGAAAACAAAGCTTTTAAAATATTCAGAGTTATAATTACCTTAATTGCCATTGTATTTTTATTGTTGTTTGTATCGGGCGCTCTGTGGGGAATTGTCAACATCGGCAATCTTGTAGGCGGATTGCTGTGTGTGTGGCTGATTTTTGTATTCGGCACACGCAATAAGTACAAATCATTAAAAGAAAAACTCAAGAAAAATATTTTCGGCAAAATTGTTCTGTACGGCATCAATTTTTGCTTTACCGCACTTCTTTGCTACGGTTTGATTGTTACGGGTCTGATGACATTTGCCTGCATACAACAGCCAAAACAAAATGCAACCGCAATCGTACTTGGCGCTCAAGTTACCGAGAACGGCCCGAGTATGATGCTTACAGGCAGAATAAACAGCGCCGTTAGATATTTGCAGGAAAATCCTGATGCAAAAGCTGTACTTACAGGCGGACAGGGCAGTAATGAACCGATGAGTGAGGCACAGGCTATGTACAACTGCATTGTCGAGGCAGGGATTTCTCCGGACAGGCTTTATATAGAAGACAAAGCGGTAAATACAGGCGAAAATATTGCATTTTCCGAAGAAATAATTAAAGCAAACGGACTTAATGAAAACAAAGCTATAGTTACAGACGGCTTTCACCAGTTGAGGGCGCAGATAATTACAAAACAACAGGGACTGAGCGGAAGTGTCGGCTCGGTAAATGCCGACACTTTCCCCGTTTTTATTCCTACATTTGCCGTCCGTGAATGGTTTGCACTGCCGAATCAGGTTCTATTTCGGTAGCCACAACCTCTGAAATATTTTCATTGGGCTGATATACCGCATTTCGCCTTGAATTGAGTTCATACGGATAAATTTCGTTATCGGTAACATCTACAATCGGTGAATGTTCAAAACCGTTGTTGCGTGACGGCAGTTCAATAGGATACCGCTCGTTGCGTTTGCTTTCTTTTTTATTCATAAAATTAACCACCTTTCCGGGTGGTTATATTTTTTGCGGATTTTTGTATTTTATGCTCACAGTTCTATTTTTTATGTTGAGATGAAAATTAAATTTAAAAATTATAAAAATTTGGTCGACCTTTTCAAAGGTCGTGGGTGTGGGCAAAGCCCACAAATACTTTCC
>ERZ827452.2752-NODE-2752-length-12404-cov-61.626528_pt1 | contig 12404 bp, 10 predicted proteins | sample MGYA00519866_ERZ827452 | MGnify/ENA primary metagenome ERZ827452 (study PRJEB31778, sample SAMEA3449307) | human gut metagenome | biome: human gut; feature: human-associated habitat; material: faeces | place: United Kingdom | collected 2010/2012 ... | reverse complement strand
CACGTGAAGCCGGTCAGATTAAACCTTTCTCTACTTTGATTTTCGAAGTAGAACTGGTTGGAATCGAAAAATAACCTCATTTTAATACGATTTACAAAAAAGCGTGGAACATTCGTGTCTCACGCTTGAACCGAATGATATTCTATATTTTTTTAATTATCAAATCAAATACGTTCTATTATTTGTGATTTGATACCATAAAGTTCCCATAAAAAGTAATCGACAAGTATCGTCATTAGAGTCAATGATACTAAAAATAGAAGTTGACACATAAAAATGTCGATAAAAGAACTATACGTAGTCGTAATTGACGTTTTGCTCACTTTTTTGTGGCGAATTGCAACATTTAACCTTCTTGGTCAATTATATTCTCTAAATATACTTATCTTTGTAACCATGTAATGGATATATAATAATATGGAGCGCAAATTACTGAATCGAATCAAAGTCGTTCTCGCAGAGAAAAACAAGAGCAATAAATGGCTCTCGGAACAATTGGATAAGGATCCTGCCATAATTTCTAAATGGGTTACAAATACAACGCAGCCCAATGTTGAGATGCTGATCCAAATAGCAAAAGTTCTGGATGTGTCTGTGGATGACTTGCTGAGAACTGAATGAATAAATTTATGGGAGAAGCAAAACTATATAAGTACTTGGATTTTAACGGTGGGTTGATGATGCTGCATTATGGCAATCTTCAATTCACTAACGCTACGCAATTAAATGACCCGTTTGATTGCCATCCCTCGTTAATTGATTTTTCCGATGTTCCGAAAGAAGCATGTGGAGGATGGACTCCGGAAATAATTGAAGAATTGAGAAGAGATCCATTTCGTAGAACCAGAGAAGAGGCATGGATATGTAGTCTTTCTAAGATATATGATTCAATTTTGATGTGGAGCTATTATAGCAAGCATAAAGGTATCTGCATCGGTCTGGATATGGAGAAAGTTAGAAAGTATCTTTCTCGTATGTATGGCAATGTCATGATCGGCTGCTCGGAAGTGGAGGTACAATATAAAGACATTGTAGAGAAGCCCGATTATTTTAGGGATGCAAAAGACTTTTTTCATTATCAAATATCCACCAAAGCAAAAGCTTGGGAGCATGAACAAGAAGTGCGTTTATTTATATTAGAGCCATGGCCGGCATATATGAAGTTGCTGCCGTGGCAAAATGATGATAAAGGCCCGATTGACTGGAAAGAAATGAGGGCATTCCCAGAAATTGGAGGAGAGTGTTTCGAATCCGTTTATCTGGGAATCAATATGGATGTCGAAGAAAAATCAAAAATAATCCGTGTTGCCCGAAAGCTGAATCCCGACATTAAGATTTTCCAAATGGAGATTGATGCAAATGCTTTCAGGTTAAACACCAAACTAATAGAGTAAATACGATGGCCAAGAAACAAACAAAAATAACAAAGGAGGAGACCTTAGAAACCATACTTTTCAACTGTCGCAACAGTTTGAGAGGACGTGCTGCCATGACCGACAAGCGCGATTTATTGCTGACTCTTGTGTTCTTGAAATTCATAGGGGAACGGTTCAAGCAGCAAAAGGATAAAATCAGGCACGAGATTGTGGAGGTTCAAGGCATTCACGACGAGGCTTTTGTTGAAATGCAGCTGTCCCGTCCCAATCAGTATATGCAGGACGGCGTGTTCTTCCTGACAGATGAGACGTTCTGGGACAAGCTTATTCTTACGGCTCCTACCGGTATGGCCATCGCTTTCGATACAGCCATAAAGACGTTGGACGACAATGAGCCTAAACTGAAAAATGCCCTGCCACAGCAGATTTTTACGAAAACGGCCCTTGAACCGGGTGTTTTGAAAAGCGTGGTGGACGAGATTAACAAGATAGATCCTAAGAAGTTCACCGATCACGACCTTATAGGACGTGTATATGAATATTTCTTACAGGCTTTCTCGATCAATGCCGACAAGGAGGAAGGAGAGTTCTACACACCGCATTCCATCGTGGAGCTTATCGCCTCACTCATTGAGCCATTCGACGGTACGGTCTATGACCCTTGCTGCGGGTCAGGCGGTATGTTCGTGCAGGCAACCAAGTTCATTGAAGCACATGGCGGTAACACCAAAGCGGTCAACGTGTATGGGCAGGAATCCGAACCGGCGACCTATCGTCTGGCAAAGATGAATCTGGCTATCCGCGGTATATCCTACCATTTGGGAGACAAAGCGGTATCTACCTTCTCCGACGACCAGCATAAAGACCTCAAATTCGACTACATCATGGCAAATCCGCCATTCAATTTGAAGAAATATGCCGAGTATGGAGAATTTGAGACTGACCCCCGCTGGAAAGGTTATGGCGTTCCGCCTACCAGCAATGCCAACTACGCATGGATTCTCCATATCCTGAACAAACTGGATGTCAATCATGGAATTGCAGGATTCCTGCTTGCCAATGGAGCATTGGACGACAGCGACACGCTTGAAATACGCAAACAGTTGATCGAAAACGACAAAATCGAGGCTATCATCGTCCTGCCGCGCAACATGTTCTATTCTACCGATATATCCGTCACGTTATGGATTCTGAACAACAGCAAGAAAGGTGGTCCCTGGCACGGCAGGCAACTGCGTAACCGAACGGGCGAGATCTTGTTTATTGACCTACGTACATGGAACAACAACATATATGAAAAGAAATATGTTCGCCTGTCAGAAACAGAAATCAGCCGTGTTTGCCAAATCTATTTCGACTGGCAGACCGAAAATTTCGCCGAGTATGCCGAGCCTGAATTATACTATGCCGCTCATCTTGACGAAATCCAACAGAAAGGATATTCGCTTGTACCCTCCAGATATATCGAGTTTATCGACCGCGATACGGAAATTGATTATAAATCGGCCCTCACCGAAATGAGCCATAAGTTTGACGAGCTTAAGAAAAGATGGGATGCTAATGAAGCCGAACTCGTGAATGCCTTCAAAATTTTGGGATATGGAAAAGAATAAACAACAGACTGACATAATAACCGATAATTTCGTTTCCGACATCAGAACCATCATAGAACAAGGACGGAAACAAGCTTATGCCGCAACTGGTCAAATAGCCATTATGACTTATTGGAACATTGGACGGCGTATCGTGGAAGAAGAACAGCAGGGAGCAAGCAGGGCGGCATACGGACAAAAACTTATCCCAGCTCTTGCTGTCAGACTTGCTGCTGAATACGGAACCGGCTATGGTAAACGTAACTTGGCATATTACCGAAAGTTTTATCTGGAATTCAGGGATGTAGAGATTTTGCACACGCGTGTGCAAAATCTTACCTGGTCACATGTCCGCAGGCTTCTTTCCGTCAGCAATACACAAGCAAGGGAATGGTATCTTAAGACAGCGGCTGAAGATATGTGGAGCGTAGATGATCTTGACAGGAATATCTCCACCCAATATTATGAACGACGGCTTGCGGCTCAAAGAGAGAGTTCAACTCTACCCGTACCTTATGCCGGTCAAACAGATCCGTTGGAATATATAAAGAATCCAATGGTGGCCGAATTTATGGGTTTCCGTCGTGATACCAGCTATTCCGAATCGGAACTGGAACAGGCATTAATCGACAATCTCGAAAAATTCATTATGGAACTCGGCCGTGGATTCGCTTTCGTGGAAAGGCAACAGCATATTGTGACCGATACGGCTGATTTTTATATCGACCTTGTATTTTATAATTACAAGATGAAGCGATTTGTCATCTTTGAACTAAAAACCCACAAGCTGACTCATCAGGACATCGGACAATTGGATATGTACATCCGTATGTACGATGATTTGGTTAAAGGAGATGATGACAATCCGACCATCGGTGTGTTGCTCTGCACGGATACGGACAACACCATAGCAAAATATTCTGTATTGCATGACAGCGATCAGATTTTTGCCGCCAAGTATATGATATACATGCCTACAGAGGAAGAGCTTCGCCGGGAGATTGAGCAGCAGAAACGCTTCTTTATGGAACAGCACGAAAAAGAGGAGGAGTGATATGGAAAGCAGCGGTGTAAAATGGGTCCGGCTCGGGGATTATATCGAGCAGTGTGATGAAAGAAATACGGCAGGTAGTAACTATCCTGTTATTGGCATAAATAGGGATAAAACATTTATGCCAACGGTTGCCAATCTAGACGGCGTTGATATTGCTAAATACAAAATTGTTTCCAAAGGGATGTTTGTATTTAGTGGAATGCAAACAGGTCGTGATATATGCATTCGAATTGGATTATACGACAAAGATCAACCCGCTTTGATTTCGCCTGCATATACGACTTTTTTCATCAATAAAGAGAACGACGTTTTACCGGAATACTTTTTTATGTATTTCAATAGAGACGAAAGCGACCGTTATGGCTGGTTTATTAGTGATTCCAGCGTTCGAGCCAATTTGGACTGGCCTCGTTTCCTTGATATTGAGATTCCTCTTCCATCTGTTGCCGAACAGCAGAAAGTGGTGAACGCATGGCGAGCATTCCGGGAAATTAAAGTGCAAAACGAGGCCAAGGCAGCCCCGCTTATGCAACTCTGCCAAAGCTATATCCAAGAACTGAAACACAAATATCCGATGCAAGAAATCGGGCCATATATTCAGGAATGTGATGAGCGTAATACCGATTTAAATATTAAATTATCTCAAGGTATTGCGAATACTAAGGTTTTTCAAAGCCCCAAACAAGTTGCATTAAATTCAAAATCTGATAAGATAGTCAGAACGGGACAATTCGGTTATAATCGTGCAACAACAAGGAATGGAGAGAAAAAAGTATAGCCTATAGATTAGGAGCAGACTGTACCGTTTCATCGGCATACTGTGTGTTTAAAATAACACATGAAGAAATTTTAGACCCATATTTTTTATGGATGTGGGTAGCTCGTCCTGAATTTGATAGATATGCACGTTATATGTCTAAGGGCAGTGCGCATGAATTCTTTGAATTTGATGAAATGTGTCGAGTTAAAATACCTCTTCCTCCCATTGAAGTTCAGCAGGCTATTGTCAATATCTATAAGTGCGCCAATGAGGCTAAACTGATAGCCGAAGAAGCCGACCGGCTTTCGCGTGAAGTGTGTCCGGCATTGCTTCAACACGTTATACATTCTTAAATCGCAGCGATTATGGCAGGCAAAGGGAAATATTATGAAAGCCAGTTTGAGGAAGCGACCATCGAACTCCTCCGCGAGTCGCATTGGCAATATACGTTTGGCGATGACATTCACCGGAAATATACCGACCCGCTTATTGAAGAAGACCTGCGGACATTTCTTGCCGCTCAGTACAAAGATAAAAAACTGACCGCTTCCGAGGTGGACGGCATTGTTGCCAATCTGCGGAACACTGGCGGCCAGAACGATTATTATGCCCTGCAAAACACCTTCCTGCTCTATCGGGACGGATATGATTTTACATACAGTGATAGCAGGGATAATCCGTTCCGCTTGCAATACATCGACTTCGAGCATCCCGACCATAATATTTTCCGTTGCGTCAACCAATTTGTCATGGAACAAGGCCGCGAGAACCGTCGGCCCGACATTCTGCTTTTTGTAAACGGCATACCGGTCTGCATCGTCGAACTCAAAAACCCGACTAAGCAGAATGCCACCATACGCGATGCCCACACACAGATTTGTACCCGCTATATGCGGGATATACCGGCCTTGCTGAAATATTGTGCGCTGGCGGTTATCAGCGACGGGGCGAAGAACGAATTGGGAACGACCTACACCCCATTCGAATTTTTCTACGAATGGAAGAAAATCGACAATGAAGACAAAGCCGGCAAGGGGCTTGATACGCTTCGGACCCTTGTTCGCGGAGCGCTTTCGCCAGAACGCATCTTGGAAATCCTGCGCGATTATGTCTATTTCCCTGATCCGACGAAAGAGGATGACACGACCGAAGTGGTGTGCCGCTATCCACAATTCTTTGCTACGCGTAAACTGCGGGACCATATCCTCTCCCATTTGCGCTCCGTTGGCGGCGATGGCAAGGGGGGTACCTATTTCGGCGCCACCGGGTGTGGAAAGACCTATACCATGCTGTTCCTTGCTCGCCAGTTGGCACTGCGTTGCCGTGAGCAACTGGGTAGTCCAACAATCCTTATTATCGTTGATCGGGAAGATTTGGAGACTCAAAGCGGAAAACTGTTCTGCCGCTCGAAACGCTACCTTGAAGACGAGGCTGTAAAGGTATTTGAGACCCGCAAAGAACTTGCCGAAGAGATGAGTATGCGCAAGACCGGCGGGGTCTATATTACCACTATTCAGAAATTCGCAGAGTCCACCGGATTGCTTACGGAGCGTTCCAATGTGATTTGTCTGAGCGACGAGGCTCACCGTTCGCAGAACAACCTCGGGTCAAAACTGTCGATACAGACCGAAGGTGACGCCGGGAAAATAGGGGCAAAGATTACATACGGATTTGCCAAATACCTGCGTGATGCCTTGCCGAACGCCACATATGTGGGCTTTACCGGAACACCTATCGACGAGACCATACATGTATTTGGAGATGTCGTAGATCAATACACGATGAAGGAGTCGGAAGATGACGGCATCACCGTACCTATCAAATACGATCCCCGCCTGGCTCGTGTTTTCTTGAACAAGGAGCAAGCCGAGAAGGTTGAGGAATACTACCGGCTCTGCGCAGATGAAGGAGCCACACCTGAAGATATTGCCAAAAGCAAAGCCGCCATGTCGAGCATGGAGGTAATTATCGGCGATGAAGATGTGTTGCGCCGAGTGGCCAAAGATATTATCGACGACTACAAACGCCGGACAGAGACAACCGACCGTCTGCAAAAGGCGATGATTACCTGTGCCGACCGCACAATTGCGTTCCGGTTGTATAAAATCATGCGGGAGCTGCAACCCGACTGGTTCGAGAAGAAAAAGGCTCTGAACGAACTTGTATTGACGGCAGATGAAAAGGCCAAACTCAATGACATCGCTTTTGTCAATATGGTAATGACCCGCGACAAGGACGATGAAAAGGAGCTATACAATCTGCTTGGAGACAAGGAGTATCGGAAATTTCTCGATACAGAGTTCAAGTCGGAGAAATCCAATTTCCATATCTCCATCAATGTAGATATGTGGATTACAGGATTTGATGTGCCTTGCCTGACCATGCTTTACAACGACAAACCGCTGTCGAAACACACGTTGATACAGACCATATCGCGAGTGAACCGCCGATATGGAACCAAGGAATTTGGCTTTATCATCGACTATATCGGTATTCGTGAGGAGATGAAGAAGGCTATGAAAAAATACGGCGGAGATGTCGGGCCACAAGAAGATTTGGAAGCAGCTCATGAAGTGTTGAAAAACGAGTTGCAATTGCTGCAAGAGAGATTGTCGGGTCTGGTGTTTGACCGTTTTTTCGGAAATAACGACCTTGCACGTCTTCAGTTCATTCAAGAAGCAGCCGAATATATCCTTGCCAACAGTGTGGAGCGAAAAGGAGAGGTCTCATTCCTCAAACTTTTCAAAGAACATGTCAAACGGTTGCGCTCGGCATACAGCATCTGCAATCCGGCCGGAATTCTGACTGATGAGGAGATTGCATGGAGCCAATGTTTCATGGGCATCTGTTCATACGTCAACAAAATGACCGCTACCGAGCATGATACGGAAAGCATGAACCGGCATGTGGAACAGATGGTCCAAGAGGCTATCCTCGCCAGTGGTGTGGAGAGGGTTATGAACGAAGGTGCTGAAGAAAACATTTTCAGCGACTCATTCACTAAAGAGGTGGAAGAGATAAAGATGCCGTTCACCAAGTTTCAGATTCTCTGCAAACTCGTAGCCAAAGCCATCAGAGCATATAGTCGGACGAACAAGATACAGGCCGAACATTTCCAGAAAATGCTTGAAGAGACAATCGACGCTTATAATACGCGAGATAAGCTGACATTTACCAACGATGTGACACAGAATGTTGTAAATGATGTCTATGATATTGTCTCATATAAAATCAACGGCCTCTCTAACAAACTTCTGGATATCCTGAAAGAACTTAAAACAGATAGTGAAAAGTTCAAGGTATTGGGCATCACATTCGAGGAAAAGGCATTCTTTGATGTCCTTGTTGAAGTACGAGACAAACATGGCTTTGAGTATGCAGATGATCGTTGTATTGAGTTGGCCAAGAAAATCAAAGCACTGATAGATGACACTGCCATTTATGCCGATTGGCTAAACAACGACAACCTCAAAAGCAAACTCGCCAGCCAGCTTACTTTCCTTCTGTACAAAGAGGGTTACCCGCCCCAGTGGGATGAAGAAGTCTTCCAGAAAGTACTGGAGCAGGTGGAGAATTATAAGAAACATGAATAATATAAATGGAAGTTATTAAATATGAATATCAAGGAACTAACATATTATATCCAATCTGCAAATATCAATTTCTTAATTGGTTCAGGAGCTTCACGTCCATATCTTGCGACTTTGGGTTCTATAGAAAAATTACTCACTAGGTTAAATGATGATATGCATTCTCATCCTGAGCCTAAATATAAAATTGCAGAAGCATCTATATACAAAGCATTTTATGATTCTGTTATTGCACCCAATAGATTTTTCGGATACGGATCTGATTATTGTGAAACGAAAAGCAATTATCAAAACTATCTGATTACATGGAATAACTTATTAAACAAAAGACATTCTCGCATTCTCAATAAACAATTAAATATATTTACGACAAACATCGATTTAATGATTGAAGATGCTGCAAGTGGATTGGGTGTAGAGTTGAATGACGGTTTTAGAGGAAGTATTGATCCAATCTATGACGAAGCCAATTTTATGAAATCTATAATGCAGACAAGTATACATTTTCAGCATACTTCTGAAGTCCCAGTATTTAATTTGCTTAAAATACATGGTTCTATCAATTGGAGTGATCGGGATAATCATATAGTGCATGAACGTTTTTGGTACTGTTATGTAGATGATGAAATAAAAAAATTGGGAGATGATAAATTTGTCAATCTGTTTATTGAGTCGGAAAAAAGAAAAACAGAAAAAACATATGAACAAATTATAGAAGATGCAGAAGGACTTGAATTATCATATGATGCTTCCGAATATGATAATTTCATCACTGCGTATAAAAAATTTATAATAATCAATCCGACAAAAAGAAAATTTGCAGAAACGGTACTTGATTATCATTTCTACGAATTAATGCGATTATATTCCAATGCGTTGGAAAAAGAGAATTCAGTCCTTTTTGTTGTAGGCTTTTCATTTGCTGATGAACATATTGCAACACTTACAAGACGTTCGGCAGAAAATAATCCAACTTTAAAAGTGATTATTTTTGCGTATTGTGATGAAGAAGAGAAGTCATTAAAAAAGAATATAGGCATTGATTCTACTTGTGTCAATAACAATATTCTTATCATTACGCCAACCAAAATGAGAGAATTGAATGTGGATGATGACTATAATGACATAGTCTGTGATATTGAGCATTTAGATATGAACGCAATTAATAAGATTTTCGAATATATCAATAAAACAATCCACGCAAGTTATGAATAACAAACATATAGGGATACATAACTCAGTATTTAGAGTTGGAGTAGTATATTCTGTAAATGGGCGTGAGGTCAAGATTCGTGTAGATCACAATAAAAATTCTTCCCATCTGATTTACAAAGGAACACTGATAAAAAATGTTTCTGTAGGAAGCTATGTAAAAATTCTCAAAGGCTACACTCCGATTATTGGAAAAGTAGAATCAGAATATATTGATGAGAGTAAACAGGAAGATAAAGTATTGATTTCAGCGGAAGATTCCATAAATAGGATATTGATTGTCAAGTTAATTGGCTTTATTGACAACCAAATTTTCCGTCGTGGAGTTAATGAATTGCCATTAATAGACAACGAATGCCATCTTTTAACAAATGAAGAATTTAATCTTATTCATACATTCGCTGGCTCCGGCAAAGAAACTATTGAGGTAGGTCATCTTGCAAATGATTCACTTGTTCCTGTAAATCTTGGAATTGGGAAACTTTTTTCCAGTCATATCGGAATATTCGGCAATACAGGCTCAGGCAAGTCATATACATTGGCTAAAATTTATAGACAGCTTTTTACTCATTATTCTGGAAATAGCGCATTTAAAGAGAATGCTCAATTTTTATTTTTTGATTTTAATGGAGAGTATTCTTCCCATAATAGTATTATCTCGGATTCTGACAAAAAAGTATATAAATTGAACACAAGAAAAGATAATGGAGATAAAATCCCTTTAGCAGATGATGATTTCTTGGATATTAATCTATTGAGTATATTCTCTAATGCAACCGAAAAGACGCAACGACCTTTCATTGCGAGAAGTATTGATTTGTATAAGAAGATTGATAAGGACGAAAACAAATTTCGGAATTTTTTGAAAAAGCAAATCAAGGATATATTGATAATGTCTGATAAGGTCAAAAGTGAATTACTCCTTGATTATGTGGCAGAGATACTTCCTCCCAAATACGATGATGATGGGGTAGATATTGGATTAAAAACGGATTTTCATTATCACAACAATAGTAGTTGTTATTTTTTTTTATGATTCAAATAACCAATTTATCAATTTGCAAGACCATCCGGATCAAATAGAAACGCGAAGTATATACATGCATGTAGATCAATTTGGGTTTACAGAAAGTTTTATTCATAACTTTATATGTATAATGTATATGCGAATGATATATGATGTGTTAGCAAACAGAGCATTAAATGAACACATTGCTCCTGCAATTCATAAACTTCGTCAATCAGAATCAGACATTTCTCGCATATTTAATTCTTCAAAAGACATGGGTGATTTTTGGGGCGATTCTAATGTTGTAATTATTGATTTAAGCGATGTAAATACTGACACAAAGAAACGTATTCCATTATTGTTGACTAATAAACTATATAATGAACATAAAAAAGCGGGGAAGGCTCAAAAATATTTAAATTTAATAGTAGATGAAGCGCATAATATATTGTCTTATCAATCAACACGTGAAAGTGAAGAGTGGAAAGATTATAGACTAGAGGTTTTTGAAGAGATTATTAAAGAGGGTCGAAAATTCGGAGTATTCATGACTATTGCCAGCCAACGTCCGTCGGATATTTCTTCTACCATAATATCGCAATTGCATAATTATTTTATACATCGGCTTGTTAATGAAAAGGACATACAACAAGTGAACAATACAATTTCATATCTAGATAAAGTTTCAGTTGAATCATTGCCGATTTTATCAACTGGGGTTTGTGTAATTGCAGGTCAACTTGCTGAAATGCCACTTGTTGTACAAATAGGCAAGATAGAAGCCGGATTTCGTCCAGCAAATGAAACAATTGATATAGAGAACATATGGAAAGGCAAAGAGGCTGCATCAATATAGAATAGTTTGCGACAGCCTCTTTGCTGTTATTTACTTCGTTTTGACCTGTTTTTCTGTTCACCCCACGGAAGGTCGGAAGACGAACTGCCAGCACCAGTGCCGACATGGGGCTGTGCCGGACCTCCGGCTGCAAGGGTAAACGCAGCACCCAATAGTTCCGCCTGCTTACCGCTTACCTGCTCCTGCGGTTCGAACACAGCATTGACAAACTCCTCGTCCGTGGTCTGACCGTTGAAATGTCTTTGGGCCACATCATAGTCTATTTGGAACTTGGTGTCCTCAAAAAGCTCATCACCGACCCGTGTCCAGATGTGAAGCGACGGATTCCGATAGTTTGAGACATTGATACGTACAAGCTCGGCACCGGACGAGAGGCTGTAACGTTGGGGATTGGCCTTGCGGTCAAGCAAACTTATCTGCTTCCTCTGTCTATCTATGATTGCATCCTTCTCCTTGAACTGCCGTTCTGCCGCTTCCGCCTGATGAATGGCTTTGTCTATTTCTTTTTGATAGCCGTTTCGCAGTTTTCCGATTTCTGATTTATGTTGTTCCTGCAACCGTACCTTTTCTGCCTGAAGTTCCTCAATCTGTTTATTGAGTTCGGCAATCAGCCTGTCCTTGTCTGCCAGTTCCTTCTTTGTCTTGGCAAGGTCTCCCTTGCCGAACCACGCGAGGATAGTGTTCCTTCCTTCTTGCGCCTTCTCCACATCGGCCTGTAACTTGGCTATATCCTCTTCATACTGGATTAACTGCTGCCTGTAATATTCCGAGTTTGTCTGATGCTTGGCGGTAGAGCCGACAATTCCACGCTGCAACCCGAACGGTTTCATGGCCTTGGCATAGCTGTTCTGATATTCATGCAATTTAGTACGACGCATCACATCGTCCGCCGACAGACGTGGTCCGGACTTCGTTTCATATTTCTTTTCGCCCTCCCGCTTCCTGCGGATACGCT
>ERZ827452.2750-NODE-2750-length-12425-cov-7.660065_pt1 | contig 12425 bp, 10 predicted proteins | sample MGYA00519866_ERZ827452 | MGnify/ENA primary metagenome ERZ827452 (study PRJEB31778, sample SAMEA3449307) | human gut metagenome | biome: human gut; feature: human-associated habitat; material: faeces | place: United Kingdom | collected 2010/2012 ... | reverse complement strand
GACAAAGGACCCTGCGTCATCGTAGGACGGTGTGCGGACTATGTGCTGCGGGAAAAGGAAAATTGCTTAAACGTCTATATTTACTCGGATCTGGACGACCGGGTGGCCCGGGCAACGACGTATTATGGCCTCTCACCGGAGCGGGCAAGGGAGCAGATGCAGAAAATGGATAAGAAGCGGGCTTCCTATTATAACTTCTACACCAACCTGAAATGGGGACGGGCAGAAAACTACGACCTGTCTTTAAACAGTGCAAAGGTCGGGATCGACGGCTGTGTGGACGTGATCCGTGCCTTTGCAGAACGGATGGAAGCCGTTGCTGCGGAAAAGAAAGCATAAAAGAATCGGAACGACAAAACGCCTCCTGTGCCAACAGGAGGCGTTTTCTATGGAAGGAGGCGTTTTTTGAAGCGGTTTACCAAACACTGGATCGGATGGGGGGATTTCTGATCGGGTGATTCCGGAAGGAGATCCGGGGATTTTAGGAAGCGTTTGCGCCGGGTTTTTTGGTGATCCGACGAATGGCGGGCTTGGAAGGGGCGGAAAAATGGAGCGGGTGGCTTTGCTTCCTTGCGGTCTCTCAGGGGGTGCTGTTTCCGGTGTTCACGGTTTTTCCGCCGGAGACCGGGCTGTTTGCTCTTCCGGGATAAGGGGTTGACTTTTGTCCGAGGTTGTGATAGACTTTCAAAGTACGATTTCGGATATTCTTATCTTTACCGGAGGAACTTTTTTCATGAACATCCAGCTGTCGGAGCATTTCACCTATGGAAAGCTCTTGAAATTCACCTTCCCATCGATCGTTATGATGGTCTTCACGTCCATTTACGGCGTAGTGGACGGGGTCTTCGTTTCCAATTTCGCGGGGTCGGAGTCCTTTGCGGCGGTGAACCTCATTATGCCGTTTTTGATGATCTTAGGAGCGATCGGCTTTATGCTGGGCACCGGAGGAAGCGCACTGGTTGCATTTATTCTGGGGACCGGCGATGGGCAGAAGGCCAATCGGGTCTTTTCGCTGATGGTCTATGTGCTGATCGTGCTGGGCGGGATCTTCATGGTTGGAGGCATCCTTTTCATGGAACCCATGGCCCGGCTTTTAGGAGCAGACGAGGCGATGCTTCCCGTCTGTGTGCAGTATGGGCGGATCGTGATGCTGGGGCTTATCCCCTTTATGCTGCAGAACACCTTCCAGAGCTTTCTGGTGACGGCGGAACGGCCTCAGCTGGGCCTGTACGTCACCATTGCCGCCGGCGTCACCAACATCGTGCTGGACGCTCTGTTCGTGGCGGTGCTGCAATGGGGTGTCGAGGGCGCCGCTCTGGCCACCATTCTCAGCCAGTTCGTAGGCGGCGCCATTCCGCTGGTGTACTTCCTCCGGCCCAACAGCAGCAAGCTGCGGCTGGGCCGCACCTCCTTCCATGGGCGGGCACTGCTGAAGGCCTGCGCCAACGGCTCCTCGGAGCTGATGACCAATCTTTCCATGTCACTGGTCAACATCCTCTACAACTACCAGCTCCTCCGCTTTGCAGGCGAGAACGGTGTGGCGGCTTATGGCGTCATCATGTATGCGGCGTTCCTGTTTGTGGCCGTCTTCGTGGGCTATGCCGTCGGCAGCGCCCCCATCGTCAGCTACCATTACGGCGCACGCAACCACGCCGAGCTGAACAACCTTTACTCGAAGAGTCTCCGCCTCATCGGCGTCATCGCCGTCGTTATGACCGCCCTCTCCATGCTGGTCATCCCCTATGTGGCCCGCATCTTTGTGGGCTACGACGCCGAGCTGCTGGCACTGACCAGCCACGCCTTCCGCGTCTACGCCCTGAACTTCTTCCTCATGGGCTTCAATGTCTACGGCTCGTCCTTCTTCACTGCTCTGGGCGACGGCGTGACCAGTGCGCTCATCTCCTTCCTGCGCACTTTGCTGTTCCAGCTGCTGGCCCTCATCTTCCTGCCCATGGTTCTGGGCATCGAGGGCGTCTGGCTGGCCGTCACGGCAGCCGAAGCCGGTGCGCTCTGCGTCACGGTACTGATGTTCATCACCAAGGACAAAGTTTTCCACTATCGCAAAGTACCCTGTTGAAAAGAAAGGCCATCGGGATCTCCCGATGGCCTTTTTGCTGTTATTCGAACCGGTATTCCACCAACTCACAGTTTTTGATGCCGGCGGCGGAATACTCCTCGTTGGTCATGTCGTGGAAATAGGACTCCACCACACGGGCGATGCCATTGTGGGCCACGAGAAGATAGGTCTTGTTCTCATCCTGCCGCAGCTCGTCCAACAGATTATAAATGCGCTGGGCCAGCTGCATCATGCTCTCGCCGCCATCGTAGCGGTCGGCAAAATGGGTCTTAGAGATGCGAAACTCTGCGCCGTCCCGGGGCGTGCCTTCGTATTTGCCAAAGCACTGCTCCCGCAGGCGGGGCTCACAGCGGGCGGGCAGGCCGGTGGCCTCGGCCACGGCCTTTGCGGTGTCGGCGGCGCGGCTCAGGGGCGAGTACAATATCTCGTCGATGTGGACGCCGCTTTCCTTGACCTTCCGGCCCAGCTCCCGGGCCTGCTGACGGCCTTTTTCGGTGAGGGGGCTGTCGGTCATGCCGCAGATCTTATTCTCCACGTTCCAGACCGTCTCGCCGTGGCGGGCAAAATAAATGCTGTGCATGGTGTCTCCTTATTTATTGTAATTGGCCTCGATCTCCCGGATCTTCTCATAGAAGAAATCGTTGGCCGGAGTAGGCATCCCGTGCTTTTGGGCCAGACGGCGGACGACACCTGCAAACTGCTCCACCTCGGTGGGGCGCTTGGCGAGGACGTCCTGCCGCATACTGGGCATTCCGTCGGGCTTGAAGGTGGGGGCCATGGATTCGAGGAAAGCTTTGTGGTTGTCGGCAGGCAGATTGACGCCCTCCAGCACCGACAGATCAATGACTTCCTGCATAGCCTCGAGCATCTTATCATAGGCCGGGCCGGGCTTGGTCAGGCCACCGTAGGGCAGATCAAAAGCAGCGGCCGCCTGATTGAGGCCGTCGTTGACCATCAGCTTGCTCCACTGCTTGAAGAGGATGTCATTGCAGGGCTCGCTGGCGATGCCGCAGGCGGTGAGGTATTCGTCCACCGCTTTTACACGGTCGGTCATCTCGCCGCCCTTCTCGCCGAACTGGATGCGGCCTTCGGCACCGAACGTCAGGCTGCGGCCCACCCGGGTAGCGTCCATCCCGATGGCGACGCTCCACAGGCAGTGGCCGGGATAGACCGCCTCGATGTCATTCTCACTGGTGATGCCGTTGAGCACGCTGATGATGATGGTGTCGGGGCCGACGAACTTTTTGATGTCCTTGATGGCCTGCTCAAGCACCGTAGCCTTGACGGCCACGAGGACCAGGTCAACCGGCTGGCCCTGCTCCGGCGTGACATAGTCGAAATGGCACTCTTTGCCGTTGCAGACCACCGGCTGGGCCGAGTAGCGGGCAATGCGCTCCGCGTCCGCAATGACCTTCACGCCGGGCATCTTCCGGCCAAAGAGGATGCCCAGCGCACCCAGGCCGATGAGGGCGGAAGTCTCGATTTTTTTCATGATGTTCCTCTCCTTTTCCAGCTCTTTTCCAAATTCAGGCTTTGCGCAGGGCTGTGCCGTCCCAGAGCACGGTGTCTCCCTCGTCGATGCCCTGCCGTGTCAGCTCGGCGTCGGGGCAGGACAGGGTCTTCCGGGTGCCGTCCGCTACCTCTACCGTCACGTCGCAGCAGACCTCGGCCCCTTCGGGCAGCTCTTCGCAGCCGTACATCTGCTCTTCGATGCGCACAACGCGGTAACGCTCCATAGCTTCCACCTCCTGCCCTGCTTTTGAGCGGGGCGTTTTTCTTTATTATAAGCCCCGCTCTTCGAGGCGTCAACCGCGGCTTGACACGCCTGCCGCCGGGCTGATAAAATAAAGGAGAATCTGCATTGACCGGGGGAGAAGAGCTTTGAACATCACAGAACTGCGTTATCTCGTTGCCATTAAGAAATGGGGCTCGGTGAGCGCTGCGGCAAAGCAGCTCTACGCTGCCCAGCCCAACGTCAGCAAAGCGCTGAAGAATCTGGAAGGGGAATACGGCCTGCGCATCTTTGAGCGCTCGTCCACCGGCATGATCCCCACCGAGCAGGGGCGGCGGTTCATCGAGCAGGCCGCGCGGGTGCTGGAAGAGGTAGACCGCCTGACCGAAGATGCCCACCACGCCCGGGAGCGCTGCGCCGAGCTGCGGGTGATGATCCCCCACGCCACCTACGCCTCCTATGCGGCGGTGGATTTCCTGAAAGAAGCCGCCGGGGCCGACCAGCTCCGCATCCACATCCGGGAGGGCGGCTCCATGGAGGCGCTGGACTTCGTGCTGCGCCGGGGCTATCACCTGGCGCTGCTGCGGTATGCCGCCGAGGACGACGACCACTACATCCACTACTGCGCCCGCCGGGGTCTGAAAATGGAGCCTGTGATGGAGTTCGAATACCAGCTTCTCACCAACCGGGACGGCCCGCTGGCCAAGCACGAGGTGAAAGACCTCTCGGAGCTGAACCATTATATGGAGATCATGCACGACGACTTCCAGCTCCCCGGCGAAGACGGCGGCGACGGCGTGCGCTGGCACGTCAACGACAGCCGCCGCATCCATGTCTACGAGCGGTGCAGCCAGCTTTCTATCTTGCAGCAGCTGCCCTCAGCTTATATGTGGGCCTCCCCCATGCCCCAGCGGGCGCTGGACCAGTTCCATCTGGTGCTCAAAAAATGCCCCGCCCAGCGTCAGGTCATGCGGGACGTGCTGGTCTACCCCGACCACGGCGCGCTCCGGTCCGAAGAACAGGCATTCATCGACCTGCTCCACCGGGAAGCCGCCCTCACGGTAAAATGAGGACGTTTTTCAGTTCTCGCCATTTTATGCGAAAAAGCCACGAAAAAAGGCAAAAAAGTGCCTCGCCTCAGCACTCTGCACAAAAACGTGCAAGAATTTTCGGCAAACTGCCCTCCGGACATTTCCGGAATCGTTTCAAAGAGAAACAGCCTCGAAATTCAATCGCATCTTCGTTAAAATATGGCCCGGCATCCCACAAACAGGGTGCCGGGCCATATATTTTTTGATATATGGCCCATACCAGAAGCATATTATTCATTTTATGAAGAATGTGTTAACATAAGGCCAAGGATGATTTTGGCAGTCGGCAGAATGGGGTCGGCTGCAGAAATCAAAAAGGAGGTTTCTGGTATGATTAGTTTCTTACTCTGTTTAGCGATCCTGATCGGCGGTTACTTCGTCTACGGCAAGATCGTTGACAACACGTTCGGACCCGATGACCGTGAAACTCCCGCTGTCCGCATCAACGACGGTGTTGACTATGTCGTGATGCCCCAGTGGAAGCTGTTTCTGGTCCAGCTGCTGAACATCGCGGGCCTCGGCCCCATCTTCGGCGCACTGCAGGGTGCTCTGTGGGGTCCTGTGGTGTTCCTGTGGATCACCTTCGGCACCATCTTTGCAGGTGGCGTCCACGACTACTTCTCCGGCATGATGAGCGAGCGTAATGACGGCGGCTCTATCGCAGAGATCACCGGCAAATACCTCGGCCCTGTGATGCAGAACGTCATGCGTGTGTTCTCCGTCGTGCTGCTGATCATGGTCGGTACTGTGTTCGCAGTCGGCCCTGCCGGCCTGATCGTCACCCTGTGCAAGAACAACGGTATGTCCGGTGTTCTGACCACTACCCTGTTCTGGCTGGTCATCATCCTGGTCTACTACTTCATCGCGACCTTCATCTCCATCGACGCCGTCATCGGTAAGATCTACCCCATCTTCGGCATCTGCCTGATCATCATGGCCGTCGGCGTTATCTTTGGCATCTTCACCAACCCCGCCTACACCATCCCCGAGATCTGGGAGCACTTCGGCAGCATGCACCCCTCCGGAACTCCTATCTGGAGCTTCATGTTCATCACCGTCGCCTGCGGCGCTATCTCCGGTTTCCACTCCACTCAGTCGCCTCTGATGGCTCGCTGCATGAAGAGTGAGAAGCAGGGCCACTTCGTCTTCTACGGCGCAATGGTCTGCGAGGGCATCATCGCTCTGATCTGGGCCGCAGCTGGCTGCTCCCTGTACGAGATCACCGGCGGTCTGAACACCGGTCTGGCAGCTGCTCTGGCTGAGGGCCAGTCCGCTGCTATCTACGACGTCTGCTCCAAGACCATGGGCGGTGTGGGCATCGCACTGGCTATGATCGGCGTCGTCGTCTGCCCCATCACCTCTGGCGATACCGCATTCCGTTCCGCTCGTCTGACCCTGGCCGACTGGTTCAAGATCGATCAGGACAGCTACGCAAACCGCCTGAAGCTCTGCATCCCCGTTCTGGGCGTCGGCGCTTTCCTGGGCATCGGCAATGCACTGGGCTTCATCAACTACACCGTTATCTGGCGCTACTTCAGCTGGACCAACCAGACTCTGGCTATGATCGTTCTGTGGGCTGCTTCCATGTACCTCTTCCAGGAGAAGAAGAACTACTGGATCACCGCTGTGCCTGCTACCTTCATGAGCGCAGTTTCTTCTACTTACTTCATTCTGGCTCCTGAGTGCCTTGGCAGCATCCTCAACAGCAAGACCGCTGAGGGCGCTACCATCTACAACACCGCTGTTGCATATCCCGTCGGCGTCATCTTTGCCATCGCAATGCTGGCTATCTTCCTCCATGCGACCAAGAAGCACGCTGCAAAGAATGCATAACAGCCCAGCGTACTCATCTGAGTTTCGCCGCCGTCTGAACTTACCCATTCCGAACGGCATTGCTTGAACTTCAAGCAACAAGCCGCTGCCAACTGGCAGCGGCTTGTTTTTGTTTACAGCGCAAAAACATCTCGACTATCTGCACAATTTTTCGCAGGCTGTTTTAGTAAGATTGTTAGATTTTTGTCTTGTTTTGTTCATGATTGGGGCGTATAATGCTATGAAGCCGGGGCGAAATGGAATACTGCCCCTAAAAGGAAGTGTTACTGATGCGCAGCTGGATCGCACGTCATCCCATCTCTTTCATGGCTCTTTACACTGTATTTTATCTGACCGCGTTCCACTGGCTCGAGGTGAATATCACCGTCCCTGCCATCTGGGTACACTGCCAGCTGGACGATGTCATCCCCTTCTGCAAGTACGCCATCGTCCCCTATTTTGCATGGTTCGCGTGGATCCCCTTTACCCTGTTCTATCTGCTGCGGCACGGCGAGCGCAGCGACTTCTGGCGGGTCTGCCTGTGCCTCTTCGCCGGCATGACCATCGCGCTGAGCTGTTATGTCCTTCTGCCCACAGGGCTTGCTCTGCGGCCTTACCGGGTGTATGGCAGCGACATCTTCGCCCGTCTGGTGCGGATGCTCTATGCCGTTGACAGCTCCAAGAATGTCTGCCCGTCCATCCACGTCCTCAACACGGTGACGTTGATGATAGGCTACCGCCGGAGCCGCTGCTTCGACGAGCCGGGCCGCCGCTGGATGCGGCCTGCCGCGAATGTTCTGGGCGTGGCCATTATCCTGTCCACCATGCTGCTCAAACAGCACAGCTGCATCGACGTGGTGCTGGGCGCAGCGCTGGCCTTTGCGCTGGACGCTGCCGCCAGCAGCCTCGAGCGCACGGGAGAGATGCGCCGCGTTCCGCAGCGGCTCTGATAACGTACCCCTTTCTGAAAGCAGAAAAGACCTTCAAGTTCTCTTCATGAAAACTTGAAGGTCTTTTTGTTCTCGTTTCTCCCATTTACGGCTTCGCCGAGGGTGTTACGCTGCGCTAAAACAGTCCTTCCGGCAGACAAATATCCTTCTTCGGCACCTTAGCCCACGAAAAGTCTTTGATGAGGCTTTCCGGCGTCCGGGGTGCAGGCTCTTCCTGCAGGCCGTAGGCATAGGCCAGACGGCCCACGATGTCCTCGGCCGTATAGCGGGCGCGAAGGTTCTCAAGGCTCTGGTCGCCGTCCCGCTTGGAGAGCCGCCGCCCATCCGACGCCAGCAGCAGAGGGCAGTGGGCGAACTTCGGTGCAGGCAGACCCAGAAGCCGGTACAGATAGAGCTGCCGCGCCGTAGAGGAAAGCAGGTCGGCCCCGCGCACGACTTCGGTGACGCCCATCCGGGCGTCGTCCACCACGACGGCCAGCTGATACGCAAATACGCCGTCGGCGCGGCGGAGGTAAAAGTCACCGCAGTCGCGCAGAAGGTTTTCTGTATGTTCGCCCATGCAGCCGTCGGTGAAGGTGATGTTCTCGTCCGGCACCATGAGGCGGTAAGCAGGAGCTTTCTTTTTCCGCTTTTCGGCGATTTCTTCGGCTGTCAGCCCCCGGCAGGTGCCGGGATAGATGACGTTGCCGTCCGAGGTGTGGGGCGCACTGGCGGCATGGAGCTGGCTGCGGGAGCAGAAGCAGGGATAGACAAGCCCCATGGCTTCCAGCTTTTTGTAGCTCTCGGTGTAGATGCCGCTGCACTCGCTCTGGTAATATGGCTCATGGGGGCCGCCCTTGCTGCCGCCCTCATCCCAGAAAAGGCCCAGCCACCCAAGGTCTTCTTCCAGCTGGTCGGCGTATTTGCGGGGGCAGCGCTCCGCGTCAAGGTCCTCGATGCGGAGAACGATTCGCCCGCCCCGGCTCCTGGCGCTCAGCCATGCAAGGAGGCTACACGCGAGGTTGCCCAGATGGAGCCGCCCGCTGGGGCTGGGGGCGAACCGCCCGACGACAGCGCTCACAGGCCCAGCTTCCACTCCCCGTCCTTCGGCTGGAAGATAGGGGTGTTGTAATACTCTGCCACGGCCTTTGCCATGTACTCGGCGTCGGTGCAGCTTGCCGTCTCCATGGCGGAGTGCATGGCCAGCTGGCCCAGACCGATGTCCACCATAGGCATCAGGATCTGATGGCCCAGCAGATTGCCCAGCGTGGAGCCGCCCGGCACATCGGCGCGGTTCGCGAACACCTGCACCGGCACACCGGCCTTCTTGCAGATGGCGGTGAAGGCTGCACCGGTGAATCCGCTGGTGGTGTAGGTCTGGCGGGCATTATACTTCAGCAGGACGCCGCCGCCCATCACGACAGGGTTGGCGGGGTCGCTCTTTTCGGGGTGGTTGGGATGGGTGGCGTGGCCGTTGTCGGCACTCAGCACCAGAGAGTTGGTGCGGGCGCGGATGCTCTGCTCCCTGCTGACGCCCATGCTCTCCTCGATGCGGGTCAGCACGTCGGCCATGAGGGTACCCTGCGCGCCCTGACGGCTGGAAGAGCCGACCTCTTCGTTGTCGAACATGACCCAGATGTCTCCGCGGCCTTCCTCTTCGCCGCGGCCCTGCAGGAAGCCCCACAGAGTGGTGTAGGCGCACTCGAGGTCGTCGATGCGGCCGGACATGAAATACTCGCCGTTCAGGCCCATGCGGACGGCCTTCTCACGGGTGGCGAGGACAAGGTCAGCGTCGAGGATGTCCTCGGCCTTCACACCGGCCTCCGCGGCCAGGACCTCTTTCAGGTTTCCGCCCTTGCCGCCGAAGATGGGCTGCAGATCGACCTGCGGGTTATACTTCATGCCGTTGTTCAGGTCGCGGTTGAAGTGGATGCAGAGGTTCGGGATGCAGGCCAGCGCACGGTCGGGGCAGACCAGACGACTCTCGATGCCGTTCTCGGTGCGCACCAGCAGACGGCCTGCCACGGTCAGTGGACGGTCGAGCCAGGAGGGCATAATCATGCCGCCGTAGCCCTCGACCTCGGCCTTGGCGAAGACCTTGTCCTCCGTGTCGAACTGCTTGATGCGCCAGGTGGGGGAGTCGCTGTGGCTGGCGGCTGCGTGCCAGCCGGTCAGCTCACCCTTGGGCATACGCCATGCCAGCACGGCAGAGCCGTTGCGGGTGGTGTAATACTTGCCGCCGGGGGTCAGCTCCCACGCGGCGCTCTCAGGGCAGTTCACATAGCCCTCGGCTTCCAGAATGGCGGCCGCAGCAGCCGTGGAGTGGAAAGCACTGACGCCGGCGTCCAGAAAACGGAAAAGCTCCTCTATCGAAAAAGCTGCATTCTTCATGGTTATTTTCTCCTTGGTATTTTAACGATTCATGTACTCTTTATTATAGCCCGCTGCGCCGGAAAGGTCAATCCGGCCCCACTGCACGGCCCCTTAAAATTTGTTCGTGGCAAGGCCGATTGACAACCGCGCGGCAGAACAGTATACTAGTCTCAGAGAGATATTTTCCCCGGCCTGCGGGCCGGGCGCAGATAGAAGGAGGACATCCCCTATGACTCAAAAGCACATCCTTTCGCTCCTTGTGAGTGCTGCTCTGCTGTGCGGCTTGCTGGCAGGCTGCTCCAATACAAATGGCGACGCCTCCCACGCAAGCTCTTCGGCTTCTGAGCCGTCCAGCGTCAGCAGCGAGAGCGCCCCCAGCAGCACCGCGCAGGCTGACACCTCCGGGCTGTTCAACAAAGATTTCGACGAGAACTCACTGTTCAGCGTAGACGGCACTGCAGCCGCCTTTGAGCCCAGCCTCGGCTGGGGTCCCGGCGTGTCCGGCTGCTCCCTCAAGAGCGTGCAGGCCGCAGCCACCCTGCTGGTCTGGGCCGACGAGGCAAACCTCTCTGCCCGCACGGAAACAGCCATTGAGGACGCCTACACCCAGTGGTACAACAACCTCTCCGACTCGGAGCAGGAGGGCTTTGCCGAGGCATGGCCTATGATAAAGGACGATGCCGCTGCCCTGCTGGAAGACAAGGACGCCATGGCAGGCCGTCTGGAGGACGTGGGCCTCGACGCCAAGAAGTTGACCTTCTCTGAGAAGGACTGGAACGCCCTCGAGGATGTCGTTGACCCCCTCGTGCCGGAGGCAAAGGGCGAGTATTAAATCACAGAGAAAAGGCCGGACACCTTTCCGCTTTGGTGCGGGAGGCGTCCGGCCTTTGTTTTATCGGGATCAGACTTTCTTGAGGGTGTAGGCGCGGGTACCCATGCCGACCTTCTCGGCCTGCTCGAGGGTGGCCTTCCACTCGATGTTGGGGTTAGAGTCCTTGAAGTTGTCGTGGTGGCAGTTCCAGCCCGGGGTGGCAAGGTTCTGGCCCAGCTGGCTGTTGGGCAGCGGAGCGGCGTTCAGGCAGGCGTCAGCACAAGCCTGGTCGAGGGCCACCGGGTCGAAGGAGGCGAACATGCCGATGTCCGGCAGGATGGGCGCGTCGTTCTCGCCGTGGCAGTCGCAGTTGGGGCTGATGTCCTGCACAAGGCTGATGTGGAAGGTAGGGCGGTCATGGCAGACGGCGGCGGCATACTCGGCCATCTTGCGGTCCAGCATCTCGTTGGCGCTGTCACACAGGGCATAGATGGCGTCAAAGTTGCAGGCACCGATGCAGCGGCCGCAGCCCTTGCACTTGTCCTGGTCGATGACGGCCTTGTTGTTTGCATCGTAGGTGATGGCATCGGAGCCGCACTCCTTGGCGCAGCGGTGGCAGCCGCGGCACAGGCTCTGCTGCACCTCCGGGTGTCCGGCGGCGTGCTGTATCATCTTGCCCGCGCGGGAGCCGCAGCCCATGCCGATGTTCTTGAGAGTACCGCCGAAGCCGGTGGATTCGTGGCCCTTGAAATGGGTCAGGCTGATAAAGATATCCGCATCCATGATGGCGCGGCCGATCTTTGCCGTCTTGCAGTATTCGCCGTTCGGCACCGGCACCTCTGCCTCATCGGTGCCGCGCAGGCCGTCCGCAATGATGACCTGACAGCCGGTGGTCATGGGCCAGAAGCCGTTCAGCTGGGCACAGGTGAGGTGCTCCAGTGCGTTCTTGCGGCTGCCCGGATACAGGGTGTTGCAGTCGGTCAGGAACGGCAGACCGCCCTGCTCCTTGCACAGGTCGGCCACCACCTTGGCATAGTTGGGGCGCAGGAATGCCAGATTGCCCAGCTCGCCGAAATGCATCTTGATGGCAACGAATTTGCCATCCATATCAATATCCTTGATCCCGGCGGCGATGCACACGCGGCGCAGCTTGTCCAGCAGGCTGGTGCCCACGGGACAGCGGAAATCTGTATAATAGACCTTGGATGCTTCCATAGCAGTTTCCTCCATTTTGTTTGCGCGGCACGCTGCCGCATACTCTCTTATTTTGTAGTATAGCACATCTTTTTGCAAAGAAAAAGTGCTGTCGTAAAGGGCGGCGGGCACACCCTCCACGTTCTCGCTTCCGGGTGCCAGTCCATCCAGCGCAGAAAGCCCTCGCACTCCGTAAAAGCGGCATCTTTAAATCTGGCAAAGTCCTGTGCCCTTTGGCAGACAATGGCATCGCGTCAGCGCTGCCGCAGAGGGCGCACCCGCCTTGGCTGCATCGAAATTTTTTGCCGCTCACAGCACCGTAAAAAAACAAATGCCGCTTGCCTTCACGACCCTTCCCCTGAAAAAACGACCCCGAAAAATCCGCAGATTTTCCGGGGTCGTAAAT
>ERZ827452.2743-NODE-2743-length-12472-cov-2.648305_pt1 | contig 12472 bp, 12 predicted proteins | sample MGYA00519866_ERZ827452 | MGnify/ENA primary metagenome ERZ827452 (study PRJEB31778, sample SAMEA3449307) | human gut metagenome | biome: human gut; feature: human-associated habitat; material: faeces | place: United Kingdom | collected 2010/2012 ... | reverse complement strand
CCGATCGCGCAGGTCGCGGGTGATGCGTTCGCGTTCGGCGTCGAGCGTCGCGCTGTTGAAAATCCCGCCGGGGCGGATGAGCGTGGAAGCCGTATCTTGCAGGATGATCTTCTCGATGAACTTGTCGTTGAATTCGTAGTTGATCTTTCCGTACCGCGAGGGAGGGCCCTGCTCGGTGCGGTAGGTGATAATGGCCCGTTTGCGCCGGGAGGTCGTGTCGACGTGGTAGCGGACGCGCGACGAGAAGAATCCGTGCGACTCCATGTAGGCTTTGAGGTTCTCGGCCGATTTCAGGGTGAGCGCCGGATCGTAGACGACCGGTTTCTCGCCGATCTTGCGTTTGAAGCGGTTCCACCAGTTGTCCTTGTCGGGGTTGGACTGATTGTAGACCCAAACGTAGAAATTCGTTCCCAGGAAGCGCTTGTTGGGGCTTTGCCACACGTAACGGTCGAGTTCCGAAGCCGTGATACGCTCCTTTTTGGGGACGTTCCGGTCGTCCTCGATCGTGACCTTCTGTACCAGATAGCTCCCTTCGGGCAGTTTGCGCACGACGCTGCACGCCGTGCAGAGGATGCACAGCGCCGCGACGGCGATGGGGTACAGACGGCGCATCGGAGGTTATTGGTTGAAGAATCCCTGCTCCCGCAGCAGTTCGAAATAGGCACGGGAGATCGCTATGTTGTCCTCGCGGCGATAGCGGTTGCGCGTGAAGATCTGCGCCAGATTGGGCAGTCCGTTTTCCGCCAGCAGCGCGGAGGTCTCGGGCGAAGCCTCCTTTTCGGCCCACAGTTCGTCGATCTCGGCGTCGGTGTAGTCCTTGTAGCGGTCGTAGTGCACTACGGCGTCGAGCGGAAGGCGGTCGGTCAGGGGCGGCTGCTCGGCCGGATGGCCGATGACGACCGTCGTCAGGGGGATCACCCCCTTGGGCAGGTGCAGGATGCGGCAGATGTCGCGGGCCGTGTAGAGCGTGGTGCCGAGAAAGCAGACGCCCAGCCCGTGCGCTTCGGCGGCAAGCGCCAGATTCTCGGCGGCGAGCAGGGCATCGGTGGCGGCGTTGAGAAACCATTCGAAGTTGTCGTAGGCGGGTTCGGCGTCGCGCTGCTCGCACCACTTCGAGAAGCGGTGGACGTCGGCGCAGACCGTCACCACGCAGGGGGCCTCGGTGACCATGGCCTGATTGAAGTGGCACGGTGCCAGTTCGGCCCTCACGCGGGCGTCGAGCGTCACGACGAGACTGTACAGTTGCATGTTGCCGCAGGTCGAAGCGCGCGCGGCCGAATGCAGGATGTCTGAGAGTACCTCCTCGTCGATCGGGGAGGATTTGTATTTTCGGATCGAACGATGATTCGCAATCTCTTTAATCATGGTCGTCAGCTATTGTTAAACCGTATTTTTCGTGTAGTTCGCGCAGGGTCTCTTCGGTCAGCCGCAGCCGGTCGCAGGGCGGGTCGAGGGGCGAAGCGTCGCCCGTGGCGATGCACTCTTTCCCGTCGAGCCGGAGCCGTCCCGCCGTTTCGAAAGAGGCGTCGCCCGTCAGGCGGGTGACGATTCCCTGCTGCGTGCGGCGCGGCAGGCAGCGCACGCGGCCGCCGCGGTTCCAGACCTCGACGGTCGTGTCGAAGCCGGCGAGTCCGAGCAATGCGGCGGCCGTGGCGCACGAGGTCATCGCCGTGCCGCAGGAGGAGGTGATGCCAACGCCGCGCTCGTAGGTCGCCGCGAAGATGCGTCCCTCGTCCAGTCGGCAGAAGAGGCTGACGTTGATTCCCCGGGGGAATACCCCGCGCATCCGGTTGGCCCGTTCGCCCAGCTCCGCGAGCCGTCGGGTATCGAGCCGCCCGTCGCTGCCGAAAAGCCATGCGCTGTCCGGTGCGACGAGGGCGACGATGTGGGGATTGCCCGGCTGCAAGAAGGTGAAGGCCAGCCCTTCGTCCAATTCGGGAACGGGCTGTCCGACGAATCCTTCGGCCGGGAGCGACGGCGGGAAGTCGTCGCCGTGCAGCGACAGCGGAATCTCCGCCCCGAAGGTGGGCAGCGCGCCGAAGATCGGCTCCTCGCACGTGATGCGGTATTCCCGGCCGCCGGAGGTGACGGCGAATCGTTCGCCCGTCGCTTCCGGATAACGCTCCCGCGCCAGCCGCGCCACGCAGCGGATGCCGTTGCCGCACATCTCCGCCTCCGAACCGTCGGTGTTGAACATCCGCATTCCGAAACGTCCCCGCCCGTCGCGTGTGAGCAGCAGCAGGCCGTCGACGCCGAACCGGTGCAGCTCTTCTGCGGCGAAGGCGGCAATATTCAGGCCGGAAAGATCCGACCGCAACGTGTCGAACAGCAGGAACCGGTTTCCGGAGCCGGAACAGAGGATGTAGTCGTAGATTTTCATAACCCTGTTTACCCTTCAAAATTACGAATAAATCGCCGATCCGGCAAATTTCTCGCGGGAACTGCACGCTATTTGAAAAAAATATCTTACTTTGCGAAAGCGAAAACGAATTTACGTTTAACCATTTATTCGATTTACACCGGCAATGAAAGCTGACAGGAACTTCCGCCGTAACGGTTCGGCCGACGCGGAAGAGGTTTTCAAGCGGGCGACGAAACTCGCTCCCAACCGTAAAAGCGGCAAGGAGCGCCATTCGCTCTATACGCAGTTCGACGAGGAAGAGGAGGACGCCGCATTCGGCTATAAGGCCAAACAGGAGTCCGTACTCGATTATTACGACGACGGGGAGGAGTGATCGTCCGCGGATCGGGCGAGGTGCGCTGCCGGCCGCGGTGCGAAGGTGTGACGGTCGGCGGGGCGGTGCCGTTATCTGATTATCTATGATCGAAAAGTTTATTATGGCAGGGCGGACGGCCCTGCACGTTTGCGATTCGCAGCAGGGCGAACGATGCGTCGTATTGCTGCATGGCTATCTGGAATCGATGTTCGTGTGGGACGATTTCGTCCCGTTGCTGTACAAACGGGTGCGGGTCGTGACGCTCGACCTGCCGGGGCACGGCATTTCGGAGGTACGGGGCGAGTGCCACTCGATGGAGTATCTGGCCGACGTCGTCCGCGATGCGTTGCAGGCGCTCGGTATCGCGCGCTGTACGCTCGTGGGACATTCGATGGGCGGCTACGTGGCGCTGGCCTTTTGCGAACGTCATCCTGAAATGCTCGACGGCTTGGTGCTCTTCTCCTCGACGCCGAACGCCGACACGGAGGAGAAGCGCGAGAACCGCCGCCGCGAAATCGCGCTCGTGCGGGCCGGTAAGAAGGAACAACTGGCCCGCGTTGCGCCCGGCGCGGGGTTCGCCGCCGACAACCGGCAGCGGATGGCCGATGCCATCGCGGACTTGACCGAACAGGTGTATCTTACGGAGGACGACGGGATCGTGGCGCTTCTCAACGGTATGATCGCTCGCCCCGACCGCAACGAGATGCTGCGCCGTTCGCCCGTGCGGCAGCTCTTCGTCTTCGGCCGCAAGGATGAATACATTCCCGTCGCGGTCGCCGAGCAGTTGGCTGCCGCACATCCGCAGGCACAGGTGGTATGGCTCGCCGATTCGGGTCATATGGGATTTTTGGAGGAGCCGGAAGCTGCGGCCGAAGCGCTGCTGCGATTCGTCGGGGCGGAGCCGGACGGACAGACCGCAGCGTCCGTCGCCGGAGCTTCGGAGATGCTCGCCGCCGAAGCGTAGCCGCCGCGGTTTCTCCGTCTCTGCATGAAACGCGAACGGGGCGGCTCCGAGAAGGAGCCGCCCCGTAATTCGTTTTGTCGGAACGCCTATTTGGCGGCCGGAGCTGCGGGAGCTGCGGCGGGCGTATCCTTGATGCCCAGTTTCGTCTTCACGGCGGGCAGAATATCCGTCACCACGGCCTCGTCGAAATAGGCTACGGCATTGACCGAAGTGTCGTATACGACGGTGTAGCCGCCTGCTTTCGATACCTCCTTCACGGCATCCTGCGCCTTGACGATGATCGGTTCGAGCAACTCGCCCTGCTTTTTCTGCATGTCCTGCTGCGAAACCTGCACGAATTCGTCATAACGGGTTTTCAGGTCGTTCAGTTCCTTCTCTTTGAGCTGACGGACCGAATCCGACATGGTCGAATTCTTGTCGCTGACCTGCTTGGTGTATTCGTTGAGCTTATTGTTGAATTCCACGCCGATGGTTTCGAGCTGGTCCTGCAACTCTTTCTGGTAGGCTTCGAGGTTTTTCTGCATTTCGGCGGTCTCCGGCATTGCGAAAACCAGCTCCTGCATGTTGATCCGGCCGAGTTTCTGCGCAAAGACCGAGGTCGAACCCGCAACGAAGGCGACCGTCAGAACGATTTTAAGAATTTTTTTCATGAGAGTTTAGATGTGATTGATTTTTGATGTTATTTCAGACTTTTGATGACCCCTTCCGTCTGGTCGAGTTTCGGGGCGTTGTACAGCAGCGTGGGGTTCGATGCCGAATCGAGCACCAGATCGTAACCGTGGCTCTGGGCGTAGGCGTTGATGGCGTCGAAGACCTTTTTCTGGATCGGCTGGATCAGTTCCAGACGTTTCTTCATCAGCGTGCCGTCCTTGCCGAAGAGCGACTCCTGCAATGCCGTGGCGTCCTTCTCCTTGCTCAGGATCGTATCTTCGAGTACCTGCCGCGTGGTGGCCGACAGCGAGGCTTTCTGCTGCTGATAGTTGTTGTAGAGCGTTTCGATCTCGGCGAATTTGTCGTCCACCTGTTTCTGATAATCTTCGGCCATCTTGTCGAGATCCTTGATGGCGGTATTGTAGGCATCGATCGATTTGAATATCTTCTCGCTGTCGACGATCATGTAGTTCTGTGCGTAGGCGCACCATCCGGCTGCGGCCAGTACGACGGTTAAAAACAGACGTTTCATTCTTTTCCCGTTTTAAGCATTGTTATACAAATATAACAAATTTCTTCCAAATTTATTGCCAACACCACTCAGAATTGTTGTCCCATCATGAAGTGGATCTGGCTGCCGCTCTTGCCGGTCTGGTTGGCCGGAGCATCGAAGCCGTAGCCCCAGTCGATACCCAGCATACCCACCACCGGCAGGTAGAGGCGGACGCCGAAACCCGCCGCGCGCTTGATCTTGAAGGGCGAGAACTGTTTCCACGAGTCGAAGGCATTCGCTCCTTCGAGGAAGCCCAACACGTAGATCTGCGACGAAGGTTTCAGGATCACGGGGTAACGAAGCTCCATCGTGTATTTGTTGTAGGCCACCGAATAGTTGTTCGACGGGTCGAGCGCACCCTCCTCGTAACCGCGCACGGCGATGATGTCGATACCGTACATGTTGTATCCCGACATGCCGTCGCCGCCGACTTCGAACCGCTCGAAAGGCGACACTTTGTTCTTGTTGTAGTGACCCAGATAGCCCATTTCGGCGGCGGCCATCAGCACGAGGTTCTGGTTATTGGTGAGCGGGAAGAACCACTTGCTCTTCAACTGCCATTTGTGGTATTCGATCCAGTGGTAGCGCTCCTCGTCCGGCAGATTGGCGTCGGCGTAATCCTTGCCGTCCCACAGCGAGTAGGGCGGGGTGAGTTGAACCGAGACGGTGAACTCCGAACCGCTGCGCGGGTAGATCGGCTGGCTGACCGTGCTGCGCGAGAGCACGAACTTCAAAGCCAGCGTGTTGGCCGCGCCGTTCTTCATCACGAAGTAGTCCCAGTTTTTCAGCGCGTAGCGTTCGTAGGAGGCCTCGGCGTAGAACGAGAAGTTGGGGTCGGGCCACCGTAGGCGCTTGCCCAGACCGGCGGCGACGCCCGTCGTGCGGAAGTGCTGCGTGGAGGTCTGCCAGAAATAGTAGGCGTTGTTCTGTTCCGAGAGGTGTACCGACAGCGTGAACGAGTTGGGTTTGCGCCCGCCCAGCCACGGGTCGGTGAAGCTCATGGCCAGCGCCTTGTAATAGGTTCCGTTGGTCTGCGCCGAGATCGAGAACTTCTGGTTCTGCCCCATCGGGTAGGGACGCCACGCCCCTTTCTTGAAGAAGTTGCGGACCGAGAGGTTGTTGAGCGTGATGCCGACCGAGCCGACGAAGGTGCCCGAACCCCAGCCGCCGGCGATGTTGAACTGGTCGGAGGCCTGCTCTTCGAGTGGCCAGTTGACGTTCACCAGCTCGTTCGAAACGGGTTTGATGTCGGGCATGATCGCTTCGGGGTTGAAGTGTCCCAGCGAGCCGAGCGTGCGGATGGTCTGCATGAGCAGCGAACGGTCGTAAAGCTCGCCCGGACGGGTGTAAAGCTCGCGGCGGATCACCTCGTCGTCCACGCGCTGGTTGCCCGTGATGCCGACTTCGTTGATGGTGAACTGCTTGCCTTCGAATACCTTGACCTCGATGTCGATCGAATCCGGCCCGATGATGGTTTCGGCGGGTTCGATCTGCGACATCAGGTAGCCGTTGTTCTGGTAGAGCGACTTGATCGACATGTCTTCGGGGTTGTCCTCCTTGCCGTAGCCCAGCCGCTTGTTGATCGTCTTCTTGTCGTAGGTGTCGCCCGATTTGACGCCGAACATGCGTTGCAGGTCGCTGGTCGGGTAGACCGAGTTGCCGACCCATGTGATGTTGCGGATGTAGTACTTGTTGCCCTCCGACACCGAGAGGTCGATACCCAGTCGGCGGTCGTTGATCGGGTAGATCGAGTCGCTCAGGATCGTGAAGTTGCGGTAGCCTTTCGAGTTGTAGAAGTCGATGAGGTTCTCCTTGTCCGTTTCGTAGTCGTCCTCCTTGAGTTTCGACGACTTGAAGAAGTTGATGCTCTTCTGGTGCGTCTTCTTGAAGGTGCGGCGCAGGCGCTTGTCCTTGAACTGTTCGTTGCCGTGGAAATTGATCTTGCCGATCTTGACCTTGCGTTTGCGGTCGATCACGAAGGTGACGTTCACGGCGTTCTGGATGACGGGATCGTTCTCGATGCGCACGCTCACCTCCGCATTGCGGAAAGCCTTCTCGGCGAAATATTTCTTGATGAGCTTCGTATTCTTGTCGATCACGTAGTCCGACAGCTCTCCGCCCGTTTTGAGTTGCAGCTTCTCGATGATGTCCTTCTGGCGGCCTTTGCCGACCCCCTCGCCTTCGAAGAGCCAGCGGTAGACGCGCGGCCGTTCGCGCACGGAGATCTCCATGTCCACGCTGTCGCCGTCGATCGTGGCGCCGACCTTGACGTCGGCGAACAGGCGCTGGTTCCACAGCTTGGCGATCACGTCCGCGATGTTCTCGCTCGGCAGATAGATCGAATCGCCCGGCACGAGTCCCGTAGAGGCTTGTACGACGGTCTTGTTGAGGTATTCGATACCGCGCAGGTTGATTTTGCGGATGAAGTAGCGTTTGGGCTTCCCCTTCATGATCGGAGCCTTCTCGTCGAAGGGCGGCAGCGTCTCCTCCGTGTCGTCGGACGCGGCGTCTTGCGGTGCGGCCTGCGTCGTGACGGCAGTGGTATCCGCCGGGTTCTTCTCTTGTGCGAATATGCCGCTCACGCAGAACAGCGGCGAAGGCAGCGCCGTCGGCAAAGGCGAGATTTTCCCTGCCGCGCACAACTTCGATATCCGCCACAAGGACCGCTTCGACAAACTTTTCGCGGCGTGGTGGGTCGAACTGCTGCGCGTGATAAACAAGCGCGCCATGCGCCTGCGTACGGGCAAAATCAACCACTACGTGCTCTTCGCACTGGCGTTTCTGGTCCTGATATTCCTGTTGTCCATCTTTAACCTGATCTGACGATGACGGCACTCAATACACTCCTGATCCTGCTGACGGCCGTCTGCATTCCGGGCCTGATAAACCGCACGCGGGCCGTGCTGGCGGGCCGCCGGGGCATCCGCTTCGCCCAGCACCTCTTCGACGTGCGCCTGCTGCTGCGCAAAGGCGCAGTCTATTCGACGACCGCTTCGGCGCTGTTCCGCGCCGTGCCGTCGGTCTACCTCGGCTCGGCGATCGTCGCCGCGCTCTTCATCCCCGTCGGGGAGCTGAAACCCCTGCTGTCGTTCGACGGCGACATCGTCTGCTTCGCCTACCTGATGGCTCTCGGCCGCTTCGCGCTGATCCTCGGCGCCATGGACACCGGAAGTTCGTTCGAAGGCATGGGCGCAAGCCGCGAAGCCCTCTACGGCGCGCTGGTCGAACCGGCGCTCATGCTCACGGCCGGCACGCTGGCCCTGCTGGCGGGCCACACGTCGTTCGCCCGGATCTTCGCCGAAGCGGCGACGGGCGACCTGCAGTTGACCGTCCTGCTGGTGAAGATCGTCTTCACCGAAAGCGGCCGCGTACCGGTGGACGATCCCCGCACCCACCTCGAACTGACGATGATCCACGAAGTGATGTGCCTCGACTACTGCGGCACGGATCTGGGCATGATCAAAATCGCCGGGTGGCTCAAAACCGCGGCGCTCTCGATGCTGGCGGCCGACGCCGTGACGGCGGCGCTATGCCCCCACTGGTGGGCCGCGGCGCCGCTGGCGGTACTCCTCACCGGACTCTCGGTCGGCGTGGTCGAATCGACGCAGGCCCGCAACAAACTCTCGCGCAACACCACATTCATTCTCACCATCGCGGCTCTGGCGGCTCTGGTTTTCTTCACGGGCTACCTGCTGCAACTAAACATCAGCATCCAATGATACTCCCGCTGGTCATACTCTACGTCATCACGCTCGTCTATCTGGCGATCACCGAACGTTTCCGCAACTTCGCGTCGATCATCGGACTGCAGGGGTGGATTCTCTTCGCCGTCGCCCTACTGCGCCTGCACGCCATCAATCCGCTGGAACTGGTCCGGCTCCACGCCATCAACCCCGCCGAGCTGGCCTTCATCGCCATCGAGACGCTGGCATTCAAGGCCCTGCTGGTCCCGGCCATCCTCTTCGCCATGATCCGCAAAACCAAGATCAACCGCGTACGCCGCTCCGGATCGTCGCAGTCGGGTTCGCTCCTGCTGTCGCTCATGGCGCTGGCGGTCAGCGCCTCGATCACCTACTACATCGCCGACTCGGCCATCGACCTCGTATTCTTCGGCGTGGCGTTATACGCCCTGCTGAGCGGCCTGATCCTGATCGTCCTGCGCTCGCGCATCTTCTCGCACATGGTCGGCTTTCTGGTGATCGAGAACGGCGTTTTCCTCTTTTCGATGGCCATAGGCGTCGAAATGCCGCTGCTCATCAACATCGCCATCCTGCTCGACATCCTGATCTCGGTGCTGATGCTGGGCATCTTCTTCACCAAAATCGACGGCAAGCTCCATGCCGACGACGCCGATTCACTCACCAACGTAAAGGACTGACGCCATGATCTGCTACCTCATTTTCAGCGTCCTCATCGCGGCAGCGGCCTTCACGGTCCGCCGCCGGAGCCTGCTGCGCCTCACGGGCGCGGCCTTCTACGCCGTGCAGGCGGCCTTCGCCGTTCGGATCGTCGCCGGAGGGCTTTACGGCGAGACCTCGGCCGTGTGGTTCGCCTTCGACGCCGCGGGCACGCTCTTCTACTGCCTGCTCTGCATCGTCTCCGCCTTCGCCTTTTTCCACTCGAAGGCCAGCCTCCACGACTGCGACCTGCGCCAGACCCGCACCTACGCGGGCCTGCTGATGCTCCTGACCACAGCCATCGCGGGAGCCTATTTCGCCTCGAACCTCGCCGTGACGTGGATCTTCCTCGAAGCCACCACGCTCTGCTCGGCGGGCATCATCTACCACCGCCGCACGGCGCAGGCACTCGAAGCGGCGTGGAAATACGTCTTCGTCTGCTCGACGGGCATCGCCATGGCCTATCTGGGGATCCTGCTGCTGGCCGCCGCGACCAAGTGCGAAACGCTTTCGTACGAAGCCGTCGCCGAAGCGGCCTCGTCGGGCAACCCGCTCTACCTGAAGACGTCCTTCCTGCTGATTCTCAGCGGATACAGCTGCAAACTGGAGCTGTTCCCGCTCTACACGGTCGGCATAGACGCCAATTTCGCGGCCCCCGCGCCTGCTTCTGCGCTGATCTCCACGGGACTGGTCAACGCCGGATTCCTCGCGCTGCTGCGCGTCTATAAACTGCTCGCCGGAACGGAGGTTTTCCCGTGGGTGCGCTCGGTACTGCTCATCGTGGGCATTCTCTCGCTGGGCGTGGGCGCGCTTTTCCTGCGCCGCACCAACAACTACAAACGCTTCCTCTCCTACTCCACCGTCGAGAACATGGGCATCGCCGCCATCGGGCTGGGCATCGGCGGCATCGGCGTATGGGCGGCGCTGTTCCACGTATTCTGCCATACGCTCGTCAAAAGCAGTCTCTTCCTGCAGATGGCCGTCGTACGGCAGGTGTATGACAGCTACCGCATCAACCGCATCGGCGACTACATCCGCATCAACCCCACGGGAGCCGTGGGACTGCTCGTCGGCATGGCCGTGCTGCTGGCCTTTCCGCCCTCGCCGTTCTTCGTCTCGGAGGTGATGCTCTTCCGCGAGACGATCGCCGGCGGGCGGTGGTGGGTGGCCGGCACAGTGCTTCTGCTGCTCTGCATCGTCATCTACTCGGTCTGCTACCGCATCGTCAAACTCTGCTACCAGCCCAATCAGGACTCTCTGCACCCCGCTCCGGCGCGCAACGCCCTGTCGTGGGCGGCCTTCTCGCTGCTGGCGGCGGCGATGGTCGTCGGCATCTGGCAGCCCGCGCTGCTGCAACAACTCATCGATCAAATCGTCTCGCTATAATGCACTACTACGTCACAGACAACCGCGCGGCGTGCGTGCCGCTGAACGAGATTCCCACCGCAGGCTATGCCGAGTTCTACGAAGATCTCGCCGAGCGCCTCGCCGACGAACGCTACCACATCGGCCACTATTTCGCGCTGCCCGACGGCGACGTGCTGCGGGCCTACTGTCTCCTGCTCGACGACACGGAGCATCGCGTGCTCGTCGCATCCTATGCGATCGGCTACTACGACACACCGCTGCTACCCTCGCTCACGGCGCGGCACCCGCAGGTGCACCCCTTCGAGCGCGAGATCACCGAACGCTACGGCGTGCGCTTCGCCGATATGCCGTGGAACAAACCTTTGCGCTTTCCCTTCGACCGCTACGACCGCAGTAGTTCGATCGACAACTACCCCTTCTACACGATCGAAGGGGCCTCGCTGCACGAGGTCAACGTCGGGCCGATCCACGCCGGCATCATCGAGCCGGGCGCCTTCCGCTTCATCTGCAACGGCGAGCAGGTGCTCCATCTCGAAATCGCGCTGGGCTACCAGCACCGCGGCGTGGAGCGGACCATGACGACCGACGATAACGTGCTGCGCCAGACGCTCGTGGCCGAGAGCGTCGCGGGCGACAGCGCCGTGGCGCACGCCACGGCCTACGCGCAGCTGCGCGAGAAACTGGCCGACAGGAAGGAAGCACCGGCGACGCTCGACCGCGAACGAGCCATCGCGCTCGAACTCGAACGCATGGCCATGCACATCGCCGACACGGGGGCACTCTGCATGGACGTGGGTTACCAGCTGGGACAGGTCGCCTGCGAGGCGCTGCGCACCGTGACGATCAACACCACGCAGGCGTGGTGCGGCAACCGTTTCGGCAAGGGGCTGATCCGCCCCTTCGGCACGAACCATCCGCTCACGGACATGACGATCGACCTCGTACGACGCAACATCGCCGACGTGCGGCGCCGTTACGACGAGGTGCGGCACGACATCAAGTCGTCGCCGTCGCTGCTCTCCCGTTTCGAGCAGTGCGGCATCGTCCCGCGCAGCGAGATGACACGCATCGGCGGCGTGGGCCCCGCCGCACGCGCGTCGGGCGTCGGCCGCGACCTCCGCACGTCGCATCCGTGGGGTGTCTACGGCGTAGAGATCGCCCACGAGCCCTTCGTCAAACAGCAGGGCGACGTCATGGCACGGCTCATGATGCGCTGCCGCGAGACGCTCCAATCGGCCGACTACGTCCTGCGGCTGCTCGACGCCTGCGATCCGGCGACGCCGCTCCCCTCGCCCGACTACGCGCCGGCCTCAAGGCCCGATGCGCTGGCCTTCGGGCTAGTCGAAGGCTGGCGCGGCGAAATCTGCCACGTGGCGCTGACCGACGCGCAGGGCGCCCTGCGCGGCTACAAGATCAAGGATCCGAGCCTCCATAACTGGCTGGCGCTGGCGCTGGCCGTGCGCGGCGAGGGAATCTCGGATTTCCCGATCTGCAACAAGAGTTTCAACCTCTCCTACTGCGGCCACGATTTGTAAAGACGAAAAACATGATACTACCGAAAATAAAAGTACTGCGCAGCCACGGGAAACAATACATTCCCGATCTCGACGCCGTCGAACTGACCGAAGAGTTCCGCGGACGGCCCGAACTGACCGAAACCCCGGACACCGCGGACCTCGAACGGGCAGCGGCAATCTGCCCCACCGGGGCGCTGACCACCGCGCCGCTCTCGCTCGACCTCGGCCGCTGTCTCTTCTGCGGCGAATGCGCCCGCACGGCGCCGCGCAATATCCGCTTCACGAACGACTACCGCATCGGCTCG
>ERZ827452.2740-NODE-2740-length-12477-cov-3.383272_pt1 | contig 12477 bp, 34 predicted proteins | sample MGYA00519866_ERZ827452 | MGnify/ENA primary metagenome ERZ827452 (study PRJEB31778, sample SAMEA3449307) | human gut metagenome | biome: human gut; feature: human-associated habitat; material: faeces | place: United Kingdom | collected 2010/2012 ... | reverse complement strand
ATCCTCGGAGTAATAATACCCGCCATACGTTTCATCCCAAGTTTGTTTATTTGGATCAAATTCAAACTTCCAAAAACTATGATCTTCACCGGCATAACTCATCTCTCCGCTTTCAATATGAGGACTTAAAGCAGATAAAAGTTTTAAAACATCATCTTCATAATAATTTTCGTCATCATATAATTCCAGGCCACCATTTTCATTTTCCTGATAACCTAAACAATATCCATCATTACAAATACGATCAAGTTCTTCGAATAATGCTACTTTATCAACGCCATGTTTTAAAATTACATTGCCATTTCCATTTGCATAATACGACATATTATCTCCTCATAAAAATCCTTATACTTTCATTTCTAATCAAATGCGGTTTTCATTGGTTTGTTACCACTTAATAACATATAACAATTTTCCATCTTTAAATTGGTATGTCTTATTACCATTTGTTATAAAATCATAAATATATTTTTTATTCTTCATGCTTTATTCCTTATTCTCTGAAATATTTACAAACTTTACCGTATTATCATATTGTGGTTCTGACCATAATTCAGTACCACACTCATCACAGACACAAACTTCGTGATAGCCGATTCCAACTGTATCTTCATTTCCATTAACAGGATACAAAGTTTTATTAGTACATTTAGGGCAAATAAATACTTTGTCATGTATATTATTCATCTACTTCACATCCATTCTCATCTCTTAAACATGCATTTTCAATTATAATATCAATTTCTGCATTGGCACATGCTTTGAGAAATTCATCCATTGCCTTGTCGTATGTTTTTTCTCTTGTTTTAAAATAAATACTACTGTCACTTATATATAATTCATTCATATGTTATTTTTACCTCCTTGAAATGTGCTTTTCATTGCCTTGTATAATATACTCCGTATTCACTTTCAACTCTCTTTGTAAGTCCTTCCACATCAAAGAATTGAGCTTCATCTTCTGATATTTCCATAACACAAGTGCAATTTTCAATAAGTTCTCTCTCCCATTGTTCTCTTGGCTCCCCAAACAAAATTTTCAATGCAATCATATCATCGATTACTGGTGGGATTTCTGTTTTAATCACATAACTGCAAGCTTTATTACTATCATATTTTTCGCTTTCTGTATCCTCATCGCCAAAGAAACATAATTCATACCAATGTATATTTTTATCCATTTTATTTTCCTCCAATTCCGACTTTGAAATTTCCGTTTCACCTTCTCTTACATTCCAAATATTCTTATATATATTGTTTTCAATATCATCATATACATTTTCGGATTCCATTGCTGGAACAAGGAAGATAAGTTCATGGCAGTTATCTATTCCTGTTTCTTTGCCAACTACCAAAACGGTATTTTTGAACATATCTTTACCATAAAGTTCTAACGCGTTTTCTTTTCCGATTTCGTACAGCTTGTCCATAGACAGGTTTTCGTCATCTGCAAATGTTTTGTCGAATTCGCTGACAAGAGCAATATAATATTTACCATCATACTCAGCTAAATATTCGTGGCAACCATTTCCTTCTTTCCATAGTTCTCTGTATGCTCTTTGCAGCTCGTCTGGAAGTTCTGATTCGTCTTTTAAATCATATTCACCATAATGATGTAACTCGCCACAAGCATTGCTCCAGTATTTCAAATGGGCAGATAGTTCTTCCTTATCATTAAATTCATAATACTTTTTGCTCATAATATTTCCTCCAATCTACAGCAAATCGCCGTTTCAAAAGTTCTATTTGTCTTTATATTTCAGTGGATATTTACTAAAATCCAAATATTTCGGCTCATAGATACATGGTACATATTCTCTAAAATCATCATAATACCATGCTTTCCATAAAGTTGTACCTTTTTTAGCCAACTCTCTTGTTGCTTCCTGAAATGAATCAGCTAAATCCATATGATACACTTCCATATTTTCTCTGGTACGTTCCAAAATCCTTTTTGGTACTCGTTTTATAAAATCATTTTCATCAAATACTGTTTGACTCATAATTATTTCCTCCATTTCTAAAACAAGAAATCATCGTTTCATTGTATTTAAAATTATTTCTGAAAAATATTTTCTCTGTTCTTCTAAAGAACCATACTGTTTCCAATCAAAATAACCCGCATTTTTATCTGTTAAAATTTCTTGATTTGCAACTACTTTTAATCTATGTTCTATTTCTTTAATAGTCGGAAATAATTCTGTGTCATCATTGGTATAAAACAAATACATGTAACCTCTTGATTTTTTTACACCACTTGTATTACCAATAATAATTGCTCTAAATCCAGCATCATTTTCAACTGTAATTTCTGACTCTCCAAGGTCATTATTCCATATGACATTGAAAAGTTTATATGCTTCATTTTGCTTTAATTCCTTATATGCACTCTTTATCTTTCTTGCTAATTCTAAATAGGTCATATCTTTCCTCCATTCTTCCAATGAAACTCTTGTTTCAAACTAATTAATACATTTCGTTACCACATCTGCAGCGTTGCTTTAGATTTCTTATTTTCTTCAATCAAATCGCAAATTGCATATATCAAATCATCAAGCAATTCATCTTTTTCTTCAACTGATAACTCATTCGTAATTTCTTTGTATTCACTACGGCTGATACGTGTGAATACTTTTGATTCGCCATCTTCATATGATACCAAAAATCTACTAGCTTTTAATGAAATCATCTGTCTTCTCCGATCTTAATACTTTTGAAAATTCAGTTAACGCCATCATTTCTTGTCTCAAATCATTAATTAATTGTTCCCATTCAGGCCGACACGCTTTCATATCTTTTTCGCAAACTTTAATCATGCAGTCACAATAAGCTCTGACTTCTTCCGCTGTGCCGCATCTATCTACACTAAATCCAAATGGATTTTCAAGATCATCTTCTATGCCGTAACCATAGTAATTATCTTCAAATTTCACCAAAATCCAGTCATTTCCTTCTTCTCTTGGCATTTTAGATAAGATTATCATGCTACTCCTCCATTTCCCTGATAAATTCCATTGCCGCCGAATCACTCTCAAACTTAATCTCAAATCCTGGCACATACCAGTCATCATATTTTCTATATGGACATAGCATCTCATTTTCCTCCTATTAGAAAAGCAGAGATCGTTTGACCTCTGCCTATTAATCTAATATATTATTCTCTTTTTCTAGCGTTACTCTATAACCAAGACTCGTCCAGAATGTTTCCGTTGCCCTCCTCATTTCATCAAGCCAATAACCGTAAGCATCGCCGGTATATTGTAGGAATCCATTTGATTCAACGCATAGGATATTTGGATATGCTAATGAACCAAAAAATTCATTTTTATTATAACGATTGTCGTCGTATGCCTCCGTAATAATTTTGAAGTCGTCTTCACAGTTCACTTTATACCAAATAAACTTATGATCTTCGTTTACTTCCAACCCCCTAGTAATTGGCACCACGCCATCCAGTTTTCTAATCCTCAGTTTTTCCGCTTCTTCTAGTTTCACATCTCGCCGCAATTTTTCTTCATAGCGTTCGCAATTTTCCTCACGTAAAAACTCTCTTCCATCATTGGCAATATATTTTATTACTGTCTGCTCAACCATAATTTTCTCGCGTTTAACTTCCATATTTTTATTCTCCATTTTTGTAGGTTTTATATCATTTCGTTCTTTTGTTGCAATCTTTTCAATCAGCCACTCGACTGACATTCCGTTGCTCATTGCTTCCAACTCATCAAATTTCTGACCGCAATTTCCAAAGATTCCTGTTTGTTATATCCTTTATTGCGGATTAATCGTGCTGCTTTAAGGACGTTTCCGTATGTTTTCTTTTTCATATACATTTATCCTATTTTCTTTTGCTTATACATGTCCAGTTTTCATCGATGAGTTTGTTTCTTAGGAAACAGAACTCGCAAACCTGCGGACATTCAATGTCCCACCATCCTTCATATACATATGAATCAAGTACGCCACCATCGAATCTTTCTGTTTCACCAGTTTTAAATAATTGATAAAATAAACCCTCGAATGCCTTCACAATAAGATCAAGTTCATCAGGCTTGCTAAAATAAAATGTACCTACTCTTCTACCCCTTTCTGGATAATTCGCAAGTTCATGGATATCATCGTAATCACATCTATCAGAAGTGATCACAATTTTATATTTTCCATATATTTTCCTATGTTTCATTTTTCGTAATATTTTATATTCAGCGTCCGTTATGTTGTCGCAAACAATGCCACCGAAACATTTATCTTTTTTAATTTTATCCATACGCACCTCCAAAGGTAAATTTTGTATTATCTACGCTTCTAATTTTGTTCTTTCCGCAAGCAATCGCTTTGATATGTCTTCCATAGATCTGTGAATCGCTTCTTCGAACTTCTCTTCGAACAAATCTTTATGTAGCAAAATTCCATCAATGTACTCTTCGAATGCATTCTTCGCATCTTCTGAGCTATACGAACGAAAGATTCTATATGCTATATGCACAAAGCTAAAATTATCATTATTTTTATCTATATACCCACACCAATATCGGTCTCTGTTGCCAAGGCCATGATAAATACCATATGAATATTCGCCGTCATAAGAATCCAATCTTATTCCATATAACCAAGTGCCTACCTTGATAAACGGTTCGACATATACCTGCACAGATACTTTTCTCGCAATATCGCTATACGGCTTCAAAAAATCAATCAGTGTTTCCAATTTCTTTTCCCTGGATTCTGCTTTCTTTTCTGTCAGCCGTACATTTTCTTCCTTTACCGTTTTGCACAGTGCATCAAATTCTGTTACACATCCCAGTAAAGCTTCTAAATTTAACATAGTTTAATCCTCCTCGCTTACATCTCCCATATTTGAATTGGTGTACTCACAGAAATATCGAATCTATCATCGTTCCGTAAGTCCTCGATTTCTTTTCTCAGCACAATACACTGGAAACGGTTTTCCTGTATTGCCGTTCTAATCACCCGCATTGCGCCAGATTTCGACTTATAATTTCTATCGAACGTCGCCCGCTTTGTTTTATTAGGAAATCCAACTACCTTATAATAGATTCTATCAGTTGCCTTCCAGAATCCGTCTGCTATCGGTTCCAGGACGTAATGATCTTGCATCCATTTGAAGTTCTTTTCTGTGCGGCAAATATACGGATTGCTTCCGTCTACAAACTCTATATGCTGGTTCATAATCATACCTCCCTATAATCTTCCAATAGCTCATTTAAGTTACCTTTTCTCCACCGATGAAGTTTTCCATCACCAGTGTAATTTCTAACAATGCCGACTTTATGACCTGCAACTTTCTGGTCATGCTCTATATACTGCCGTACCGAATTATGGTAATGACCATCATTATGAACTTCTATATATTTTCGTTTATTTCGCTTATTCTGATATATCTTTATATCCATATCAATATACCTCCAACTCTTCTACTCCTTTAAACAATCTTTATCAACGACAGCAAATATCTTGATTTCTTCTCCGACTTCGCTTTCATCAAGATCTAAATTATCAAGCAACTCTGCGAAGGAATCCTCAGTAAAATCTTCCTTATACAGATACACATCATGTACTGTTGGAGTACACCATAAATGCAGCCGAATGAATTCGATTATCTCAATCCATTCACATTCCCTACAGATTCTTCTGGCACATTTAACTAAAGACTGGTTAAACTCCGCTGTGCATAATACGTTGCCTTTAATTTCTGAAATTTCTTCATCTGTATATTCTTTAATGGCATCAATTCCGTTACTCATTATGTAAGCAAATACTCCATTGCCCATCCGTGAATCAAATTCTTCTTCAATAATCTTTCCAATTTTTGTTTCGTACCATCTCATATTACGCTACCTCCTTTAATATCTGTTTGACTTCATTATCTGTAAGTTCTCTTACAATTTTCATTTTTTGCGCCAATATCCAACTTCCGCCCTGAGATTCAGGCCGATCGTAGCTTGTCCAATCTTCTACTTCACATTCAACCCATACTCTCTGTTCTCCGTTTGCAAGCCGCATTGAAAGATGTGGTGCCAATGGTTTAAAACAACAATGCCAACCGCATCGAACTGCAAATCCCTTTGTTGGATAACACTCAGCTTGCATCCATTCATTGAATGGGGTTGTGTATGTTTTGTGAATGAATAGCGGATATAATTTTCCGTCAGATAACTTTCGTAATAGTTTATATGCTCTCATATTATTATTCTCCTTTCCATAATAAAAGAGAGTAGATTTCTCTACTCTCAAGAAACAGTTCTTTCATTTGACTTTAACAGACCGTTTTCCAATCAATTACTTGTTTATATCCATCCGCCTGTAAGATATGAATTTCTTCATCCTTATCAAGTTCATAATGATTTCTGAAAAATTCTTTTAATCCTTCTTCTCTTTCTGCCCTCCACAGTTCATCGTGAGTGATTACATCTCCAAATTCTTCTTCATCCGTTGTTACGGTAATATCAGAAATTTTTCCAAAATACATTGCTTCAAGTAAATCTGTATCCACATCTCCCTTGATGATATATTCCTGCCAATCTCCCTGACAATATCCCCTAATTGTTCCAGCTTTAAAGGTGTCTTCTGGATAAAGAAGTCTGATTACATCAACAAGAATATCTTCTGTACATCTACATTTATCATACATTTCTTTTAATTTTGCATTCACTTCATCAGACACATCCGTTGGATATTCGTCATAACAATCAATATCATCCAAAATCTCTTTTGCATTCTGATACCATTCTGCCTCAGTACAGCCTGTAAAATATTTGTTACCTGTAAGAACAACCTGTTCATCAAAATTTTCACAACCGCAATAATCTTTCCAACCTTGATTGCTATTATATAACCACCCTGCTCCATCGCCTGTGTTATCTATTTTGATTTCTACCATATCCGTCAACCTCGCTTTCTGCAAACTAATCCATTAACTCAGCATAACCGCCGTCAACATTCTGTTTCCATGACCTATAATTTCCATCAGTATCGTAGAATTCCAGGTAATACGCTTCTCTCCATTCCCACGGCTCCTGCCATGCAATCTCTTTGATGGTGCAAATAATACTCTGACAATGAATTTTATCTCCTGGCCGTAAGTCTCTCATAATTATTCTCCTTTTTGTAATAAAATAGGCAGCTAGTAGATTATTCTCCTAACTGCCTTTGCGGTTACTATATTTTGTTTAGTTGCTAAACCATGAAATCTTAGTTTCAAGTCTAATCAAATTGAGGTGATGCAATCTCTTCTGTAGAAATATATCCTGAACAATATTTCTGTTGTTCTCTCATTGCATCACAAATTCTCATAATTTGTGAATATCCATCAGATTGACTTTCTGTGCATTTAGCTGCAATTTGTTCAATTTCTTTAATATATTCATCCATCATTTTCTTTCCTTTCCTTTGAAATGCGAATTTCTTACACTTCAATCACTTCCCAAGTCCATTCATATTCTCCATCGTAGGATGAAAGATATGCTGAACCATCATCACTTATTGTAAAATCAATTGAATCCTTATCTTCTTCGCTTGCGTTATTCATTTCTTCTTCATAAGTATTCTGTGCATCCTTTTCGAGAAATGCATAAGCATCGTCCTCATTATCGAATGCATCATGGCTTGCAATTTCCTTGTCGTGAACCGCATAACAAATTACTACATATTTTTTCATATAAATCACCTTTTACCTTTCTTAAAATTCATAGGAAACACGCATTTATTCCGCAATCTCAAATCTTCTTCCGTTTATAATTTGTGTTTTCTTTTGTGAGATATTCACAACTTCAAACCAAAAATCAGTAATATATCTCACTTTTGAATTGCGTTCTTTTTCGGTGAAGAGTTCGCCTAACCTTGTATAATAACCATTGAACCAATCTGATCTCTCGCCTCTTGCTCTATAGTATTTCAATCAATCACCTCCCGTAATTATACGATTTAATACGAACGATTCCTCTGTATATACTTAACCTCTGTATCACATAATCCTCTTGCATCCAATCATAATCATATACGTGCCACACTTCCGTTTCATTTTTCAGTCTGAACCTCTCTTTATTCATAATGTCGCAGATTTTATTTGCACTTGAATCTGGTGCAAAAAATGCATCTTTTCTTGAATGAAAAAATTCTGCTCCTTTTGGCGCTTTTGCTATCAGCTTCATGAACGTACCTCCGCAATGCAATTTTTTAAAATTCTCTGATCTAGTTATTTCTTCATTTACAAATCTTCTGCCGCACTAATACCTTTCATACCCATGTTTCTGTGCGACCTCTACAATACATTCATATTCCGTTCGATCCGTCTCGCCGCTAGTATATAATTTATCTGCCTCAATCGCCAATGCTTCTGATTTCCGAAATGGAACGCCGAATACATTTACCAGTTCATCCTTCATGAAATTAATCCGTAAACATCTTGACGCCTCCAACATCTCAGCCGTTGTCAGCCGGTATCTCTTTCCATCTCTTGTAATTGTTACTCGCATATTTACCTCCCAATTAATTCATAAACCTCATCAAGTTCACCATCTGCAACAAGCCGTGCATCTACAACGCTATGCTTTTTCATATGGTTTACATAGCTGTCAAGCCGATCAGAATCAGCACTTTCAATCATTTCTTTTGCGCGTTCGTTATCGACCTCGAACAGATAAACTCCCTTCCAGTTCTGAGCAAAAACAAGATTGTTCTTTTCACAATACTGTTTAATTTTCTCAACTTTTGCATTACGCTCTTCTGTCAGTTTCCTACATCTTTCCTTCTCTTTTCTTTCCTGTTCCTCTCTGTGTTTTCTGTTCTCAATTCTCGTATTAAACAGACAGTTGCTACTGCATAACGACTTCCGGATTGTTTCTTCAATGTCGTACTCGTCTGGCGTATCATGAGTAAGCCACCATAAAAAGTTGTCGATGGTTCTCTTGAATACATCAGGAAAAATGCAATTATTTCCTAAGTATTCATCAACTAAATTCCGTTCTCCGTCAGAGATCCGTAATGTAATATATACAGACTTAACATCTGGCGAAAATACCGAATCATATCTGTTTTCTTTGCCGTATACAGTAAGACCATATGCTGAATACAATTCTTTTTCTGTTACATTTTTGTCGTAAATAATTCCCATTTCTCTACCCCCGTAAATTTGGATTATAAGTTAAATGAATTTCCATGCACTGATTTCTACACTTATCTATGCCGGAAAATTCACACGTTGAACATTCGTCAGCTTCACTTTCCTGATTGTTCATGATCGCATCTTCATAGTTGTTCATTGGCGTCCTCCTAATAAATAAAGCAGACACATTGTTGCATCTGCCTTTATATTCTCTACTCTTCCACGATTTTAAAACCGTCGTGACAATACCCATATTCTTCCGTCAGCCAATCACCCACGTCTTCGTGATCATCAGAATCAATCCAATGGGGAATTTCAACTTCCGTTGGCAACGCCGTCAGGATCTCAGCAATTTCATTCTGGGACATTTCACCATCATCAACATCCCATTTTATATTGATTACCTTCATATTATACCTCCTCTTCAAGCACCATCATCAAGACAAGCTCTTATTATTTGCATCATATTCATGCAAGCGACTTCTAAAAATTTTCCTTTTGCGATCAGAGATTCTACATATTCAAAATCCTCATCGCAAAATTCACACCATTCTAAGTCAAAGTTCTTCGCTTCTTTTTCCAGATAATCTTTGATTCTCTCCCGCATGTTTACCTCCTAACTAAATTACAAATTCCTTTGCTTTATGGTTGCTGATAAATCCAATTTCCATGTCTTACCTTATCGCTATCTTTATCCCAAAAGCCTAATTTAACCATACCTTTAACACTTCCTGTTCTATGAATACATGGGCATTCATCTGTAAATCTTTTACCAGTTGCGTTTTCATACTTTCGTGGACTACTGTAATATGCCATACAATCACACTCCTATCTCTAATTTTCATACCACTGAAATGCACAATCGTACATCATTCTGCCTGTTATCTGGTCCCTAAATGTAGGACAATGCCAAGCCATTCTGTAATCATGTGCCTTACACCATTCTTCAATTACCTTTGTTGTAAGTGGCGTTACATATACATATAAATCAGAATCATGATGATCCATTTCGCTTTCTGGATAACCTGCTTCGATCAGCATTTCTTTTAAAGTTTTCATTCTAATCACTAATCCTTTCTCTTGTTAAATAATTTTCAATTCCACTGCTTTCCAATTTTAAGACTAAATCAAGAACCTTATCTCTCCATTTAATTATCTGTACTGCTTCTCTAAGAGTTTTCTTTTCACCAAACTCATCAGGAATAATATCAATTCCATATTGCACAAGCTGCTTTTCTGCCTCCCACATTAAATCTCTTGCTTCTGCTTCAGGAATATAATTTTTACCTCGCTTATCTGCAATTCCTGCCTTTACATACTCTGGATAACACAAGTCAATGAACCGTGGTAACTCATTATCTAAATCCATCATGTATGTTAAGTCTGGATCAAGAATACGTTCTGGTTTACCACTTCCCCCTCTCTTTCCCATCATCTCTGCAACATCTTCTGTCTCATAAAATTCATTCTCCGCAAGAACTTTTCTCTGAATCTCTTCTGCCTGTTCCTTGATACATTCATATAATGCCTTTGCATTAAAATAATTACTTTTTAACTTTGCAAGAAGCTTTCTATCGTAATTAATTTGAGGTAACATGTTATTTTCTCCTCACTTTCATCATTTCTTTTCTATATTCTTTAATCTGTTCCAATGATAACCACTCAGGTTTCTCTTCCAATGAATTCCAAATACGTTCCATTTCGTCACAGATTACTTCTACACTACCACCCCACAGATGCCCTTCATAACCGTTTCCATTTCCGAGGAAATAATTACAATCACTTCTCATTCTGTCTAACAACATGTAATCTATTTCTCTTGGATGACGAACAAAAGGATCATCGCACTCAACTGGTTCTGTTACTCTGTTATATGGCTCACCACAGATTTCGTCCCATTCCGTTCTGTAGGCACCTGTGTAGAGATCAAGTCCGTTTCTGCCATTGTTCTCATCGAAATATAACTTTCCGTTTTCGTCCTCGTAACATGGAACTTCCATGTATCCTCCGAATCCTACATATTTAACTTTCATATTAGTCAACCTACCTTTCTAACCGATCCAACTCTCTGTTACCGTATCATAAGTAGCTCCATTTGCATCCTGGTATTCATCGTCTTCTGAATATGTGAATATATAGCATTTATGACCACTGATATTTTTTACTTCTCTTTCACCATATAAGATTGCATATCTTTCTCTGAAACTTGCACGATTACACATTTCTCTCGTTTCTTCATCTCGCTTTGGATTTCCGCAAGCTGCCTGTACACATCCATATAACCATCCATTCAGATAATCAATGTTATAACAATACTGTCTCCATGAATCTGAATCATCAGTGAATACATAGAAACTTTTACCATCATCGCCACGCTTAATCCGTGGCTTGTCAAAATTTGCAATAAATGACATTAAGTTGTCTTTAACAATTTCCATTTCGCTTTTTGTAAAATCATACATAATTCCTTCCTCCTTGATTTCTTCTCTCATATTTTTTACCCATTCAAAACACTGATTGCTTCCATCAGAAACCAGTAAAATGATCAGTGTCTTGATGGCTTCCGTTTCCTGTCCATCCCGCTTTTCCCGCTCAAACTCGCACAAGTAGTCATAAGCGTTACAAGCGACTTCTTCCGGCGTAAATTTGCCGCGCCAGTTTTCGTTTCCATATGCGGCGATCTCATAAAAATCTGCGTATGTCATATCTGCCTCCTAAATTTACACTAAAAAAGGAAGAGATCATTTTCTCTTCCTTTCTTTATTCTCCACTATTAAGTTTATGATACCGGTAATCAGCCACGGTAATACAAAATGTGCAATCCAAATGGCTAATCCCCATATAATGATTTCAGCAAAAATACTATCGCCTCCTTTTCTCTATTATACCACTACTCAATCTCTTCGTCATCTTCAATATCATCTACGCCGAAGAATCCCTTCTCAAATTCTGACAGATCCAATTCACTTAAGAATTCACCTAGATAATCAGGATCTGCCGCTTCCTTTACCTCGTCCAATGACCTCGTGGCAATCTCTTCCAGACGACACCTTGAAATGTAGGTTTCATCCGTTCGGACCAAGAGGAAATCGAGCGCCGATGCAAGTGCTTTTGCCTTAACTTCTTCACCCTGCCAATAAGAGAAATAATGACCGCTCCCCCATTTCTGCCCTTCTGGATTTTCTGGCTTATATCCAACGCCAACAACAAACTCTTTTGCGTCTACATGGTCAACTAATACGCAGTTTCCTTTCCGTAAAATCTCTGTGTACTTCATAAAATATCTCCTTTCTATACCAATGCGTTCTCTTTGATAATCCGTTTCCGTACCATCGGATTCAGATCTTTGTTAA
>ERZ827452.2739-NODE-2739-length-12491-cov-2.769620_pt1 | contig 12491 bp, 7 predicted proteins | sample MGYA00519866_ERZ827452 | MGnify/ENA primary metagenome ERZ827452 (study PRJEB31778, sample SAMEA3449307) | human gut metagenome | biome: human gut; feature: human-associated habitat; material: faeces | place: United Kingdom | collected 2010/2012 ... | reverse complement strand
AAGGACAGGTTTTGAAGAAAGAACCCCGTTCGGGTGGAACGGGGTAGGTGTTTTCATCTTGTGATATTTTTAATTACGATATTCCAATCTGATTAGCAGTAATCATCTATGCAATCATCACCAGTCCATTCTTTTCCCTGAAAGAGTGTTATTGTCTTTAATGCGCCATTCTCCTCGAAAAAGGAACCTCCATTTTTATGAATATACTTATCATCCAATATATATACATAGGTAATATACCATTGTTTTAGTCCCTCTGGATTATGGGTCGCAACACACAACTGTTTTCCATCATCTGATATAGCGAATTCTATGATGGTATTTGTACCATAGGTGTTGTTTGAAAATATTTTTCCTATTTCCAATGATGAATAATATGCCTCCAAAGATATTGTGTCTGTGGGACATAAGGGAAATTCCGTTGGCGTTTTCCAATATTCTTGCATGGCATTAGAAGTTAATGATTCCATTAATGAAGGCAACGCCATTTCTTCCTGTTGTTCACAAGCATGTGGCATCTGTGTAGACAATTGTGTCCAATCCTGACGAACACTATCGCCTTGTTTCACGGGCTGATACTCTTTGTATATCCATTCACCGATACCATTGCCTCGCGGAACACCTGTAAATTCTGTATCTTCTTGACTCCATCTTTCTAAATTGGCCTTACATTTGGCGGCTTCCTCTTCAGACACGGTGCGCATCCACTTGAAATTGGGGTCTGCAGAACTATCTCGCAGCAAGGTAGGATTTTCAAGAAACGCTGCTACGCTACCACATATATTGATAATTCTTCGGCGAGTTATTGGATTGTTTAATACGTTTTCAAGCTTCGTTACCCAATGGAGGTTTTCTGCTCTATTATTGCATCTGTTCGTGTCTTTATGGTCAACAACCATCCCTTCCGCTTTCTGATGTCCCCAAAAAGCGGATGCTACAACTTGATGGACACGAATGTTTGAAGCAAAAAACATATATCCATTGGCTTCATTTTTTTCGCCAAAAGTCCATTTGTTATCCAAAGGTCTTATTCGACAAGCTTTTTTAGGATGCCTCATAATAGCACCATTATCCCGTACAGAATATGTTTCTCCTTTATATTCGCAAGAAACTTCAACCTTGAAATTGTTTATGTCAATCATAACAGACTAATTAAGGTCAACAAAATCTATTTTCTTTCCTAAGACGGCAGCTATTTTAGACAAAATATCAAGCCCTACTGAATACTTTCCATTTTCAATACGGCTGAGATTAGCGGCATCAATGCCAGCAAGTCTTGCCAAGTCACGAGCTTCCATACCTCTGTCTTCACGTATCTGACGAATTCGCTCACCGATACGTGCTCGATCCTTATGGCGTGTACCAGTACTAATGCCTAAAATTCCACCACCAATGGCAAACTGTACAGATTCTCGCCAAATAGAATTTGTCATTTCCTCTTTATCATCGGAAAAGTTTTTGTCAAACAAGACTTCCAACCAATGAAGTTCGTGATCTTGGGTTTCTTTACTTGTGTATGCACCTATTTGGCACAAGACCGTGAAAACTTCTCCATCGGGAGCTATTACTTCGACCTCATTTCGGCTAATAATCTGGGCTGATGATTGTGTCGGAATTTCCAAAAAAGAATGTTGTCCTTTATCTGTCATAATCGTTTTTACCGTATTTTAAGTGTTGTCGCCACTTTTAATGATTACTAAATACAGGTGCAAAGGTAATCGTAATTGGCAAATATGCCAATTGCTTTTCACGCTTTCTGTATTTCTTTTATGAAAAATTACTTTTTAAGTCGAAATCAGTGGCAAATGGAACTTCAACCAGCCTCTTTGTGATCTTTCCGGGAACAATTCACACATCAATAACAAAGCTGGCGTTGTTGCTCAATCGCTTACAGGGACAATACAACACATGGCGAGAAGTCATTCGGTTGTTTCCAGATCAAATATTAGAAAACTACTATACATTATTTTTTTTGTTTTGATTTTGCGGGGGATAAAATAGTACTTTATCGAAAACGGGAAAAAAGGACAGGTTTTGAAGAAAGAACCCCGTTCGGGTGGAACGGGGTAGGTGTTTATCTTGTTTTCAGTAGCCAGACGAATTTACCTTGCCCGGCCACGGGAACGCACTTGAATCCCTTTTCCCGTAGTTGCTCGTAAATGTCTTCCAATGGAATAGGGTAAACGGAGTTAAACATCTCTAGGATCTCGGTGGAGGTGTATTGCTCGTTTGATTCCTGCCACGTGTCGGCGGGGGAATATCGTTCAAGGAACGAGTCCATTAATTCCTCAAGAGCTTCCAGATATTTGTCGTTACACATGTTTAACCTCCTTTCTGATGACGGACGTTAAGAGATTCCCGGCAGATACGAACGCGGCTTGAATGGCCTCGATGAAGTTACAGGCTTCCTTTTCCGAGTTGGTGAATCGAGAGGTCGGGATGTTCGAGTTGATGGCGGGGTAGATGCCTTGAATGGCTTGACAGATGTTTTCCATGTCCCGGATACACGATTCGATGACGGCTTTCTCGGCTTGGGTTGATGCTTGTTGGTTATTCATGGCATACCTCCTTTCTGCAAAAATGGATGGTAGCTTGCATCTCGGATAATCTTGCCCTTGCTTTCGCCCATGCTTTGCGGTAAATCTCCACGTGAGGGGAGTCAAGGTTGTTCAGGAATAGTTCTCGGAAGGTGTTTACCTTGTTTCGTTGAGCGATGATGCCCCGGGGTGACGGGGTTTGAAATTGTTTTTTCATGATTGTTGATTTTAAGCATTTGTAGGCACCGTAAAAAAGCGGCGTGCCTTTCCCGCTGCTTAAACTCTCAACAAGGGTCCTATATACCATTACAGCATATAGACGGGGGTACACGCCGTGTATCTTCCAATATCGTTTCCTGATAGATATAAAAAATCCGCTCCACGGATTCGGGGCGGTCTATCTCCACCCTTGTTGATTTGTTTAAGCGTTACAAAAGTAGAGGAAAGTTGTGAGATGGCAAAATTTGAGGGGAAGAAAAAGCGAAACCAAGTGATTTCGCTTTTATTTTTATAGTTGTTTAAACTTTACCTTTAAAAGTCTAATATCTTTCCACAATTGACACAATACTTGTTTTCAGCTTCTTTGGTAGGTGTATTTTTTTTACAATGAAGACATGGGGTGTATGAAAATTTATCAAAGCATTCAATATTTGCAGAATAGGATGTAAAAAATTTTCCACATATTCTGCAATATGTTGCGTCTTCATCGTTTAAGGTATTGCATTGAGTACATGATTTCCTCATTATAGGATGTTCGATTGATTTTTGTGGTAGTACTTTTTTTTGTTTTTTAGCGTATCGTATTCTTATATTTTTGAATAAATCAGAATTATCTCTCATTAAAAAGACGAAACATTGTAAAGCTAAATCAACATCTGTTTGAGCGTTATGTAGATTTGAATAGTTAATCTGAATTGAATCTTTTGAAATGGCATTACAAAATTCTGCTAATTCTATGAGTTTTGGATACTTTTTGTAACCCCAGTATTTTTTCCCTGCCTCCATAGTGCACCATAAATTTTTTCGTGCTAATGGTCTATCGTAACCCCATCTATAAAGTTCTGCTTCTAAAACGGGAAAGTCGAATTTTATGTTGTGAGAGATTAACACTTCGGCATTAGAAGCATCTTTTAAGAATTCATCAAAAACTTCATTTGGTTGTGAACCATGTATTTTGAGGTAGATTTTTGATAAACCATGTACTTGTTGTGCGGAAGGAGAAATTTTACAAGAAGGACATAAATAGAATGATTTAATTTCGGCATTTTGATATCCCATTCTTGATAGAGACCATGATATTTGTACTATTTGTGGGTATGACTCGTAATTTTCTGGTGAGTCATTCGTTTTAAGTAATCCGGTTGTTTCCAGATCAAATATTAGAAAACTACTATACATTATTTTCCTTGTTTTGATTTTGCGGGGATAAATTACGAATAATAATTTGGAAAAGAAAAAGAGGATGCGTTTAAACTCCATGTTTAAACGCATCCTCTAATGAAATAATCTTGTTATTTTTAAAAAACTTTAATTTTACCTAGAGATACGGTATAGTAAAAGGAATTATATGCCAAATCACTGACAGTAAATTTTAAGTAGCGAGCAGATTGTGGTATTGGAAAATTGATGATAGTGGTCTCCCCGCTAGTATTTCCAAGCCTATTTTCTATTACGTAGGTTGCATCTTGCCAGTTTCTTTGGTCCATGGATGTTTTTATCTGTATTTTTTGAGCGATACATTTTTTATAATTTGAAGTAATTACTTGTTGTGTAATCTGTACGCCATTTATTGTTCGAGGAGCTTGCATATCTACGGTTATTTCATACGTTAATGCTGTTTGATGTCTTGTCGGTTGCCATCCTTCTGTTGAATTTTCGTCAAATAACGCCTTAATTCCTTCTCCGTGTTCATTGTTTGAGCAAGAGTAGGTCCAATTTGCACTATTGAGGTAATTTAGGTTGTCTGGTATTTGGGGATTTGCTAAATTTTCAATGTAAGATAACTCTCCCTCAGGGATATAATGTTTATTATAGCGTTGTATTTTTGCATCCAATATTTCATGAACCTGATTTAATGCGAAAATACTACTTGCAAGATTTGAAACTTGACTTGCATCTTCATACAGGTTTAATTCTTCTGGGTTTAAATACCGGTTTTTGCCAAGAATTAGTGTTTTTAAATTGGGAAGATTCATGATATCTTCGAAAGAATTCATGTCGTAATCAATTTCCAATTCCGTAATAGAATTTATAAATGTTTCCGTTATTTCCGATTGACCGTATTTTTCTTTGAGTAGTTGTTTGAAATCTGGTGTATAGATTTTATTTTCACGTGTTAATTCGTAGGGGTTAAATACAATTAAGTCTGAACATCCGGCTAACCGTCCACTTCGATTGATAACCACTTTGGTTTCAGCGTCAATCTTGTCAGGAATTAAATAGTATTTATTGTTGGTAATAAATACGCTGTCTAATTTTTGTTCTTTTAATTCTCCTCCGGAATAATAGTTTAGACTAGCTGTTTCAATGTTTTTTTGCCATTCGCCAAAAAACAATACTAAACGATCTTTCATCCAAAAATGTTTGTCAAATAACCGTGTGAAAGAAATTATATTCTCGTGTTCTAAAGTATAGGGACGTTTATAATCTAAAACGGGTAAGGAGCAATTTCCAGCTTTATCCACGTTTTGTACGGACACTTCATAAGTCCCATTTTTTAGGTTACGAATACTACATTCCGTTGTACCTTTTTCCAATAGCGAATCGCGTGTGACTCCATCTAATGTCCAACTGACTTTAATTTTATCAATTGCCGGGTCAACGGGATTTGTCCATTTTACTATTAATCTTTGCCATCCTGGGCTAACGGACAAGTCTTTGCATTTTCCTAAATAACGAATAGTACCGTTTCCTGTATAATCGCTATATGTTTCTTCTAGATTTTCACATCCTCCAATAATGAAAAGGATGAAAAAAGACCATAAATATCTGTTTAATTTCATAACTTAATTTTCTTTTGCGGTGAAAATTTCTAATTCTTGTATGGTTACATGTTTCTCATGATTTGAACCATAAGTAGTATTTTCCCAACCTGTAGGAGAAGCAAATACTTCATTTACCACGAATTTGAAATAACGATATTTCTTCCCGTCAGGAGGACAACTTAATTTCATGTAACATGGTTCTGCTACTTGCAGGGCATCAAAACTTTTAATAAAATATTCATCATAGTCTCCTCCGTCATTACAGCGTTTACACCAACGTGATTTGTTGTCTATTTCTCGGTTTTGTTCGAAGTGTGTCACTATTTCCCATGAAGAGTCATCATTCATATCGTTAGAACCAAATACTGTTACACTACTAGGTAATTTTGTGGCATAGCAAGAGGTCCATATTTTTCCGTATTTCAGGTCTAGGTAACCGTCCATAGGTCCATAAGGGAAGGAACTTCTTACATATAGCATAGCATAGAGCCTGAATTCTGCGGGAAGTTTCTGTTCTTTTAAATCAATAATGAACAGAGGTTTACCCAAACATTGTGGACCGGCTAAATAAGTGCTAAAATTATCCCAACCGTCCCAATTATAACAAGACTCTCCTTTCAAGTCTCCATCAAAAAGATATGCTTTGCCTAAGTTGTAAGCGGGATCTTCGATAGAGAGATTCTCCGGATCAAGGAAGGTGAAATCTTCGCTAGACTGTTTATCTATTTCTAATGGAGAAATTTTTTCCCATACTTTTTCTTTTACTATGTATCCCCGGAAATCTTCTGTTCGGACAACAATATCATAAGCGGGGCGAGATTGTTGGGGGACGATGGTTAAAGAGTCGATACCCTTAGTTAACACGAAACTATTAATCAATAACGTATCCGTTTTTTTGTTTACAGGGTTTTCTCCAACATAAAATATATGGGCCATACCTTTTGTGTCTTCTGGGATGTTGTATTTTAAAAAGAAGCTTCCCCAGTCAGGTGATATTTCTAAGTTATCCAAAAAGGTTACTGGTCCGGAATCTTTCGTGTTAAAGGTTACTTCTACTGGTTCCGATTCGATGTCGTCTTTGTTACATAGACTCACGCGTGCAGAGATTCCTGTTTGGGCTTCGTTGAAACCTAATAAGGTTAAAGAATCACATGCATAACTACCGGAACAGATCATGTCTTTTCCAAAGGAGTCTTTATAGCGTACCCGGATGTAAAGAATATCTTGATCTGATGGTAATTTATAGTACATGACAGCCCCGCCTGGGATTGGACGGAAAGATAAATTCTCAACGGGCATGGAAATTTCAAAAGAAGAGTCATCGTTTTGACAACTACAGAATCCCAAAAATACGAGTAGTATATATATAAGTCTTTTCATAATCTTTTTTATAAGTTACCAACCTGGATTTTGTTCACAACCTGAGATTAGGATCTCTTCGCTTCGTATTGGGAAAAGGTAATCCCGCGGAGCGATGAATTGTCGTTTGGACCACACGGGTACAGGACCTTCAAAGTTATTATAAAATTGTCGTTGGGTTTTTCCTGTGATGAGCCAGCCGTAAAGCGTTGTGTTTAATTCTTCTGTGGCGGTTAACCACCGGCGTAAATTCCAAAAACGTCTGCCTTCAAATGCAAATTCAACATTCCATTCTTGACGAATGATTTCACGCATACCTTCTTTGTTCTTTACTTTACCCGGGTTTGTGGAATAATTTTGCCATGCTTTTTCTACATCGGGAATTCCTGCCCTTCTACGTATAGCATTTAACGGATCGTATACGTGTTTCTTATCTGGAACATCCAAGTATTCATTCCATGCTTCTGCTTTCATTAAGTAAAGGTCGGCTAATCGGATCAAGACGCAAGCTTCTTCATTAGAAAATGTGTTTTTGTAGTCCACGTTGCTCTGGGATGAACGAGAGCCTTTTTTCATGTAATATCCTGTTAGATTTTGTGCTTGCGAGCTGGAAATACTTGTGTACAATGTCCCGAATCGCTCTCCTTGATAAGCTCTTACGAGATCATTTTCCGGGTCAATGTTTATTCCTCGTTGGAAGTAACAACGGTCAGCTGCAATATGTGCATAGAAACGAGGTTCTCTGTTAAGATGTAATCGTAAAATACTGTCTGCGTCCAGTAAAACAACATTTTTATAATATGGATCGGTTTCTTTACCAATTTGATATCGGGAAGAATAATCCCATTCTCTATCTTCATCAATAGGTAAACCATGTTTGGTGTAATACATTTCTACCATTTTGATACTAGGAGAGATACAGCCAATAAGACCTGCATTGTAATCAGGAGTACCACTTCTGAAATAAGGGCGGGTCCATTTTGTCCATGATGCTAGGCTACGGTCTTCGTATTGAATCATGAAAATAGCTTCGTCGCTTTCAAAATTTTTTGCTAATCCCGATTCTTCAATGGCGGACATGATACTTTGTAATTTTTGATCCTCGCTTTCGATTAATTTTTTACCATTGTCCAGACAAATTGTTAGAGCTGAGTCGATAGCTTCTGCCGCTCGTTTCCATTTTTCTTTATCATAGGTCGGGTTAAAGAAATTCTCTCCTTTTTTGTTGGTAAAGTTTGTGAACGCAGGATTCCCATTGAATAGAGGAGAAGCCGCATAAAACAATGTTATTGCTTTTAAAGCTGCCGCAGATTCGAGACTATGGTATGCCCATCGGCTTACTGATTTTTGTTTCATGGGGGGTAAATCTTTCATTGCTTCATCTAACAGAGAAACAATTTCTTCAACGCAGGTGTCAAATGGGCTGCGGGGTTGTTTCATCTCTTCAATGCCGGCATTCGTGGCAATATTTTTCGGTACTAAGATAATTGGACCATACCGGCGGAGTAACTCAAAATAGTAATGGGCTTTAAGAGCTTTTATTTCAGCGGACCATAATATTTTTTCTTGGTTTTCCATGTTGTATACTCCGTTTATTTTCTCCAAAAAGGTATTACAATAACGGATTGCATTATAAGCTGCATCTTTTCTCCAAATATTACCATAAGGATCGGCTGACATTTGTAAACCATCTCCAATGTAGAAACCTGCCCAATTGTAGTTGAATTGTTGTCGGATAAAATCTCCTGCAACAACTTCGTCAGCCCCGGTATAAGCTGGATTTGAAATGATAGAAGCCGTGTAAGGCATTAAAAATGTATGGCAAAATTTGAACCAGTTCTCTGCTTGATCCCGTTTTTCAAAAATGGTTTCGATGGTTTCAATATCATTGTCTGGTACTACATCCAAATAATTACATCCGGAAAAGAGTGAAGTCAAGGTGATCAATAATATATAAAAATGTTTCATAATAATAGTACATTAAATTAGAAACTAAAATTCAATCCTATGGAATAAGTTTTTTGGATCGGATAATTGAATCCGTTTTCTCCTAATTCAACATCCCATAATTTGAAATTGGATATTAAGAAAGGATTGTTGGCACGAACAAAAAACTTTACATTTTGTAGTTTCCAGCGTTCAGTAAGCTTACGAGGCATATTATAAGCTAATTCTAAAGAAGTACAGCGTAAAAATCTACATTCTCTCATGAAATAGGTACTTTTACGAATTTCGCTAGATTGGGGGGCATACCAGTTTTCTTCCGGGTTGTGTTTTATTAGATTGTAAGTTGACAGACGGGGCCAGAATGGTTTTTTGGTCATATTATCTTCTGACCAGTGATCTTTATAAATGGCAGTCAACATGGCATGATCATCAACGAATGGAGATAATTTTTCCGGGTTCATGAAAAATGAACGATTACCAGATCCTTGAAATGCAAAACTAAATTCGAAGTTTTTATAGTTAATAAATCCATGGAATCCGTATATTATTCTTGGAGTCTCGGGATAACCGATAAAGGTTGCGTCATTTACATTAATCATTCCGTCTCCGTTGATATCTCTATAACGGATATCTCCAGGCATCACGTCACCACTTTGTGTGGGAGAATTATCTATTTCTGCTTGATCTTGAAATACCCCCTCGGCAATATATCCGATTTGTTGTGAGATCTCTTTCCCGACTTTTCTTTGCCATTCCGGTTTGTCACTCGCTTCTTCAAAGGCTTTGTATACGACTTTGTTATAGGTGAATGTGCCGTTTAATATAATCCAAAAATCGGGATTAAAAGCGTGTTGTATTTTCCCGGAGAAGTCGATACCGCGGGAACGGGATTTCCCGATATTGTCTAGTTGGGAGTATTCTATACCAGTGTTTGCCGGAACATTTGTGCGATAGCCGATGATGTTATGTCGGATTTCTTGGTACCCATCCAAAGTAAACTCTAAAATTCCTTTGAATAATTTTGCTTCAATTCCAAAATTCACTTGTTCGGCGATTTCCCATTTTATTTTTTCATTTGCGTAAGAAAGGACCTTTCTTGCTACTAATTGTCCACTACCAGTTCCTGATTCGGGATCTTTATAACCCATCATACTTATTATTGTTGGCAAGTAAACAAAACGAGGAGAAGATACGATACCATCATTACCGACTTGTCCGTACGAAGCTCTGAATTTAAGAAATTCTAACCATCTGGAAGTAGATGCCATAAATGGTTCGCTTGTTACAACCCAGGCTAGTCCTCCTGCAGGGAAGAAACCCATCTGGTTGTTTTTGGCAAAGCGTTCGGAGCCGTTGTATCCAAAGCTACCCTCGATGAAATAGCGGTCTTTGAAACCGTAACTTCCACGCATAGAATATGTTAAATTGCGCTGTGGCATCCCGTCTAAAACTTTTTGAATGGGAGTATAAGTGTATTCCGATGCTTGGAAGACGGCTGTTAATGAGGTTTGATGTTCTTTCCATGCCGCCGAGTGTAACAAGCGGGCTTCATAGGTGACTCTCGTGTCTGTTGTTGATGCTTGCGCATCCTTGTCAATAGTTAAGGCTCTGTAAGATGTTGAAGATAAGTCTTGTAAAGTGTGTTTTCCCGTTTCAAAATCATAGTTCAATAAAGAATATTTCGCAGGAACTGTTTTAAATCCGGTAGTGTAATATCCCGCTTGTGACACAGATACGCTTGCTCTCGCTTCTAACCCTTTTACTAGGCTGGAAAGATTGTGAATATATTCAGCCCTATTCGTGGTCGAATACCGAGTTCTTTCCAAATATCCTCGATGTAATAACATATAAGGGTTAATTTGAGTTTCTGATTCTGTTGCTCCAAAACGGAGATGAGGCCAGTTATAAGTATCATCTCCGGGATAGAGAGGTGCGAAATCGACAGGAGAAGCGTTAAATGCCAGTTGGTAAGCCTGTGTTACACTTTCTAGTGGACCATGATATTTGTCTATCGTTGTTGACGAATTAATCACTAGTTTAATCCCAGCTTTCAAATCAATGTTTAAATTTGCCCGGAATGAAGTTTGATTATTCGTGATGTTGCAATCAAAATCGTTCAGTTTATCTGTTTTTAGCATACCCATATCCCGGTTGTAATTCACGGATGCGTAATACTGGATGACCTTACCTCCTCCGCGGATATTTACTCCTACATGATGGTTCGTATTGTAATTTTTGAACATGATTTTATACCAGTCGTTAGCCGGGTATACCCAAGACGGATATTTCCCGGAGGCAGTACGGTTGATTCTTTCTACGCTATATTTGGGTGTCGCTAAAGGATCGCGGGCGAGTAGGGCCTGATTGTACATTCTCATGTAGTTTATGGGGTCTACAACGTCAATTTCTTTTGTTGGCATGGAGAAAACTGTCTCATAGCGAGCAGAGGCGTAAACACTCCCTTCCTCCCCTTTTTTCGTGGTAACTAAAATGACACCATTTGCCCCCCGGGCTCCATACATTGCGGTTGCCGATGCATCTTTCATTACGCTGAAAGTTTCGATATCTTCTGGTGCAATGCGAGCTAAATCCAGTTTTGAGGACTCCACTCCATCCAATAGGATTAACGGGTCAATATTAGCCCCGGTTTGGAATGAAGTGATACCGCGAATATAAAATTTTGTATTCATCTCTTCTTCTGTAAGAGCAGCGGGGAGACCTCCTGTTTGCCAACCGATCATGCCCGCAATTTTACCGGTGAAACTTGACGTTAAGTCGCTGTTTGATGATTTTAAGTCCATGGGACGCACCGTAGTGATAGCTGAGACAACGCTTTCTTTTTTTTGAGTCCCAAAAGCAACAACGGCAACTTCTTCGAGGTTTTCTGCTGTAGGATTTAACGTGACATTTATCTTTGTTTTACCTTTAATGGGAACAATTTCGGTTTTATAGCCAATAAAAGAGACTTGCAATATATCGTCCGGTTTGACGGGGATAGTAAATTTCCCTCCTGGATCTGTTGCGGCACCTTGTGTTGTTCCATGGATGATTACTGTTGCTCCGGGAATTGGAATTCCTTTTTCATCGGTTACTTTTCCTTCGATTTTTATCAACTCGATAGTCTTTTTCTCTCGGATCGATATTAAATTTTGCTGGATGGCATATTCTAATCCTAATTTCGGGAGGATTTCATCTAAAAGTTGTTTGACCTCTTTGTTTTCGGCTTTTACTGAAATTTGTCCTTTGGATTTTGCTTCCCAGATAAATGGATGAAGTACACAGAAAAAAGTCGAAAATATAAAAAATATGATTGATAAATAACAATAATGATGATATAATTTGTGTACTTTCATTGGAAATGCTTGTAGTAGTTAAAAGACAGGGGAGATAATTGTGAAGGGCTTGAAACTACGGCAAATTGCGGACAATGTTCATGGAACGGTTTATGAATCCAAACTGATGTCGACTGCCTTTTTTTATAGACTTCATGATGTCTATCAAAGTTCCACGGTATATTTGACGTTTCCGTGCAATCGTACCAAAAGATACGAGCACTCGTATGGGACAATGGGATTAGCTGGCATGATGTTCTTTTCTATGCTTGCTAATACGAATAATGCATCCAATTGTGCGGACGTAAAAGCGTTTTTGGGAGAAGGATTAG
>ERZ827452.2733-NODE-2733-length-12502-cov-2.915803_pt1 | contig 12502 bp, 7 predicted proteins | sample MGYA00519866_ERZ827452 | MGnify/ENA primary metagenome ERZ827452 (study PRJEB31778, sample SAMEA3449307) | human gut metagenome | biome: human gut; feature: human-associated habitat; material: faeces | place: United Kingdom | collected 2010/2012 ... | reverse complement strand
AATTTGGTACTATGATATGTACAGATGATGCGCAACGCATCACGAGGAGGTTAACAGATTATGACACAAGAAACGTTAGATTTTGTTAAAGAAAAAACTGTAGCTTTAATTGCTGCTCATAGCTGCAGCGCTGAAGCAAAGGCTGCTGCTGAAAAATGGCTTGCTGCTGTCGGTACTGCGAAAGAAGCAGAAGTAACCAAGGCTTATATTGCAGAGCTGGAAGCAGATATCATGCCGATTGACGGCCTGATTGGTTTTGCCGGTTCCGAAGCAGGTGTTGGCGTTTTTGGCGCTGAGCTGGCTAAAAATATTCTGGCACATGCTAAGGAAATCAAGGCTGCCGGTGCTGAGTATTGCGATTGCCCGGCCTGCGCTGCCTGCAAAGCAATTCTGGATAAAAAAGCAGAGCTGCTGTAATTAATCTTCAAAAATAAAACTGACCGCCCGTATCTCAGGTGAAGTGGAGATGCGGGCGGTTATTTGTTTGTAAAAAGTTTTTCTCTTTGGTGCACCGACAAGTTTGAAAAGTATAAAATTTTAATAACTTAAATCTTGTCGGGGGGGGCAGCAGTGCTATAATATTAGTATAAGCAAACATTGTTATAATATGAATTTAATATTGATTGTTTGCTGAGATGATATTTTAGTGAGTGTATTCTTGTTATGTTATTATAATCAGAATTAACTGCTAAAAAAGAGAAAGGGCGTGTGATTGTGAAAGTAAACCATAATGACAAATTTTTGGCAAAAAAAGTTCTGCTTTCAGTTGTGGCAGCAGGCGTAATGACTGGATTCGTGATGAATGCGGAAGCTGCTGAGGGAGAATTTTCTGGAAATCAAGTATTTAATAAAACAAATGTAACTTATGAGAAGGTAAATGCATCAGGTGAAGCTAATGTTACTTTAACAAATGGTGTTGTAACTGGACTCAAAGAAAGTCATTTTGATCCTGATGATCCTGAAGATGCTGGCAGAACTCATGCTGATGTTGCTACCGAAATTAGAGATGCAGGTACTCGTGTGGAAGCAAATAATATAGCTTTTACCGGTGAAGTAAGCGCTGTTGAAGGTAGTAATGTTATTATTAATGGTGGTAGTGTAACGGCTGGTAATGCTTATTATGATGCTGCACATGGTAATAAAGTAGAGAAGCTGGCTACTGAAATTGGTGCTCATGATGGTGCTACCATTGAACTAAATAAAGTAAAGATTGATTCTAACCTCGGTGCTTTTGATGGCGGTGTTGTTACTGTTAATGATTCCAGTGTAAATGCAGCGTTTGCTATTTATGCTGAAGGAAAAGGCACAATTAACCTAATCAGCACTGATGGTAAAGCAACATATACAGTTGGTGAAGACGGTGTTGAAGCTGCTGACGGTGGCGTTATCAATATTAAAGGTGGTACATTACATACTACCAATATTAGTGTAGAAGGTAACGGTAGCAAGTTCATTACCGATGGCAGTGTTGAAGCCCAAAAGATTGTAGCTGGTTCTAATGCGAGCGTAATTTTAAATGGCGGTGGCAAAATTACAGGCTATAAATATGATGATGGAAATACATTAGCTGCATCAGTAACGGGCAACTCCACTCTGACAGCAACTAACGTTGATTTCACAGGCGATTTTAAAGCAAAAGAAGGCTCTAAGATTATCCTTAAGGGCGGCAGTGTAACTGCAAGTGATTACTATGAAAATGGCAAAAAGGATGGATATACTGAGTTTGGCGCAATTGGCGCAAACTCCAGCATTGAAGCAGATGGCGTAGATATAAAGTCTGCAACGCTTGCAACTGATGGTGCAAAGGTAACCATCAAAAACTCCAACATTAACACCGTTGAAGGTATTTGGGCTTGGAACGAAAAGAAAGGTGGCCAAGGTTCAGAAATTGTTTTAGATGGCACAGCTGCTAATGTTTATACTGTTGGCGAATCCATCGTTGCTTACAATGGCAGCAAAATTTATATCAACGGCGGTACGCTGAAGGATGATAATTTGAAGAGCAAGATGTTCGGTATTGAGACTGAGGATGGAACAATTAATACTGATGCCAAAGGCATTGTTCTCGACAAAAACGGCGTAATTTCCACCATGTCTGACCAGATTTATGCTAACGCTGCATCCGCAAATCAAAAAGAATCCGGTGCTATTACTAACGAAGGTATTGACTTCAAAGGTGGCAGCTTGATTTTGAATGATGCTAAGTATACTCAGTCTTATACAGATTCTGCACAAGATGAATTGAAAAAGCAGGGCGCAACCAAGCTGACTATGAGTGGCGAGCTGGTTAAAGAAGAAACCGGTGAAGTCAAGACTGAAATTTCAGTAGGTGAAGCAGCTGATAAATTTGGTAGCGATACTGAGCTTGATAAGGTTACTGCTAAGGCTGAAAACAACCTTTTGGTTGGCAGCAAGGATTCTTCCTTAGCAGGCAAAGATATTGCAGGCGTTAATGTTAAAGACCAGGTGGAAAATGGCTTTGCTGTCGGTAAGCTTGACCTTGGTGCAGGCAGCAATGGTGTAGTAATTACCAATGATAAAGAAGTAACTCTTGGCGGCAGTCAGGGTGGCAGTGTAATTACTGTTGCTGGTGCAGATGCAAACGTTAAAGTAGTTGTTGGTACTGATGAAGCTGGTACTGCTAAAGCAACTGGCAAACTGAACATTGGTAATGCATTGGCAACCGAAAATACAAATTATAAGCTTAATGGTGACGTTGTTGTTAACAAGGACAGTCATCTTAATATTAGTGGTCAAGCGGAAATTACTGACAGTGTATCTCTGAATGATGCAAATATTAACGTAAATAAGGGTGCATTAAAAACAGCGGATTTGAACGTTACTGGCAATAATCAGCTTCTGGGTGCTGTGAATGCAGATAAATTAAATGCTGTCGCTGGTGCAAGCTTGGCTATTGGCAATAACAATGGAGCAGGTAAACTCATTGTTGAAACAGCAGATTTGAATGGCGGCATGATTTTCCTTGATCCTGCATGGAACATTTCCACAGGTATTGAAGGTGCTAGTGGTTTGGCAGTAAAAGATGTAACCGGTGGCTTGAATGGCGCATATGTAGCTGGTCAGAATTCCAAGCTTTCCTTTGGTGCTGATTTGGCAGCTGCTGATGCAGCTTTCGCAAGAAGTGGGGAAGCATGGAGCAATAGCGGAGTAACAGCTGGTGCTTATGTTGATTCTACTGTTGATGTAACCAATGGTTCTATTACTGTTGATGGTTCCTTGACTACTGCACCTACTACTGTACCTGCTAATGGTTCTGTGAAATTTGCAGATAATTCTATGCTGATGGTAAATGCGTCTAAGATTAGCGATACTCAAGCTGCTATTACTGGCGTAGCTACTGCTGATATTTCAGCTAATTCCAAACTCTATATTGATAACGCAGAAAAAGATAAAACCTATAAAATTATCGATGGTACTGTCGCTAACTGGAATGTTGACAATATCCTCAGCAATAATAAACTGCTGAAATTCACTGTTGATACAGATGCTAATACTGTAACTACTACTTCCCGGTCTGTAAAAGCTGCTTATGGTGATGCAGTTATAGCTGGCGATGTATATGATGCGGCAGTTCTTGTCGGTGGTGCTGCTGCTGATTTTGTAGCTAAGGCTGCTGACGAGCATGTAAATGCAGATACCGCTACCCAAGTAAGTGCATTCAATAGTGCAGCTGCTCTGAGTGAGCTGGCAGGAGTAGAACACGGCACTTATGCAGCAAGCAATTTGTTTACTGATGCTATTAGCGAGCATATGTCTTTGACTAATGAAAAAGATCATGACAGCGATATCTGGGCAAAATACATCCATAGCAAGGAAAATGTTGACGGCTTGGCAGTTGCAGGCGCAGACAGCAAGTACGATGTAAACTATAACGGCATTGTAGTTGGTGCAGACCTGTATAAGAATGGCAAAGCAACCATCGGTGCAGCACTGAGCTATGTTGATGGCAGTGTTAAGGGCAATACTCTGGCAGCTAGAACTGAAAATGATGCGACTTACTATGGCGTAAGCATTTATGGCGGTATTCAGAACGAAGATAGCTCTGTAATTGGCGATATCAGCTATCTGCATGGTAAGAACGATATTACTCAACGTAACAGCGGTACTGCTTTGACTGCTGATGCTAAATCTGATGCTTTCAGCATTGGTGTACGTGCAGAAAAGACCTTGAAGGCTGGCGTTGGCAAGTTCGTTCCGTATGCTGGTATCCGTTACATGCATCTTGGCACCGGCAACTATAATAACAGCATTGGCATGAGCTATGATGGCGACGATATGAATCTGTGGCTGCTGCCTGTAGGCGTAAAATACAGCGCTGATGTAAAAGCTGGCGGCTGGACAATTCGTCCTATTGCGGAAGTTGGCTATGTATGGAATATGGGTGACCGTGATGCAACGCAGACCGTAAGCCTGAACGGCGCAAGCAATGGCTTTGGCTATGATGTAGCTGATAATGGCAGCTATATTGGCCGCTTTGTTGTCGAGGCTGAAAAGGCTAATGTTACTTATGGCTTAGGCTATGAATATCAGAAGGGTGACAGCGTAAAGGCTAATAAATGGATGGCCAATGTAAACTGGAGCTTCTAATTAAAACAAATTAATCTTCAAAAATAACATTAACCGCCCGTATCTCAGGTGAAGGTGAGATGCGGGCGGTTATAATTTTCTTTCAAAAAAATGCTGCTTGCGGTATAATATAAAAAATACTGAAGGAGGGAAAAGCATGGATAAGTATATAATTATGAATAAAAATATTCCTTTGGTTAAGACAACGATGTCCGCTGCAGGCTATATAACCGAAGTCCTGCAGATATACAATCCAGAAGCCTTTCCTGTAGGTATTTTTACTGATGATTTCAATAAGCTAGCAGACAAATTAAATCAGTGGTGGCGTAGCCGTATTATTCCTGCAAGTCGCGACGGATTGCGCTATATCCTGCATTTGTATGATGTCGAATCTCCAGCGGTTTTGAGCAAGCGCAGCTTGGGGTTGAGCCTGTCTGATCAATATTGGCTGAAGCCTGTCGGCAGTGAGCTGACATGGCAGGATATTAACTTTTTCACCAACGATTTTTCCAAGGAGTTAGGTGAAGCATTTTTCCAAAAGGAGTCCTCCAGGCCTGCAATAAATCCGTTCACGCCTGATGCTTCAAGCAATGGCTGGTTAAAGAAAAAGTGGGTGAAAATCAACGGCGTTACGTATCTTGCCAAAGCAGGCTCGGTACCGCTGTTGCAGCAGCCGTATAATGAAATTGCTGCCGCTAATGTAGCGGAGGCTCTGAAGATTAAGCATGTTCCCTATGAGCTGATTATAGAGGATAATCGTCCGCTGTGTCTGTGTCCTAATTTTATTACTACGGAAACAGAATTTGTTCCTGCTTATTTTGTTAAGGATAGTCTTACCAAATCGAATAACGATTCTGTTTACGGACACTTCCTCAGATGCTGCGAGCAGTTGCAAATTCCTGATGTGGCAGGCTATTTACAGCAGATGCTTTGCCTTGATTACCTGATAGAGAACAGCGACAGGCATTATGGCAATTTTGGCTTTATCCGTGATGTTAATTCTTTGAAGTTCCTAGGTCCTGCACCGTTGTTTGATAATGGTACAAGCCTGTGGTGCGAATCATTAAATAGCGAAATAGGAACAGAATTATCTGCTATGCCATTTAAAGATACGCAGAAAAAGCAGCTTGCCTTAGTTAAAGAGTGCCTTATTGATATCAATGGAATTGATGCTTGCGCTGAGATAGTGCAGAATACCTTGTTGACAAGTCCGTATCTGGATAAAGAGCGCGTCACACGTATCAGCGAAGCTGTTGCTAACCGTGCGCGTGGCCTGAAAAATTATTTGAGTAAGCTAAACTGAAAGTGAGCATCAAAAAACCGCTAAAGCCTTCAAAAAGCCTTAGCGGTACTTTTCTTTTTGGTGCGCCTGAGAGGAATCGAACCTCCGCACACGGTTCCGGAGACCATTGCTCTATCCACTGAGCTACAGGCGCAAAAACTACAATGGAATTATACCACAGATGTGAAACTTATGCAAAGAAAAGCCTTCTTTTTTGTCTTGTGCGCGCTTATATGTTACAATAATATTATTAATTTAATGAGCATGTATTACCTTGGACATACGCTTTGAATAGAGGTTGCTTATGAAAGAAAGAAATCCTTATTGTCTGCTGGCCTTTGCAATTGTACTTATATGGGCGTTGTGGAATTACAATGTCAGCCTAAAACTGCTGGCTGGTATATATGATGTTTTGCTGCCGTTTGTCATTGGCGGTTGTATGGCTTTTATCGTCAACGTTCTGATGAAAAAACTGGAGCAATATTGGCGCATAATTTTTAAGCAGAGCGTGGTATCGCGTTTCGAGCGTCCAGTGTGTTTGCTTTTGAGCCTTGCAATCATTATCGGCTTTTTGGCCTTCTTTGTGCTGACGATTGTGCCCGAGCTGCATGCCAGCATGAAAATGCTCGTCAAGATGCTGCCGCCGGCGTTGGCCAAGCTGAATATTTATCTGCAGCAGAAGGCGCAGGAGCTTTCCTTCTCGGCAGACGAGCTGGCTGTGGTACAGGCGCAGGCTAAAGAGGTTTATCAGACGATGCTCAATTATCTGCAGAACAATAAGCGTCTTTTGCTGGAGCAGACGTTTTTGGCAACAGCCTCCGTTCTGGAGGTGCTTACAAGCTGTGTTATCGGTTTTGTTGTAGCGATTTATTGCCTGCTGGAAAAGCATCGTCTGGTGCGCAATTTTAAACGGGTAATTTTTGCCTTCTGCTCGAAGGAGCGCGCTGCCTATATCCTGCATGTTTTGCAGACGGCGGAGCAGATTTTCCGCGGCTTTGTGGGCGGACAGCTGGTAGTAGCGCTGCTTTTGGGCGTGATGTATTTCGTCAGCATGAAGCTTTGCAGCTTTCCCTATGCGACGGTAATTTCGCTGTGCTGAGCCTGATACCGATTCTCGGTACATTAATCAGTGCTCTTATCGGCTGCTTTTTAATATTGGTGGCAGCACCGGAGAAAATTTGGTATTTTATTATATTATACATTGTACTGCAGCGCATTGAGGCTGACTTGCTTTATCCTAAGATTGTGGGTAAGGCTGTAGGTCTTTCGGAGCTGTGGGTGCTGGCGGCGGTGACGATTGGCGCGAGCCTTGGCGGTGTTGCCGGTATGATTGTCTGCGTACCGCTGTTTTCCGTACTTTATGCTTTGCTGGCTGAAAAGGTTAAGCGTTTGCTGGCAGAGAAAAATTTATCTAATTTATAAGATTTGTTAGGCACTTGGCGCTAAAAGTGCTATAATAATAAATTGATTGTAAGCCTGTTATCTGCAGGAAGCCTTGAATATGCAAAGGAGATTTTATGATTACAATACGAGATAAGGTGCGTTTTGTTGAAACTGATATGATGGGTGTTGTGCATCATGCCAACTATCTGCGTTGGTTTGAAATGGGACGTGTAGCATATCTGCGTGCCTGCGGTATTTCCTTGGGCGAGCTGATGGCTGACGGCGTTATTTTCCCGATTACCGAGGTGCGCGCCAAGTATAAAAATTCCTGTACCTTTGATGATGATTTTGAAGTACAGGTAAAAATGAGTGCCTTTAATAAAGCAAAAATGGAATTTGATTATACTGTTATCCGTCTGCGCGACGGCGCTGTGGCGGTTGAAGGCCATACGCGCAATGTGTTTACCGATAATGAAGGCCACATTGTTCGTTTGAAGCCTGAATGGTATGATAAAATTCAGAAGGTATATGCAGCGGATAAGGCTGCGGAGGAGATGTGAGAGTATGGAAAAGTATAAGATTGTTCCTGTGCCGACAAGAATTTTGACTCATCACGATGATATCTGTGATGCTATTCTGGAATATGCCAAGGATAAAATCGGCCCCAATGATGTTGTCTGCACTGCCGAAAGCGTAGTAGCTATTACTCAAGGTAGAGCAATGCGCTGCGAGGAGTTCCATCCGGGACCGCTGGCTAAGGTGCTGTCGCATCTGTTCCCGGCCAAGGGCAGTATCAGCAGCTGGTACAGCATGCAGTCCCTAATTGACGCAGAGGGCGGTGCACGTGTTCTGTGGGCAGTAATTTGCGGCTTTGCTGCTAAATGTGTAGGCGTAAGCGGTACCTTCTACCGTATGGCAGGCAAACAGGCTCGCCTGATTGACGATGTTACCGGCACAATGCCTCCGTATGACAAGCATATTGTTTATGGTCCGGCAGAACCGGAAAAGGTTGCCGAAGCAATTACCAAGGCTTGCGGCTGCTATGGCGCTGCTATTGCCGACGTTAACGATTTGAAGCGCTCTGCAGTGCTTGGCTGGTCTAAAGGTGTTGATCCGGATAAGGTTGCGGAAATCCTTATTGATAATCCTTTTGGCAACGGCAGTGAAAAAACACCAATCTGCATTATCAAGGATTATCATAAGGCGTAAGGGGGAAGCAAGATGCTGATGACGATTGTGGGAGTCCTTGTAGGACTGTTTATTTTAGGCGTTATAATTGTAGGTGTATATATTTCTATTCAGGGTGATGCTGTAATGCGTTTGTTGGTAAAACAGCGCACTAAGGCTGTTTTGGATAAGGTATATGCCGACAGAATTGATTTTTCCTTAGAGGTACCTTTTGATAACGTAGGCAAGCAGGAAGGTACTATTCTGGATGCTTATATGCGTATTTATCTGCCGCAGGAGCAGTATAGTGATGTGCTGCTGCGCGGTAAGGTTAACCGTGAGGGTTATCTGCGCGAGGATGATTATTTTGAAGCAATGCTGGTTCCGGCAGGTACCGGCGAAAAATTTGTCCTGCGATTTGAGGCTTATGCCAAAAACGGCAAGAGCGTAGAGGAAGCAATAGAAAATATTCCTGATGTTGATGTTGCTTTGTTTGCAGATTGCCGCGGTCGCCGTGAGCTCTATACCGTAAAGGAATACTTTACTCTGACTGCGGATGAAATGCGTGCTTTGGTAAAATAAGCTGACGCTTTTATGCACACTGTTTTTAAAACTATACAAACAATTCTTCATGTAGATGCTTCTCCAAATTGGGAGAGGCATCTGCTTTTTTATTGCTTTGAAAGAAGCTGAAGATAATCTGCAAAAAATCAAAAAAATGCAGATTCTTGCTCAAAAATGATTGATTTTGCGTGAAAATGATTATATAATATCTGCAAGAGGAGAGATGCTCATGCTAACACAAGAAAGATTTGAAGAAATTGTTCGCATTGTCACGCGTGACGGTGCGGCGACAGTACCGGAGCTGGCAAGGCTTCTGGAAACCTCTGAGTCCACTATCCGCCGTGATTTGGTGCAGTTGGACAGCTTGGGCAAGGTACGCAAGGTGCATGGCGGTGCGACTGCCGTGCGCGAGGCGGAGCCTGTGCAGGAGCGCAATATGCAGGAAAAATACAGTCGTAACATTGAAGATAAGCGTACAATTGCTGCGTATGCGGCAACGCTGGTGCGTCCCAACGATTTTATTTTTCTTGATGCGGGCTCGACAACCGAGCAGCTGGCAACCTACCTGACGGAAAAGGATGCTGTTTATGTAACGAACGGTATTACGCTGGCACAGAAGCTGGCGCAGCGCGGCCTGAAAACACTGCTTATAGCAGGGCGTGTGAAGGCGACAACTGATGCGGTAATCGGTACGGAAGCGGTTGCTTCCCTGCAGCATTATCATTTCAGCAAGGGCTTTTTCGGAACTAACGGTATTACGGTAGAAGAGGGCTTCACAACTCCTGATATAGAGGAGGCCATGAATAAGCGTGTGGCGATGGAGCATTGCCGTAAATGCTATGTATTGGCGGATGCCAGCAAGTTTGAGGCGCTGTCGAACGTGTCCTTCGGCCCGTTGTCCAAGGGCGTGATTATTACAGCTGCGCAGGAGGGCTTGAACGTTAGGTCCTACAAGCAGCATACGGAGGTGATTGTACTTTGATTTATACTGTAACCTTTAACCCTTCCTTGGATTATGTGGTAAAGGTTGATAATTTTGCAGTAGGCGAGATTAACCGCACCCAAGTAGAAAATATATATCCGGGTGGCAAGGGAATCAATGTTTCGCTGGTGCTGCAAAATCTGGGGCTGCAATCGGTAGCCTTGGGCTTTACGGCCGGCTTTAGCGGTGCAGAGATAGAACGCCTGCTGCAGGAGGCAGGTTGCCGCTGTGATTTTATTCAGGCCGGTCAAGGCTGCTCGCGCATTAATACGAAGATTATTTCGGACTCGGAAACGGCGCTGAATGGTCAGGGACCGCAGCTGAGCAAGGAAGAGCTGCAAAAGCTTTTCACCAAGCTGCAGGGTCTGACGCAGGATGATATTTTGGTGCTGGCAGGAAGTATACCCGCTTCACTGCCGGATGATATTTATGAGCAGATTCTGGAGCTGCTGCAGCCTGCTTGCACACGGGTTGTGGTAGATGCTACTGGCGATTTGCTGCTCAAGGTGCTGAAATATAAGCCGTTTTTAATCAAACCAAACCATGAGGAATTAGGAGAGTTCTTTGGCCGGGGACCGTTGCTGAATGAGGAGGATATTCTTGCTGCTGCACTGAAGCTGCAGCAGCAGGGAGCACGTAATGTGCTGGTTTCGCGTGGAGCGGACGGAGCTGTACTGTTGGACGAAAATGGCAGGCAGCATATGATGGCTTCACCGAAGGGTAAACTGGTAAACTCTGTTGGTGCCGGTGACAGTATGGTGGCCGGCTTTTTGGCTGGCTATCTTAAAACGCAGGATTATGAGGAGGCGCTGCGCCTTGGCGTAGCCGCAGGCAGCGCAAGCGCGTTTAAGGATTGGCTGGCAACAAGTGATGATATTGATAAAATTATTTTACAGGGCGTGACTAATAAATAAAAAAGAAGGGGCAAAAATAAGATGAAAATAGTTGATTTGCTGAAGGTAGAAAGCATTGATCTTAAAGCGCAGCCTAAGGATAAGGCAGCAGCGCTGGAGCATTTGATTACGCTGATGGAGAGCGGCGGTAATCTGCTTGATAAGGACGAATACAGAGCCTGCGTGTTGCGTCGTGAAGAGGAGGGTAGCACGGGTATCGGTGAAGGCATTGCCATTCCGCATGCCAAGACAAGTGCTGTAAAGGCACCGGGACTGGCAGCTATGCTGGTAAAGGACGGCGTTGACTTCGACAGTCTGGACGGCGAGCCTGCGAAGCTGTTCTTCCTGATTGCTGCACCTGATACGAAGGATAATGTGCATCTTGATGTGCTGAGCCATCTGAGCATGCTGCTGATGAACGATAATTTCCGCAGCGAGCTGCTGAATGCCGGTAGCGCCAAGGACTTTTTGGCAGTTATCGACAAATACGAAAACGAAAAGTTTGAGGATGAGGAAGAAGAGGCATCGGCAGCAGAGCCTGCTAAGCAGCGCAAGGTGCTGGCTGTTACTGCCTGCCCGACAGGTATTGCACATACCTATATGGCAGCAGAGGCTTTGCAGGAGATGGCCGGTAAGATGGGCGTTGCAATGAAGGTTGAAACCAATGGCAGCGGCGGCGTAAAAAATAAGCTGACGGCGGCAGAGATAGAAGAAGCCGAAGGCATTATTGTGGCTGCAGACAAGAACGTGCCTGTGGAGCGCTTTGCAGGCAAGCCGGTTATCTTCGTTAAGGTAGCTGACGGTATCAACAAGCCGAAGGAGCTTATCGAGGAGATTTTGAGCGGTAATGTTTCTGCTTACGCAGGCAAGGGCGGCAGCGAGGCGACAAGTGACGTGGCAGATGCTGAGGAAAGTCTGGGGAGACAAATTTATAAGCATCTGATGAATGGCGTTTCGCACATGTTGCCGTTTGTAATCGGCGGTGGTATTCTTATCGCGCTGGCATTTATGTTCGATATGGAATTTGCCGGCACGGCTAAGTTTGGCAGCGGCACGCCGCTAGCAGCCTTCTTTAAGAATATCGGCGGTTTGGCGTTCAGCATGATGATGCCGATTTTGGCAGGCTATATCGCAATGAGTATCGGCGAGCGTCCGGCACTGATGCTTGGTATCGTAGGCGGCTTTTTGGCAGCCTCCGGCGGCAGCGGCTTCTTCGGCGCGCTGTTTGCAGGCTTCATTGGCGGTTATCTGATCCTGGCATTGCGCAAGGTGTTCAGTGTACTGCCTGACAGCTTGGAAGGTCTGAAGCCGATTCTGCTGTATCCTGTTATCGGCCTGCTGCTTATGGGCATCTTGATGACCTACGTTATCAACCCGCCGACTGCAGCCTTCAACCAATGGCTGGCAGGTGCGCTGGCAAGCATGAGCACAACAAGCAAAGTGCTGATGGGCTTTGTGTTGGGTGCTATGATGTCCATTGACTTCGGCGGTCCTCTGAACAAGGCAGCCTATGTTTTCGGTACTGCTTCTTTGGCTGCAGCTGACGGCAGCGCTGTAAGCAGCGAGATTATGGCTGCGGTTATGATTGGCGGTATGGTGCCGCCGCTGGCGATTGCACTGTGTACTATGCTGTTTAAGAGTAAA
>ERZ827452.2730-NODE-2730-length-12511-cov-3.425096_pt1 | contig 12511 bp, 9 predicted proteins | sample MGYA00519866_ERZ827452 | MGnify/ENA primary metagenome ERZ827452 (study PRJEB31778, sample SAMEA3449307) | human gut metagenome | biome: human gut; feature: human-associated habitat; material: faeces | place: United Kingdom | collected 2010/2012 ... | reverse complement strand
ATGAAGTTCTGAAAACTTGCTCAGCGGGGAGAAAAGACTTTTTCGACACGCTGAATCACCGGTTCATTGAACCGGCGATTTTACTATAATCCGACGCTGTTCGGTATGCGTGGCGCTTTTTCGGGACTTGAAGCTCGTCCGGCGTTTCTGAGGCTGCCTTATCGTGAAACCGCCAACCTTACAGGCTGTTGACGGCAGCTTCCAGTTGACGCATGGCCTGTTCCAGAACGCTGCGGGGACAGGCAACATTGAGCCGCATATACCCGTTCAGGCTCCGGCCGAAGGCGCAGCCGTCGTTGAGGCCCAGCTTTGCCTTTCGGATCATGAAGTCATGAAGCGCTTCGCTGCTCAGGCCCAGATCCCGGCAGTCCAGCCACATGAGGTAGGTGGCATCGGGGGCGTAGGTCCTGATCTTGGGGATGTGCTTTTCGCAGTAGTCCACCACGAAGTCGAAGTTGGCGGAAATGTAGGGCAGGAGCTGCTCCAGCCATTCCTCGCCTTCATTGAAGGCCACCTCCATGGCGGTGACGGAGAAGGCGTTGTTGCGGTGGATATCCATGTCGGTCCAGAATTTGTCGAACATGGCCTTCATGTGGGCGTTGGGGAACACCGCGGTGCTGGCCTGAAGGCCTGCCAGATTGAAGGTCTTGGTGGCGGAAATGCCGGTGACCACATTGGCGGCGATCTCAGGGGAGAGGGAGGCGGTGGGGATGTGGCGCTTGCCGTGGAAGATGAGGTCGGAATGGATCTCGTCGCTGACCACCAGAACATGGTGCTTCAGACACAGCTCCATCATCCGGCGCAGTTCCTCCTCCGTCCAGACGATGCCCAGAGGATTGTGGGGGTTGCACAGCAGGAAGATGTCCGCGCTCCGGAGCTTTTCCTCGAAGTCGGCCCAGTCCACCGTCCATGCGCCGCCCTGCTCTACCAGCTGATTTTCAATGACGTGCCGTCCGGCCAGCTCGGTCATGTCGTAGAACTCGCCGTACACGGGGGTCTGGATCAGAACATTGCCGTTCTGGGGGGTATAGAGCCGGATCATGACGCTGAGGGTCTGGACCACGCCGGGACTGAAGCTCATGAGGGCCGTGTCGGTGTCCCAGCCGTTGCGGCGCTTCTGCCAGTTCTTCACAGCCTCGAAATAGCTGGCGGGCCGGGCGGTGTAGCCCCAGATGCCCTCCTCGGCCCGGGCCTTCAGCGCGTCGATGACGGGCTGGGCGGTCCGGAAGTCCATATCCGCGATCCACAGGGGGATCACATCGTCGGTGCCGAACTTCTTGACCCGTTCGTCATACTTGGCGGAGAGGTTTTTGGTGCGGTCTACCACTTGGTCGAAATCATATTGCATGACTCCCACATCCTTTCTTTGCGTGTTCGGTGGCACGTCTGTATGCTTTGACTGATTACTAAGCAAGAACTGTGCCAAACCGCTGAGGCGTCATAGCTATGCACGGAAACCCGTTGGAAACCGGAAAAGCGTATGAAATATCCGGGAGGGATTTTGGCAAATCGCCCAAATCCCTCCCGGATGCTGCGACTGCCCCGAAAAACAGGGCCGCGCGCGATCGGTTTTTATTGGTCAAATTGGTATAAATGGTTATAGCTTTTCATCTTTGACCGATTTCCCACAGCTCCCGGCCCTTGGGCGTCAGCTGGCTGCCGCCCCGGCCTCGGCTGACCCGGGCCAGCCCCTGCTCCGCCATTTCGGAGAGGATGGTCCGGACCTCCTGCTGAGAGAGGGGAACATGGGACTCCCGGGCCTTTTGCAGCAGCTTGTCCCGGCCCATGGGCGTCCCGGCCTCGGAGGCCGCGTACAGCTGGGCGAGTACGAACCGGAAGGAATCCGACATGGAGGGGACCGGCGCGGCCTGCCGCGCCGTCGGGGCGGACGCCGGACGGGAGAGGGCGTCCCCGGAGAGCAGCAGGGTGGGGGGGAGGTCCTCCATGGTGATGTCCCGGTGGTCGGTATAGATGAAGTATTCCACCACGTTCCGCAGCTCCCGGATATTGCCGGGCCATGTGTGACGGCGGAAAAAGTTCTGCACCGGCTCCGTCAGGCGGAAGTCGCCGTTCAGCTCCCGGCGGAACTGCTCCATCAGCAGAAACATATCGTCCCCCCGCTCCGTCAGGGGCGGGATGACCACCGGCAGGGTGTTCAACCGGTAATAGAGGTCCCGGCGGAAGGTGCCATCCCGCACCTTCCGTTCCAGCGCCTCGTTGGTGGCGGCCACGATGCGGACGTCCACATGGATGATGCGGTTGCCGCCGACCCGCATGACCTCCCGCTCCTGCAAGGTCCGCAACAGCTTGATCTGAAGAGCGGGGCTCATGCCCTCCACCTCGTCCAGAAACAGCGTGCCCCTGTGGGCCAGCTCAAAGAGGCCGGGGCGGCCGCCCTTTTTGGCTCCGGTGAAGGCCCCCTCCTCGTAGCCGAACAGCTCGCTTTCCAGCAGATTCTCCGGAAAAGCCGCCACGTTGATGGCCAGAAACGGCCCGGCCGCCCGGCGGGAGGCCTGGTGAACGGCGTGGGCGAACAGTTCTTTGCCGGTGCCGGTCTCGCCGATCAGAAGAATGGGACTTTCACTGTTGGCCATCCGGGTCAGGGTCTCCTTGGTCCTGCGGATGGCCGCCGACTGTCCGATCACATCGTCAAAGCTGTATTTGGCGTAATAGCCCTTGTGGAGCAGCTGGCCCCGCAGTTCGTTCTGCCGGACCTCCACGTCGTTGAACCGCTGAAGCAGGGCGAAGGCGCCGATGCAGGCGTTCTGCCGGATGACCGGTACCACCTCCACGCTGAGGTTGACGCTGTTGACCTTGATGACCTTGGCGGGCAGCGTCTGCCGGGCGCGGAGACACGCGGCGAAGGGAATGTAGGGAAAGACCTCCTCGCACCGCTTTCCCTGGATCAGCGCCGCGCTGACGCAGGTCATATCCTCCGCCTGACGGCTGCAGGCGAAGATCTCGCCCTTTTCGTTGATGCCGATGACGCCGTCCTCCAGACTCTCCAATAAAATATGGAACAGGCTTTCCAGACGGACGGACCGGGCAAACATCTGGTCAAAGCTGTAATTGCTGGTGGCGACGCTGCGGGCGTACTCCTGAAAAGCAGGCCCCTCCAGCAGGGATTCCAGTCCCAGCCGCAGGGCGATCTCGATCATCATGCCGGAGGTGCAGACCCGCTGGCCGATATCAATGACCGTTTCCACCTTCGGCGGGACGTAGCGCATCTCATCCGGGGTCACGGCGATATGGACGTCCTCCTCCAGCGACGCGCCGGGATAGAAGGGGATCCAGTGGATGTGGGTGATGCCGAACTGTTCCAGCTGGGCAATGGCCTCCCGGGCCATGGTCTCGGTCATGTTGACAAACAGCACCTTGCTGCCTGCGGGCAGCTCCTTCAGCTTTCGCAGCTCGCTCCACCGGAAGGATACCTCGATCGCCATGGTCTGGCTGTCCAGCGGGATGTGCTTGGCCAGCTCCTCCGGGGAACCGTAGGCGTCCGTGGAGGCTACAAACAGATCCGCCCGTTCCAGAACACCGGCGGCGCTGCCGTCCAGCATGGAAAAGACGGAAATATCCGCCACATCGGAAAACAGCCCGGCGATGTCCTCGCCGTAGGACTTGCCTGCCCGGGGGTCTAAGGCGATGACGGAGATCTTCTTTTTGGTCACCACAAAATCACTTCCTTTGACCAGTTTCTTCAACCATTTAATCATGGACCGGGCGGTTTTACAAGAGAAATCGCAGAATTTGTCAAAAAAAGAAGTTGGCACGGAATCTGCTTTCTATTGTGACGATCTGATATATGGCATCTGAAAAACAAGAAGGAGGAGCGTTCCCATGATCACCAAAGAAGAACTGCTGACACTGCTGCGCCAGGAGGTAGTCCCGGCCCTTGGCTGCACGGAGCCGGTGTGCGTGGCTCTGGCCGCCGCAGACGCCCATCATGCCGTGGGGGGCAGCATCGTCTCCGTGAAGGTGGAGGTAAACCCCGGCATCTACAAAAACGGCATGAGCGTGGGAATTCCCGGTTTCCCCCGGGTGGGCCTGAACTATGCCGCCGCGCTGGGCGCCCGCCTGAGCAACCCGGAGAAGGGCTTGCAGCTGCTGGCGGACATTGATGAGACCGTCACCGCCGACGCCATCGCTCTGGCGGAGGCGCGCCGTGTTACCGTTGCGATCAAGCATGACGAGGCGCAGCTCTATGTCCGGGCGGAGGTCACCACGGAGGCCGGTACCGGCATCAGCGAGATCCGGGGCACCCACTCCAATATCATCCTCACCCAGCGGAATGATGAAGTCCTGCTGGAGAAGGCATACAGCACCGGTACGCAGGACGACATCCACGCCCGCCTGATGCCCATGACGGTGGCGGAGATCTGGGCCGTGGTGGATCAGTGCAGCGAGGCGGAGCTGGCCCCCATGCTGGACGGCATGGAGATGAACGAAAAGCTGGCGGACTTCGGTCTGGAGCACCGGCTTGGCATCGGCATCGCCGCCGCGCTGCAAAAGCAGGTCACGGAGGGCGCTATGGGGGACAACCTGTTCAGCCGCACCATGATGCGGGTAGCCAGCAGTGCCGAGGGCCGCATGAGCGGCTGTCCCTACGCCGTTATGAGCAGCGCCGGCAGCGGCAACCACGGCATCACCGCCGTCATCCCCGTGGTGGAGATGGCCCATCATCTGGGGGCCTCTAACGAGATGCTGGAAAAGGCGCTGGCTTTCTCCCACGTGCTGAACGTCTACATCAAGTCCTTTACCGGGAAGCTGTCTGCCACCTGCGGCTGCGGCGTTTCCGCCGCCACGGCTGCCGCGGCCGCTATGGTGTGGCTCATGGGCGGCACGGACGAGCAGATCGGCAAGGCCATCATCAATATGAGCGGCAACCTCACCGGCATGATCTGCGACGGCGGCAAGATCGGCTGCGCGCTGAAGCTGGCTACCGCCACCAACGCCGCCATGATGTGCGCCTATCTGGCGATGAGCGATGTGGTCCTCCAGTCCACGGACGGCATCTGCGGCGCTACCCCCGAGCAGGCCATCCGCAATATGGGCCGGGTCAGCACCCCGGGCATGGTGGAGACCGACCGGACCATTCTGGAGATCATGATGGAAAAAAGTCAGGAGGACTGAACGCCGCCTCTGAAAAGCGGCTCCTGAAGATCGAACCGTGGTGCGGCAGAAACTCCCGGAGCCCTTGTACACACAAGGACTCCGGGAGTTCTTTGCGATATGTGGGGAGGATCGGCAGGGGAGGGGGTCACACCAGCAGCACGGTGATGTCGTTGACATTGGTGCCGGTAGGCCCGGTGACGATCAGCCCGCCGCAGGCTTTCAGGGCGTGATAAGCGTCGTTGTCCGCCAGCGTTTTGTCGATGGAGATGCCCAGCGCCTCCAGCGTATCCGCCGTGGCGCCGTCGGTGATGCCGCCGGCCGCGTCCGTGGGACCGTCGGTGCCGTCAGAGCCGACGGAGGCCACCACCGCTTCCAATCCTGCCAGTCCTTCCGCCGCTGCCAGCGTCAATTCCTGATTCCGTCCGCCCAGGCCGTGGCCCGTCAGATGGACCACCGTCTCGCCGCCTAAGATATAGGCGGTTTTTTCGCCCTTTCCGGCGTGGGTCCCCGCCATGGCGGACAGGAAGCGGCCCGCTTCCCGGGCCTCGCATTGGAGCCGGTCCGTCAGAAGGCAGGTCCGGTAGCCCAGCGCTTCCGCACGGGCCGCCGCGTCCCGGCAGAGCTGGGCCACGCTGCCGGTGATGACCGTGGTGACGTTATCCAGCACCTTGGGCGGTTCCTGCTCCAGCAAGTCCAGCGCCTGGGGGCTGAGGGTCAGACCGTACCGGCTCACAAGGGCCATGGCCTGCGCCGTTGTGGTGCTGTCCGGATAGGCGGGGCCGGAGGCGATCATATCCGGGGGATCTCCGATGACGTCGGAGAGGAGGATGGCATACACATGGGCCGGGGCGCAGAGCTGGGCGAACCGCCCGCCCTTGACGCCGGAGAGCCGCTTGCGGATGGTGTTAATCTGGGTGATGTCCGCGCCGCAGGCCAGCATCTGGCCGGTGATGTCCTCCAGCTCCGCCAGAGGCACCAGAGGGCGCTCAAACAGGGCGGAGCCGCCTCCGGACACCAGAAACAGCACGCGGTCCCTTGCGCAGAGGCCGCTGACTGCCGCCAGCGCCGCTTCCGTGGCCCGGACGGAATGTTCATCCGGTACGGGATGGCCCGCCTCGTAAATGGACAGGCCGCCGATGGGGCCTTGGCTGTGGCCGTATTTCGTCACCACCACGCCCTGTTCGATGGCGCTGCCCAGCGCGTCGTAAGCGGCTTTTGCGGTCTGCCACCCGGCTTTGCCGATGGAGACCAGCACCGTCCGCCCCTGACAGGGGGGCAGCTGGGCCAGCGCCCGCTGAATGGCGGCGTCCGGCACCGAGGCTTCAATGGCGCTGCGGCAGATGTCCTCCGCGTCCCGGCGGAGGATTTGCATGGTTTTGCTGTCCATCGTCAGATTCCCCTTTCATAAATCGGCATTCTGCCGGAAAACTTACGGATTTACCACATTTTCCGGTGCTCCGCTCAGAAACGCCCTGATATTGTTCACGGTGCAGTCCATGATCCGCTGGCGACTTCCCTGAGAGCCCCAGGACATATGGGGGGTGATGATGCAGTTTTTCGCCGTCAGCAGGGGATTGTCGGCCCGGATGGGCTCTGTGGAGACCACGTCCAGCCCGGCGAAGGCTACCTTGCCGCTGTTCAGAGCGTCCGCCAGATCCTGCTCCACCACCATTTGCCCCCGGCTGTTGTTGAGGATGATCACGCCGTCCTTCATCTTGGCGATGTTCTCTTTGTTGATGATGCCCACGTTGAAGTCCGCTAAGGGCATCTGGAGGGCCAGTACATCGGACCGGGCAAACAGGCCGTCCAGATCCACAAATTCCACCCCCAGATCCTTAGCGGCCTGCGACTGGGAGCGGTTGTAGGCGATGACGTGCATCCCCAGCCCTTTGGCGGCCTCGGCGGTGTGGATGCCGATGCGGCCGCAGCCCAGCAGACCGAAGGTCTTGCCCGCCAGCTCGATGAGGGGATAGTCCCAGTAGCACCAGTCCGGACTGTTCTGCCATTTGCCCTCGTGGACCGTCCGGTCATGGTGGCCGATGTGCAGGCAGGCCTCCAGCATCAGGGCGATGGTGAACTGGCTGACGGAATAGCCGCCGTAGTTGGGCACGTTGCACACGGGGATGCCCTTTTCCTTGGCATAGGCCACGTCCACCACGTTGTAGCCGGTGGCCAGCACCGTGATGAGCTTCAGGTTGGGACAGCTGTCAATGACCTTCCGGGTCACGGGGGCCTTGTTGATGACGGCAATCTCCGCGTCACCGATCCGGCGGATGGTTTCATCCTCATCGGTCAGGCCGATGCGGTCATAGTATGTCACCTCACCCAAGGCTTCCAGCGGAGCCCAGCTCAGATCGCCGGGGTTTTCCACGTAGCCGTCTGTTACAATGATCTTCATAGAATGTGCTCCTTCGCAAAATGGGATATCCTTTGTTGAACGGGCCTGCGCGCCGAAAAAATTCCTGCTCCCCGCGTGGAGCGGGAATACACCGCCGGCCCAGCCGCTAACGGCTACCCGACCTTACCGGCCAGGGAAATTCACCGCCTTTTCGACAGACGCGCTCTTGCTGCTTGGAATTATAGCCCTGCACCTGTCAGAGTGCAAGAAAAACAGTTGACGGGCCGGGAGGGGATATATCGCATACGGCGAAGGAAGCAAACGGAAGGAGGGACGTGGTTCAGCGTGAACCACGTCCCTCCTGGTCAAAACAGCCATCATCCTGACAGGCAGCTTGGGTCATACAGAGTTTTCCCACCGGATGTCAAGCGTATATAGCGTGGCTCCAAAGCAATTTACTGAATGGTGTAGACCCAGGTCTTAGCCATGGTCTCCTCGGTGATCTCCTGACCGATGCCGGGCAACTCGGGGACCGTCAGCTCGCCGTGATCGTCCGGCAGGTAGTCGTAGACGCAGGTATCCCGCAAGCCCTGCTTGATGCCGTAGGAGTGCTGCTCATGGATCAGGAAGTTGGGGATCGCGGTCTCCACATGGAGGGCCGCTGCCTGGGAAATGGGGCCGCCGCAGACATGGATCTGGACCTTCACATCATAGGTATCCGCCATGTCGCAGATCTTCTTGGCCTCGGAAATACCACCGCAGAGGCACACGTCCGGCTGGATCACGCTGAGGGAGCGGTTCTCGAAGAAGGGGCGGTAGCCCAGACGGGTGTAGATCCGCTCGCCGGAGGCCACGGGGATCCGGATATTCTCCTTGATCTCCCGCATGGAGACGGCGTTGAGGGGATGGACCGGCTCCTCGTAGTACATGATGTTCAGATCATCGATGTAGTTGGCCAGCTGGATGGCAGTGCTGGTGTCCGTGAAGGAGTGAAGCTCGATGATGATGTCCAGATCGGGGCTGAGGTCCCGGATCGCCTGCAATCTGGCGCGAACCAACTTCAGTACGTTCTGGGGAAGCTGACCCCGGAGACGCCAGTCAGCGTCCTGCTTCGTGCGCTGCCAGTTGCCATTGGCAGCAACGCCGACAGGGTCCACCTTCACGGCGGTATAGCCCTGCGCCATGGCCTTCTTTGCAGCCTCGGCATACTGCTCCGGCGTGACCATGTTGCGGTCCTCCAGGTCCCAGTCGAACTGGATCTGGCTTGCATAGGCCCGGAGCTTTTCATTGATCTTACCGCCTAAGAGCTGATAGACGGGGGCATTGTAGTATTTACCCTTGATATCCCACAGGGCGATGTCAATAGCGCTCATGCCGGCGTTGATAACGGTGCCGCCGCCCATGCCCCAGAAGGTCGTGCGGAACAGCTGCTCCCGAATGGCTTCGCTGCGCAGGGGATCCTTGCCGATGATGAGCTGGCCGAAGTCCTTCACCATCCAAACGCCCGCGTTATGGGCGTTGCCGTAGGCCAGACCTACCTCGCCAAAGCCGCTGATCCCCGCGTCCGTGTTGATGCGAATGCAGATGGGAGAGCAGTCCTCGTAGTTCAGGCATTTGCCAAAATCGTATACGTCAATACTTGTGATCTTCATAAGCGTTCTCCTTTTCTTGAAAACAAATATTTCTGTCAGCATAACAGCCTGTGGGTATCCTCAAGAGCACATATACCATAGTTCTTTGAAAAATACAACCGGAGTTGTAAAAAAGCCGCGGAAAATTGCAGATTACAATTTTCCGCGGCCGTAGGGAACGTTTTGTAGAGAAGAATGAAGAGGGGGTGATCAGTTGGCCTTGCCGCCGGAGAGGTTCTTGCGGACCTCTGCCTCGACCACAGAGATGGGCAGCTTTTCAGTCTCGGCCCGCAGCTCATCAAACTTCTTCATATCGTCAGCCTTGACCTCTTCCCACTCCTGAGCGAAGCTGCCATCGACGATCTTGTTGTACTGCTCCTCGATGAACTGACGCATGGAGGTGTTGTCCACCATCTTGAAGCGGGACATCTGACCATACTGGCTGGTACGGCTGTGGAGGGGCAGCTGCTTGAACAGACCCATATCCGCCATTTTCTCCATCATGACCATGGGCTCCTTGGACATGTACATCTCGGTGAGGATCGCCTCAGCGGGCAGACCCTTCTCGGCGAAGAAGTCGAATGCAGTCACCATGACGTTCATGATCAGGGGCCAGATAGCCTGCTCACTCATCAGGTCCAGATAGGTCTCGTCGTTGAAGGTGACCTCGATGGCGCCGGCCTTGGTAGAGCCCAGAGCCTTGGCCAGACCAACGGCGATCTCCTTGGCGTGGCCGGTAGCGTCCTGATTGACGACCAGGAAGGTGGGGAAGCCGGTGCCGTTTTCATAGGTTTCACGAACGCCCTTGCCGATCATGCGGGGAGCGACCATGATCACGTCCAGATCAGCGGCGGGCTTGATGAAGCCATAGGTGATGTTGTAGCCAGAAGCAAAGTTCAGTGCTGCGCCGGGATGCAGGTTGGGAGCGATATCGCGCTCGTAGATCTCGGGAGCCACTTCGTCCGGCAGCAGAAGGAACACGATGTCAGCCTTCTTGGAAGCCTCAGCGATGGAATAAGTGGGGAAGCCGTCGGCGTTGGCGGTGTTCCAGGATTCATCATGGATGCTGCCAACGATAATGTGCTTAGCGCCGGAATCTCTCATGTTCAGAGCCTGAGAACGGCCCTGGTTGCCGTAGCCGATGATCGCAATGACTTTATCCTGGATCGCCTCGATGTGACCGTCCTGATCGTAATAAACCTTGCCCATAATAAGTGCCTCCTCAACGTATTTAAAAATAAAAGATACATGACATAAGACATCTGATGTTTAAAGTATAGCACATAGTTCCAGATTGTCAAGGGTGATTTCTCAATTTTTTGTAAAATTTTGTAAAAAGAAACGGCCCGGTGATATACCGGGTCGTTCCGTCTGATTTTATTATATTATAAGGTGGACTCCGCCACGGCGTCCTGGATCTTAAACGATGCAGCCCACTGTCTGGCGCTTGCAGCGATCACCTTTTCCGCGGCGACCGGGTCCCGGTTGACGATGGCCTGATAGATGCTCTCGTGGTCATGGAGGGCCACTTCGGGGTTATCCCGGATCGCGATGGCGATGGAGCGGCGGAACAGCTCGTTCAGCGCATTTCCCAGGCTGATCATAAAGGAATTATGCGTTGCCTGCAAGATCTGCCCGTGGAACAGGATATCGTCCTCCGCCTCCAGCGTGCCGTTCCGCAGCTTTTCGCGGAACAGCTCCAGCTTTTCCAGAAGGATCAGACGCAGGGCATTTTCGCTGGCGCCGATGGAAACCAGACCATGCTCCAGCTCTCCGTTCTGGCGGATTTCCTCCTCGCCGATGGACAGCTGCTCAAAAGCCAGGGCAACGTGTTCATAAAGCTGGCGGCCTTCCGGTGTAAGTGCGATTCCCTTGTTGGAGCGGAGAAAGAGCGTACATTTCAGCTCCTGCTCCAGGTTGTTCATACAGCGGGTGATATTTGGCTGGTTGTTGTGAAGAGCTCTTGCTGCCTTGGTAAAGCTCTTATACTGGGCTACATAATAAAAGATCCGGTAGTAGTCGTAAGTGATCATGTATTGTCTCCATCCTGTGATATGATTTTAATATGTTTACGATATTAATAATACTTTTTACATTTGCTTCTGAGCAAACTATAATACACCCGAGGAAAAAAATCAATGACAGGAGTGATTTAGAGTGGTTTCAGGAGGCGGAAAGCTGCAAAATGCGGACCGGCAGATGTCAGAAGCTTTTATCACAAGTGTATTTCTGGCAATGTCCGGCGGATTTCAGGATGCCTACACATACTTTACAAGAGATGAGGTGTTTTCCAACGCCCAGACAGGCAACGTGGTTCTGATGAGCCATAATTTTATGACAGGACAGTGGGGAGACGGTTTAAGGTATCTGTTTCCTGTTTTAGCCTTTGCCATTGGTGTTGTAGCGGCGGAGCGGATCCAGAGTACCTTTAAATATGCAAAAAAACTTCACTGGAGGCAGATGATCCTGCTGATCGAGATCCTGATCCTTTTTGTGGTGGGATTTATGCCGGGAGAATTGGATATGCTGGCAACCGTACTGGTATCCTTTTCCTGCGCCATGCAGGTACAGACCTTCCGGAAGGTGGGCGGTTATTCCTATGCAAGCACTATGTGCATCGGAAATTTACGAAGCGGCACGGCGGCATTGTCCGTGTATTGTCGTGAAAAACGTCCGGAACAGCTGAAGCAGGCTCTTTATTATTTCGGAATAATTTTCTTTTTTGCCATTGGAGCCGGTGGCGGAGGAAATCTGTCCATGAGGCTGGGGATCCCGGCAATCTGGGTATCGGATGTTTTGCTTCTGATCAGCTTTATTCTGATGTTTTCCAGTAAACATAGAGATTAGAAAGGGTGAGGAATTGTGGAAAACAGCACATTATTCCCAAGAGAGGAAAAGGCGGAGCTTTTATTTGAAAAGATCCTGAAGGATCCGGAGGCGTGCAGACGGCTGACGGAGACCTTCTATGAATCCATGGATGCGGATACAGACATAGAATGCGGATATCTTCCTCCGGAAAAATTCGCCTATGCATTGCTGGACGCATATAAAAACCGTGATCTGACAGCTCTCCTTATGGCAATCTGCCAGAACAGTATGTTTGATCTTCTGCGAAATTCTTTTCTGGCACCGTTCAGGTTCAATGCAGATGGACAGGAGAATCCGGTGTTTCTCACAGATGAAAAAGGAAATTTTCTGCGGGAAAAGGGAATTCATGTAAGTGATAGGGATTACGACCGGTTCCGCAGGATATACAGGGAGAAGCAGGGCGTAAAGATGTATCTGGCGTATGGCTACCGGAAGCGCCATGCCTATGATGAAGATACCATGGAAGTAGAAGAGTACAAAATGGGCGAACATATCGGTGTGCTGCTGGTGTATGAGCTTCCGGACAGCGTAAGGGAAAAGGAAACGGAGGCACAGGCCT
>ERZ827452.2723-NODE-2723-length-12530-cov-4.498758_pt1 | contig 12530 bp, 11 predicted proteins | sample MGYA00519866_ERZ827452 | MGnify/ENA primary metagenome ERZ827452 (study PRJEB31778, sample SAMEA3449307) | human gut metagenome | biome: human gut; feature: human-associated habitat; material: faeces | place: United Kingdom | collected 2010/2012 ... | reverse complement strand
CGTTTAGTATATCAGATGTTGTTCTGTTTGTCAACAACTTTTTTTATTTATTTTTTTGAACTTTTTGAAGGTTCGTGCCCCGTTCACACGGGGCGAGTATTATAATAGCAAATGTGGAGTTAAATGTCAATAACTTTTCCAAACTTTTTCAGTTTTTTACAGATGTGTTTCCATTCAGAAAACGCCTGCCCATGTACAGTAACACAGACGCTTCTTTTACTATGTCAAAATTCCATGAAGAATTCCCAATGCAATCCTGCTGATCGGATTTATATGATAAAGAATGGAGAGCCAGGTACTGGTCTCAATCTGCATCAAAAGAAAGCTTCCCCAGGCAGTTGTGGCAAAAGCAGTCAGCAACAGCGCTGCAATCCAGAAAAAAAGCAGGCCCTGCACACCGCCTAAAATAGCTCCTGCAATCTTATTCATGCCAGAAAGAATGGGAAGTCTGGTTACAATGTCTAACCAGCTTACCAATACCTTGATCAGCAAATATACCACAATCAGCATCATGACATAAGCCACCACATTTAAAATTGTATTGGCAATGTAGCTTCCAATATATTCTTGAAACCTTGTGACCCCGAGCGCTTCATAAATCCGGCTATTATTATTTTCAATCAGAAGATCCTTCAGGGTATCTGGGAGCCGCATTTCTTCAATGATCTGCCGCTGCTGCGCAGGCATCTGGACATCTTCTGGTATCAGCGTATTTTTGACCCCTTCTTCAATCATAGATACAACAGGCGTGTTATCCTTAATAAAGGTACACGCCTTGGGCATTCCCAGATTTACGATTGCAAAAGTAGCCACCAGAGCAAACATGGATACTGCCTGACGGATAAATCCCCGATAATGGCCATATAATACCATCCCAAGTAAATACACGCCAACCGCAATCTCTACCCAGTTTCTCACTTATTCTCCTCGGAAAGCACCAGTTTCTCGATAGCCTGAGCCACACCAGATTTATCGTTGGTGGCTGTTATATAGTCGGCAATCCCTTTTAAGTCAGGATCTCCATTTTCCATCACAACACCAATTCCAGCATCCCGAATCATAGAAGCATCATTATTACCATCGCCAAAAGCCATGGTCTCCTCCCGTTTGATTCCAAGTATGGAAGCAAGGCGCAGAAGTCCTTCCCCTTTAGACGCCCCTGGTCCATTGATCTCCAGATTATTGTATAAAGAAGTGCTTACCAGAATATCATCTCTCTGCTTCAACAGCTCCCAAATCTCCTGGCGCTCCTCAAGATCGTCAAAAAAGTAATTGACTTTATCAATCATGCCATTCCATTTTTTTACATACTCCACAATACTCGGAACCATGATCCTGGTTTTTTTCACCAGCATCTGTATCTCTGGTGTAATGCGATAGTCTTCCAGATGATTATAAAATTTGTCCTCTGAAATTCCCTGTCCTCCTATATAGGCGTCATACATGATATGGCGGTCTTTCACCAGATCGATCAATTCCAGCGCAGTTTCTTTCTTTAACAGATGCTCATCCAGAACCTTGCTTTCTTCCATATCTTCGATCATACCGCCATTCACTGTAATCGCATAACGGACACCCGGAATTCCTCTGACGAAGTCTGGAATACCCATGGAAGTCCGGCCTGTGCAGGGAACAATCCAGATTCCCTGCGCAATACAGGTTTCAAGAGCCTTTCTGTTTCTCTCCGTCAGTTCTTTTTTACTATTTAACAGCGTTCCGTCTAAATCTAACGCAATTAATCGGATGCTCATATCTTTCCTTTCAAAAATAAGATCTTTTTAAATAAAATGCTCTTCTTTCAGAATCAGCAGACCATCTTTATCATATTTTGAAGAAAACAGACCTTTAATCCGTTTGCCGAGAGATGGTTTCTCTGCCTTATCTGCCGCCTCTTCGATCAGCGCTTCCGCATTCGCCTTTGTCAGCGGAATTCCATCCTCTTCCATAATTTCGATCCGCTCATACAGAGCCAGCATGCTCTTATCCTTCAGGCTGCAATCGATCGATCTGGCATAATCACAAGCATAGTTGGCAAATGCATCCAGATCCATCTCTGTGTCATCCTCTGGTTCTGCATAAGTCTCCTCTGGCTGTTCTTCTTCTGATTCTGGAGCATCCTCTTCTTCCTGATCCATTTTCTCTTCAATCTCACCAGCAGCTTCCGGCTCCTGATCCATGATTTCCTCGTTTTCGGAATATTCCTCTTCTGAAGCCAGCTTCTGGACTTCCTCTGAATTTTTATCCGTGATCTCTTCCCGTGGTCCCTCTGTCTCCGGTCCTTCTGCCTGTCTGGAAAGCTCTTCTTCTCTGGCGATCTGGGTCTCCAGTTCAATCTGTTTCTGAACCGCACGTTCAATGCTCGTCTGAGTATCATCTTTTTCACTTCCAATGCACTCAAACTGAGCGGCCAGCCCCGGATTCTGCTTATGCAGCTGCTCCATCTGATATGGATTATCAATCAGGACAATGATCATGCCGGTCTCGTCACGGCTGATCAGCTTCTGCAGTGCCTCTAACTCGTTTTCCTGCAGGTCGCCTGCTTCTTCAACAATCAGATCTTTTCCGGCCAATTTGTCAGCAATGGTCATCAGACCACGCTGGTTCAATTTCCCAGCGCTGATTTTTACGACCTGGTTATTACAGCCAAGTTCATTATGGATCTTTTTCAACGCGTCAATCGCAATCTGAAGACCCTTTTCTGGTGTTTTGGCTTCAATCATCAAGTGGTTCGCCATCATTGGCTGCATGGCCGGTTCCTCTTCGACGCCGTCGTCTTCGGTACCCGGAGCATTCTGAACCTCCATGGCTTCTGCCGCCATTTTCGTCACAGGCTTAATGTTATGTAAATCCCTCTGCGTTCTTACTGGCTCCTCCACAAGTTCTTCTGTTTCCTGGTCTCCCTTTTCTGTCCGGTCTTCCTCTGCGATTTCCGTATCCTCTGTTACAACCACCTCTGGTTCCTGATAATCATCATATTCCGGCTGGATCTCCTCCGGCTGCTGCTCATCATACGATGGCTGGGCCGCATATGGCTCTTCCTGGGTTTCTGCATACTGCGGCTGCGTCTCATACTGGGCTGCATCAACATACTGGCTCTGATCTGCTTCCGTATACTGACTCTGGTCCACATACTGATTTTCACCAACATACGATCCCTGATCTGCATACGGATCCTGATCCACATACTGCTGCCCATATTCCGGTTGGTCCTGACCCTGATCCTGGAACTGATCATCAGGCTGGAACTGGTTATCATACTGGCCTTCATACTCTTCTTCAACAGCCTTTAATTTCGCCTCATATTTATCACGATTCTCTACAAGATCCACCTGGTAATCACTAAGCGGTGCAAACTGGGTCTTTAATTCCATAGCCATGTCCACGTACTTGCCAATGCCAAACATCAGCATGATCCGGTCGCACATCTGGATACACTCCGGAACCATATTGGCTCTTGCATACAGTGACGCCAGCTCATACATCCACTTTTCATCCAATTCAGTGCTGACATAGCACTCCAGTGAATGGATCAGCTGCGCATCGCTCGCTTTTTTCTCTTTTAAGATCATATAACGGAGCAGATGCTGTCTGGAATCATCCGGAGCCATATCACAAAACTCCCGGTAATAATCCTCTGCTTCCTTGACGCTGCCCTCTTTTAAGGCCAGTTCCGTCAGTTTATATAACAGACGTTTGCCGATCGGCGCACGTTCAAAGGCCAGAAGCAATACTTCTTTTGCCTCAGAATACTCACCATTTTTCTCATATACCTGGGAGATCATGGCCAGAAGATTGGCATTACGCACTCTTCTCCAATCGATGGTATCTGCGATCTTCATAGCAGTCTCGAAGTCGCCTTTATTAACCAGTTTTTTAATCTGTTCAACTTTTATGTTAAACTCATACTTATCCATTGCTTTTTCTCCTAACTCTCTTCATCGGCGGTTACAGCGTGGTACGCCCTTCCAAAGCCCGAAGCAGGGTCACTTCATCAATATACTCCAAGTCCCCGCCCACAGGAACGCCGCTGGCGATTCTGCTGACTTTTATTCCAGTAGGCTTGATCAGCTTGCTGATGTACATGGCTGTTGTCTCTCCCTCAAGACTTGAGTTGGTCGCGATGATCACTTCTTTCACATCTCCCTGAAGGCGCTGCATCAGCTCCTTCAGCCTGATCTCTCCCGGGCCAATTCCCAGCATAGGGGAAATGGCGCCATGCAGCACATGATAGACGCCATTGTATTTCCCGGTTTTTTCATAGGCCGCAAGGTCTCTGGTATTTTCCACCACCATAATGGTCTGGTGGTCGCGCTTGTCGCTGCTGCAGATGGGGCATAATTCCTGATCCGTCAATGTAAAGCACTCTTTGCAGTAGCGGACATTCTTCTTTGCATCCATCATGGCACTGGACAGACGCTCCACCTGCTCCTGTGGCATGTTAATGATGTGAAACGCAAGTCTCTGGGCTGATTTTGCACCGATTCCCGGAAGTTTGGACAGTTCTTCAATTAACTTTGTGATCTGACTGCTGTAGTAATCCATCTTAGAATGGGAATCCTCCTCCTAAGCCGCCCATGCCGCCAGTGAGTTTTGACATGGCATTGTTGTTTGCTTCCTCCAGCTGGCGGAAAGCTTCGTTAGTCGCTGCCATGATCAGGTCCTCTAACATCTCTACATCGTCTGGATCAACTGCTTCTGGGGAAATCTTCACTGCAGTCACTTCTTTTTTACCAGATACAGTCACGCTGACTGCGCCGCCGCCCGCTGTTGCTGTATACTCTTTGGCCTCCAGTTCTTTGGTTGTCTCCTCCATCTGTCTCTGCATGCGCTGTGCCTGCTTCATCAGATTGTTCATATTGCCAGGCATTCCTCCTGGGAATCCACCACGTTTTGCCATTCCTTTCTCCTCCTGAAATTACTCTTCTTCGATTGCAATATCCATATGGATCCGTTCCCGCAGCTCCTCATCGCTGACGTATACCGTATCCATCCGTTCCCCGGTTCCCATGAGCCGGGCTTTGAAATAAATATCTTTACCGTAAGTATTCTTGACGTACTGTTCCAGTTCGCCCATGATCGTCGGTCTTCTTCCGATCTCAAAATTATCCACACTGGCAAAGACCACGCATAAGCAGCCTTCGCCGCTGGGTTCTACCACCGTATCACGGAAGCTGGAGCGAATCACACCGCCAAGGGTGCGGACGATCTTGCCCCACTCATTGCGGATCAGTTCCAGGTCTTCGTACTGGGCCTTTGGAAGTGCCACCTGTTCTCTGGGAACTTCCGGCTCCGTAGGACCCACTGCCTGGCTTACTGCCATCTGGGTGACAGGAGATGTCATCCCGGCTAACATGGATGGGTTTACCGGGACGCCTTCCTCCAACTGATCTTCGATTTTATTTAACCGCTCAATGATGGAATCGTAGCTGTGTTCCATCTGCGGTTTTGTCAATTTGATAAATGCCAGTTCCACCAGCACACGCTTCTGGCTGGCATATCGGATCTGGTTAGACAGCTCGGAAAATACGCGGATATAGCGCATCAGAGTCTCCCCATCTGCCATTTTCGCGTCTTCTTCTAATAATTTGCGGTTATCCGTGGACATATCCAGAATATCTTCTGCGTCATCCGTTGCCTGGATTAACAGAAGATTTCGCAGATACCAGATAAAATCTGTCACAAACTGTCCCAGCTCCCGACCCTGCAGCACCAGCTCCTCCAGTTCATAAATGCACTGGGTAGTCTGCTCCTGTCTGACCGCCCGGAACATCTTACTGAAAATGGTGGTGTCCACTGCGCCTAAGATATCCAGCACATGGTCATACGTAAGCCTCTCTCCAAAATGGAACGCCACGCACTGGTCCAGCAGGCTCAAGGCATCTCGCATGGAACCATCTGCCGCCTTAGCAATATAAGTCAGAGCCTTGTCCTCCACATCGATTCCCTCTGCTTCAGAAAGCTCCTTTAACCGGGCCGTCAGCGTCTGGATGGTGATCCGCTTGAAATCGTATCTCTGACATCTGGAAAGCACCGTGATCGGTATCTTATGGATCTCTGTGGTCGCCAGAATGAAAATCACGTAAGACGGCGGCTCCTCTAAGGTCTTTAACAGGGCGTTAAATGCTCCTGTCGAGAGCATATGCACCTCATCGATGATATAGACGCGGTACCGGCCTTCTGTAGGCGGGTACTGCACCTGTTCCCGGATATCACGGATATTTTCCACGCCGTTGTTGGACGCAGCATCGATCTCCACTACATTCAGGGACGCACCGGAAGCGATATTTTTACAGGTCTGGCACTCCCCGCAGGGACTTCCGTCCACCGGGTGTTCACAGTTGACCGCTCTGGCAAATATCTTCGCGATACTGGTTTTTCCTGTTCCTCTGGTTCCGCAAAACAGATACGCATGACCGATACGGCCAGATGTGATCTGATTTTTTAATGTCTGGACAATATGATCCTGTCCTTTTACATCCTCAAATGTGGTTGGACGCCATTTGCGGTACAATGCCATATATGACATGGGATAACTCCTATCTATGACCCTTATTCATCACCAAAGCTGATGCCCAGCATCTTAGCTTCTTTGATCGTGGAACATTCTGGATCTACTGTTTTTAATTTTCCTGCAACTTCTTCTAACGGAACCTTGCTGATCTCGTTATTCTCAACACAGACCATATAGCCATATTCCTTATTCAGGATCAGGCCCGCTGCCTCTGCACCCAGTCTGGTCGATAATACACGGTCATAAGCACATGGCTCGCCGCCTCTCTGGGTATGTCCAGGAACCGTCACACGGACTTCCTGGCCAGTCAGCTCTTCGATCTTGGCACCCAGCTCATATGCAACAGACGGGTATACCAGACCATTCTTTTTCTTTTCTTTTAATTCTTTCTTGGTAAGACTTGCGTCTTCCTTGGAAATTGCACCTTCCGCTACAGCAAGAATCGAGAAACGCTTGCCCTGACGGTTTCTTTCTTTCAGCGCATTGACCACAACATTAATATCATATGGAATCTCTGGAATCAGGATGATATCTGCGCCTCCTGCAATTCCTGCATGAAGAGTCAGCCAGCCCACCTTATGCCCCATCACCTCTACGATAAATACACGGCCATGGGATGCTGCTGTGGTATGGATACAGTCGATGGCATCCGTTGCTACGTTCACTGCACTCTGGAATCCGAAAGTCATATCCGTTCCCCACAGATCATTATCAATGGTCTTTGGCAGGGATACGATATTTAAGCCCTCTTCTCTTAACAGATTCGCTGTTTTCTGGCTTCCGTTACCACCAAGCACCACCAGGCATTCCAGTTTCAGTTTCCGGTAGGTATGTTTCATGGCCTCCACTTTGTCCAGACCGTTTTCATCCGGCACCCGCATCAGTTTAAACGGCTGTCTGGATGTTCCAAGGATTGTTCCTCCTTCTGTTAAAATGCCTGAAAAATCTGAAGGCTTCATAATCCGGTAATCCGCATAGATCAACCCTTTATATCCATCTTCAAAACCAATGATTTCAACTTCGTCACCATAGCTTTTATACAGAGATTTCGCTACGCCGCGCATGGTCGCATTTAAACTCTGGCAGTCACCACCGCTGGTCAACATTCCTATTCTAATCATGTATTTGGTTCCTTTCTTTGTGTAAGGTCATACAATCCCCATTTTGTAATTATAATACAAAGGGTTTCACAGGGCAAGGGGGGAATTCATTGGGAAATTCATAAGAAAATGTAAGAAAATACGTGGTTTTCCGGAAATCAACTGCTGGAACGAAAGCCTGTTTGGGGGGTATACAAAAAACAACCGTCTCAAACTTTGAAAGTCTAAGCGGTTGTCAAAAGTGAAATCGATTCTATTTATTAATTAAATCCGCGCATCTCACCTTGTGCAGGTGTCACAGACGTTACCTGGGCAGTTAACTCGGTCCAGGCTGCCTCACGGCACACAGAAGGATCTACTTAGTGCTGCTGCATTCCTGCCCTGACACGGTTCATAGAGTTCTGTTGCGTAAGACCCAGACGTCATCGCCACTTACCAAGGGCAGCTCCACAACACGTAGCCCGCAATGAGATATCACCCCTGCTAGAGCGGATTGCAGGTACAGGGCACCGCTATCTCCCCGGCTGCGCGGAAACTTTATGACTGATTGGTTCTTTATGAAAGGCCACACCGACTGTCTGGCGGAACTTTCATCGCATATAGCCTGTTAAGTATACCTTGCGGGTCTTTATTTGTCAAGGGATTTCCGTTTCCGCAGGGCTTTGAAGAATTCTTTTAACATGGTGGAACACTCTTCTTCCAGAATTCCTTTTTCCAACTCCACCTGGTGGTTGAAGCCGGGTTCCTGCAACAGATTCATGACAGATCCGGCGCATCCGGCTTTGGGGTTCATGCTGCCGACCACCACTCTGGGGATCCGGGCCTGGACGATGGCTCCGGCGCACATGGGACATGGCTCCAGAGTGATATACATGGTACAGCCTTCTAAGCGCCAGTCGCCCATCTTTTTGCAGGCTTTTTTCATGGCCAGGATCTCCGCATGAGCCAAAACCGTATGATCGACCATCCGGCGATTGTAGCCCCGGCCGATGATCTTGTCTTCATAAACGATGATGCAGCCAATGGGGACCTCGCCGATGGCGGCAGCTTTTTTGGCCTGACGGATGGCTTCTTTCATGTATTTTTCATCTGTTGTCATAGTTTTACTCCATTTTCTTCTGAAACTGTAATGATTCAATCCCTTCATCGTTACGAGCAAAAATCCATTCCATTACCTGGCACCGGAGTTTCCGTATCAATCCGATGCAGCTTTGCAGTTTTCGCTCTGGGAAGCTCAAATGATTTCTTTCTATTATCCTATATGTATTTCGTTCAGTCAAGACGGATATCGGTATACCAGTAACCGAAGCGGCCGTCTCCGGCTGGCTGCATCTTGGAGAGAACGAAATTCGGGAATCCGAACATGGAGGCCATGTATTTTTCATTGTTGTAATAGTGGCCTGGAACACCGATGAGGAATCTTGGCTTTCCCTTAGGAGTATTCAGGCGGGCCAGAACCAGATAACGGTGATTGTAGTAGCCGTGAAGCAAAAAGCTATTATTCCCGTACACCCATGTTTCCCGCGGAAGGAGGCCGATATCCTGAGGCTTGATGGTCAGGATCTCGCAGCCACCGCTATAATCAAACGCCTGGATCTTCGGATATGTGTGGCTGAAGAAATTCCAGAGTTTCTGGGCTTCCATATGTTCTTCTGGAAGCGGAAATGTGAGATCCGGGGCGGCGCTGACGGCAGCCCGGGTGGCTGGAGCGGATTCCCGGGCGGCTTGGGCTGATCCCTGGACGGTTTGAGCTGATCCCTGGACGGTTTGGGCTGACGAAGGCGTTTCTGGAGACTCCTGGGGCTGAGGCGCCGGAGCTGGGTCTGACGCCTCTGATACAGTCATCTGTGGGGTTGTAGGCTGTGGTTCTGTAGCTGGTTCAATCACTGGAACCGGTTCTGGTTCCGTGGCCGGTTCCGTCACTGGAACCGGTTCTGGCGGATTTGGAAGGATTTCTGGCATTGGCGGAAGCTGTGGTTCTGGTGGTACATCCGGGATTTCTGGTTCCTCCCACGGCACCTTCTGTTCTTCGGCTTCTAATTCTGCCTCAATGGTCTCTGCTACCGACCTCTGGCAGATCGGATTTCCTGGGGCTGGCTGTTCTGGAATCTGATCTGTTGGAATCTGCTCCATTTCTTTCTGCTCCATTTTTTCGGAAACGGCATCTGACAGATCCACCTCAGCAGCATGGGCAACCGCATCTTCCCAGATCGTAGTATAGCTCTGCCAGGAATCCCCGATGCTGTGGATCGTCAATCCATAACAGTCAGACATACCATTGTCCATCTGAACCATACAGCGGAACTCTCCTGCACCGCCGCGGATAAACATCTTGCCTAAAAGCCTTTCTCCTTCTGTGGACATCAGATAGACGCCGATATCCTGGCTCCCTACATACACATTGCGCACGCTGACCTGGATACGGCATTGATCTTTCCGGTTTTCTATCTTGGCAAAGCCCACGTTTTTCCCTTTTATCCCACCTTCATAAGCGTATATGTAAGAAATCAATCTCCGATAATTTGCCATATAGTCTCTCCTTCTTTCTTTGGATTTTGCCGATGCTTCACATTCCCAATCGGCAAAATCTGCTGCCACCACTGCATCATACAGAACTTTCAATTCCGAAACTTTCTGTCTACGAATAGCAACAACAACTACTTCTATTTTATGTATTTATCTATTGAAAGTATGCAAAAAAAATGTTATCCTTTTATTGAGAAGATTTTGAAATTTTTTTCTTTTTTGGAGGTGCTGGCATGAAACTATATCGTGCAAAGGATTATAAAGATATGAGCCGTAAAGCGGCTAACATCATTTCCGCCCAGGTTATTATGAAACCAAACTGTGTCCTGGGTCTGGCTACTGGTTCTACTCCTATCGGAACCTATGAACAGTTAGTGGAATGGTACAAAAAAGGGGATTTAGACTTTGCGGAGGTAAAAACCGCAAACCTAGACGAGTACAAGGGACTTCCGAGAGATAATGACCAGAGTTATTATTACTTCATGAACTTCCATTTATTCAGCCATGTAAATATTGATCCGGCGAATACCCACATTCCAGATGGCATGGAGCCGGATGCTGAGAAAGAATGCAGCCATTATGAAGAGGTTCTGGCCGGTCTTGGCGGTGTGGACCTGCAGCTTCTGGGACTGGGCCACAACGGACATATCGGATTCAATGAGCCAGATGAGGAATTTGACAAGCTGACTCACTGCGTAAACCTGACCGAGAGTACCATCGAGGCCAACAAACGTTTCTTCGAGAAGGAAGAGGACGTTCCGCGCCAGGCATACACCATGGGCATCAAAACCATTATGCGGGCGAAAAAGATCCTGCTGATCGTCAGCGGTGCAGATAAGGCAGACATCTTATACCAGTCCTTATGCGGACCGATCACTCCTCATGTTCCAGCTTCTATTCTGCAGTTACATAATGATGTGACAGTTGTTGCAGATGAGGCGGCATTGGCAAAATTTGCAAAATAAACGAAGCGGAACCGTTACCAATTAAACGGATAAAAAATTCCTGTACTCTGACCAGTGATCTGATCGGGTACAGGAATTTTTTTATCCATTTTTTATCCATTTATCACAAATTTGAAAAATAATCGGAAAGCGCCGCAAACTGCTCCAGAGTCAGTGCCTCGCCTCGCACCGCTGCCGGAAGTCCCAGGTTTTCGATGGCTGCTGCAATCTGTTCCTTGGTAAATGAAATGTCCGGCGAGTTATTGAGACCATTCTGCAGGGTCTTTCTTCTTTGGTTGAAGGACGCCCGGATCAGGGCAAACATCAGCTTCGGATCTTTAGCAGTGACTGGAGGCGTCTTGTGCCTGGTGAGACGGATCACGGCGGAGCCTACATTTGGACGGGGCATAAAGCAGTTCGGCGGAACATTCGCCACGATGTACGGCTCCGCGTAATACTGGACTGCCAGAGACAGCGCGCCGTAGTCCTTGGTTCCAGGACCTACCTGCATCCGGTCAGCTACCTCTTTCTGAACCATAACGGTGATATTGTCAATGGGGACATTGCTCTCAAACAGGCCCATGATGATCGGGGTGGTAATGTAATAAGGCAGGTTCGCTACCACCTTGATCGGTCTTCCTCCATTATACTCCTGTGCCAGTGCCTGGATATCTACTTTTAAAATGTCCTTGTTGATGACCGTGACATTCTCGTAAGCGGATAATGTGTCCTTCAGGATCGGGATCAGGTTCTGGTCGATCTCCACGGCGATCACATGGCGGGCAGATTCTGCCAGGTACTGTGTCATGGTGCCGATGCCGGGGCCGATCTCCAGCACACAGTCATCTTTAGTCACACCTGCCGCCGCAATGATCTTCTCCAGCACATGGGTATCGATCAGGAAGTTCTGTCCGAATTTCTTCTGGAATACGAACTGGTATTTCTGAAGGATCTCTATGGTATTTTTCGGATTTCCCAGTGTTGCCATCTAATTTTTCCTTTCTGTAAGTAACTGTTTTACCTTTTTATTCTGTCATCCGGTAAAGCGCCTTTGCGTTTTCCCAGGTTTTTTCCATAACCTCTTTGGCAGTAATGCCTTTCAGTTCCGCGATCATGTCCACCACATAGGGCAGATTCAGCGAGGAATTGCGCTTTCCGCGGTTCGGTACCGGGGAAAGATACGGGCAGTCAGTCTCTAACACAATCCGGTCAAGGGGCATATAAGCAACCACCTCTTTTAACTTTTTTGCGTTATTAAAAGTCAGCACCCCGCCGATTCCCAGATAAAATCCCATGTTCAGATACTCTTTTGCCATCTCCAGACTATAAGAGAAACAGTGAATTACACCGCCAATCTCCCCTGCCTTTTCTGCCTTCATGATATCCAGGGTATCTTTCGCCGCGTCACGGCTGTGAATGATGACCGGAAGTTTCTTCTCCCGGGCCAGT
>ERZ827452.2722-NODE-2722-length-12535-cov-3.563301_pt1 | contig 12535 bp, 11 predicted proteins | sample MGYA00519866_ERZ827452 | MGnify/ENA primary metagenome ERZ827452 (study PRJEB31778, sample SAMEA3449307) | human gut metagenome | biome: human gut; feature: human-associated habitat; material: faeces | place: United Kingdom | collected 2010/2012 ... | reverse complement strand
GTATTTCGCGAAGGGATTGACTTTTTGAACGAATACCCCTTCGGCTAAAGCCTTGTTATAAGCAGCCTTGAAAATGGCGAATTTTGTTGCAATGCTATTGTCCGTATTCCCTGCTTTACGCAAGAAAAATTCGAAATCCTGCAAATAAGCGAACTCGATCTCTTCAAAACGGATATTCGGCGAACGAAACTGCGACAATCTGGTCAACAGAGACTGATGTTTGGAGGCGGAACCATATTTGCCTGACTCCTTAAGCCGTCGGATCGTTTGTCGAAGATATTCACCTACCGTACAATTGAATTTACGTCCGTTCGTTTCGAGCAGATTATCCAGCGTAACTTCTACTTCCAACGCTTCGAGACGCCTCATCCTGCGACGGTAATCCTCTACTTTGCTGTCGATTTGAAACTGGATGGACTGCATTTCAGGCGAATCCGACCTAATACACTGATTTTCAAAATCCCAATCATCAATACGGACTGCAACTCCCGTACTGATATAACGGACCTTGCGATTTTTGGTAAAACGGATGAAGACGGGAGCCCTGCGATTTTTCGTGACACGATCTTTGCGGCAAATAACTTGCATGTTGATTTTCATTGCTTTAAGCTATTCGCAGAATGTCGAACGCCTGATCGTTTCACCTCGTTTGTGGTAAAACATTTGGTAAAACACTCAAGTATTCTCCAATCCTGCATGGTTAATAAATAAAAGTAAACGAATCTTATTCTTTTACTTGTTCCATACTTAGAAATTGATCGAACGTATTTTTAATTTGTATTCATAAGCGTTAAAGTTTGGTTTGCCATTCGATTCTCAGTCTTAGGCATATCGGAGTCCCTATATACATTAATTATGATTACTTTATTGAAGTACGGTATTACCGCCAAGCATAATCAGTACGCTCAAAAAATTAAGGACAAACTTTTTCAAGGGGTCTAAATAGATACCCCTTTGAAAAGTCTGTCCACCGCTCTGATTATTCTCTCAATACTTCCCAGAATCTTTGGGGGAGATAAATATTCTCCACCTCTTTCGCTTGCTCGAACAGCGACGCAATCTCAGCGACTGTAAACCCTGCTATCCCGCAACCGATCTCGGTAACAAGGAAAGTCTTAGACGGATGCTGTTCGGCAAATTCGATAAACTCATCCACATAGGGTTTGATCGTTTCCACTCCTCCCTGCATAGTCGGGATGGCATAGCTCTGTCCCTGCAATCCTACGCCTTGACCCCAGATTGCCCCGAATCTTTTATAGGCTAAATAGGCAGCGCCTCCTGCGTGTTGACCCGCCAAATTGCTCCCGAATACGAATATCTCATTCGGTCTAAGCTCTGTAATTCTATTCGATGATACTCGCATGATAAACCTTACTCCAATAATCTCAAATACGTTTCCTTAAAATCTCCCAACGGCAATCTCCGAATATAGTAACTTCCGTCCTTGACTCAGAAATTCAGTAGTATCTGGTCGTGACTCAAAAAGCAGTAGAACAGATCGACCGATAAACCGCCTTTAGAATCGAGTCGTGAATCCATACTGAATCCGACCGAATTGTCTATCTTATCCAGCGATCATTCGATTCGGATTCGGGGATCGGTCTTTCCCTTGTTCGCAAATCCGATCCGTATATCCTTACTCGCATCGGCAAAATCGGGTAGCATAAACATGAACGAAATCGGTTTCTCCCTGCTGTCGGGTTTTACCATATAAACCTCATACCGTTCTTTGTCCGAATAATGGATTTTCGTTCTCATCAATTTAAACCCGTCGCACGTTCCGATCTGTCAACGGACGGGAAATGTTCTCTTTTTCTCTTTCATTTTGTACAAAATTTAGTAGGTTAATTACTTGTTGTCACCATAAAGATAATAAAATCAAGCGATTAAATCAAATGAAATTCGATAAATTCGGAGCGACGGACTTTTTTATTGACTGTGGAAAATGTCATAAAAAAGCCCCACATATAAAAATATGTGAGGCTCGCACCGAATATTCGAATCACTTGACAAGGTACTGTGAATTATCCAATAGACAAATCACTTGTTTCATTGACGAAATTTGTGCGATTACGCTGTCTGCGTATTCTGTCACATCATAATCAACCTTTTTCACCAATAATTCTGTCAGGCGTACTTTCAATTCGTCGGTCGGCACGTTCTCGCAATGGCTCCGATAAGCGATTTCTATCAATCGTTTGTCATCGTTAGGTTGCGATTGATACGACGTTCCGATTTTGTTTTCAGGCAGCATTTCACAAAATGCCGCAACAGCGTTTTCCAATTTATTATTCATCATTTTCACGTTTTAAAAAAAAGTCGTTTTATTCATCCAATCCCGTAATGCTGGCAAAATTATTCCATTCACTAGCCCTCTTATATGTATCGGCACATCCTGACGGTACTTTAAGGACAGAGTAAGGATTTATACCCGTAAAAGCATCGTCTCTACAAATCGGGGGTACGGCTGTGCCGATAAGGAATAATCTCAATTCTCGACAGTTGTAAAATGCATATCTTCCAATTTCATCTACACTCGTACATGCAGAGGCATTGACTGTCATCAATTTCGGACAATCTAAAAATGCTCGGCCATCTTGCCTACCTATCGTTTTCAACTGCGATCCCTTTTCGAAAGTCACAGTTGTCAAAGATGAACATCCTTTAAAGGCATATGATCCGATTGTCTCGACACTGGCGGGTATCTCGACTGTTTTCAACCGACTTTGATAAAACATTTCTTCTCCAATCGTAGTTAGAGTATTGGGAAGAATCAGATTCTCGACATTTTTTGAATTGTAAAATGCCTGCACGGGTAACTCCGTAATATTCACTTCCGAAATATCGAGCTCTTTCAGTTTCGGCATCATACGGTAGATAAACAGAAAATCCACGTCGTTCAAAACTCCTGCAATCTTCAGCGATTCGATATTGGCATAATCGTAAGCGGCAAGCGCTGCTTCCAATCCCCCGACCGTTTCAACCCGAACTTTCGTACATGTACTTAACTGGCGAAAAATAATCGCCTGCAAAACATTGCCGTTCTCGTCTTTCAGCGAAACCGTCGCGAAACGTTCAAGACCTTCGTTTGCCGCCACACTGAAAACAATCGTCTCCTGCCGCACGGCACGGGTCTCTACGACGGACAACCACGATTGGGCTTCATCGGGTATCTCGACCGTATAAGCCAGATTCGTCGTCAATTTGACTTCCTGCAAACCTCCTTTGGAATCGGTATCGAAAGCATTGTCCGCTACGGTGATTTCCCCCTGTGCACAATTCAAAGCAACCATTACCGTCCGATAGGAGCCGTCGTTGGCGAATACGAGTATTTCGCTTTCCACGATCGGATCGGGGGCCGTTATGGTAATCGTACCCGCTGACACCGATGTCGGCTCGACTTTTACTTTCCACCCGTCCTGCGCGATAGCCTTTACGGTCGTGCTTTCCGTAGCTTCTGTCACGGTATAGGAGATCGTTTTTGTTTCTCCGCCATTGAGAATAGCTATATCGGTCGTCTCGAATGAAATGGCGAATCGGGAATTATCGCCTTTCGGAATGGCAATCACCGTATCGTCCGATAATGTGAAATATACGACGTTCTGATCGTTGTCTTCCGTCACCTTTTTGAAAAACGAATCACCGTCTTCTCCTGTCGCCTGTCCGATGTCCTCCCACGTTTCACCACCATTTAGGGAAAGCAACCAACGACCGTTCTCGATTTTCAGTTTCGGAGTAATTCCGTTAACTCCTTTCAACGATTCCAGCCATTCGTCCAAGCTGCCTGTATATCCTTTCTCTACCGCTAATTCGTAAGCTGATTTTCCATCATTTCCATCATTTCCAGTAGAGCCTTTAAGGGATGCCAGCCATTCGTCCAATGTCCCCGAATATCCCTTTTCGACAGCCAGATCATAGGCTGACTTGCCGTTAGTTCCGTCTATTCCCTGCGCTTTGATTCTGTTGTCCTGATCGTCGGTCAGCCATTCCCCGTTCAATGTCCAGTAATAGATACCTCCGTCTTGTTTAACGCTGATAACGGGGGCTTTCCCGTTCGTTATCGTAGCGGTCTGACCGTCGGAAAAGCGGATGACATAACCATCCGTCGTCTGCTCTACTTTCGTAATCGTCACCTGTTTTTGCAGAGCCGTTACGAGCGTTTGAAGCGATGAAATATTCGTATTCATCTGCTTGCACAGTTCCTCCAGTTTCTCCACTCGGTTTTCGAGATCGTTCAGATCGTTCCGCAATCCGCTGTCGTCGTATTCCTCGCTACAACTGAACAGCATCAGTGCACAAACCATTAAAGAGAATAACTTCTTCATAGTAAGATTTATTTAAGGGTTCAACAATATTTCTAAATCTTACCGTACAACTCCTATGCGGTGGGATAAAACAAAAAAGAAAGTGTGGAGTTGTTCGTTTATTTAGTGGAAGGTTCTGACAAAACCCGAAACGAATAAACGGAAACAATACCCCACACTTGTCGTATATATCAGAACGATATATAACCATACAAGCAATGAGTGTTGTCGTTATCCCCGTTTCTTGAAAACTGTCAGATTTTCCACTAAGGATAAAAGCGAAACACTTTCATCAAAATATGTCCGTTGGTTGCCCAACGACACAAAGATATAAAATGTTCGGCACAAACAACACTCTGTGGGGTATTGTGAATCACAAAGTTGCAATATTCTTTTCGGAAAAACGATATTGATTCCCAATTATGTTATTTCCATATTCGGGTATTACGGCTTATATGAATCCTCCCGTAGCATATAAATATGGGCCGTACGCCGATCAGGAAGCTGTTTATGGGGTATGACGCTTTTATCGAAATTCTTATTTTATACCCCCGATAAAAATTAGGTCATACGGATTATTTACCCCAAAGTTACCCTAACAGCTACCCAAGAACATATAAAACAAGTATGGATGTCGAGAATCCGTCTTAGGGAATACGTGCGTCTTTATATGCCATATAAAGAAAAACAGAACATATAAAATCAGAAATTTGTTTACATATATGGAAACCATATCTTTGTCGAACAGGCATAGCTATGGCACAAAAAAGGATATATACACATAATGAGGTTATCGACACTTTAGTCGGCGTTAAAGGTACTGCACAACGAGAAGCGTACGATCTTTCCATCGAACTGTTTTTGGTCGGACAAACGATTCGGGAAATTCGGGAAAAACGCAACCTGACCCAAGAAGATTTGGGCAACCTGATCGGAGTCAAAAAAGCGCAGATTTCCCGTATAGAAAACGGAAAGAATCTGACAATCGCCACGATTCTCAAAGTATTCAAAGCGCTCGATGTAGATGCCAAACTGCATATATCGGATCACTCATTGGCGTTGAGTTGACAGCCTTCGGATAAGGACAAACTTTTGTAAAGGGGATTATTCGAGTCCCCTTTACAAAGTCTGTCCGTTTGCATGTAAACGTCGCTTTTTCTCTCTTATATGGATCATTCTTTCCGATTTACAGGGTAGAGAAACCCGTAATCCGTTTTTGATTCCCGTAAATCCGATTTTCTGATTTCGGGTCGATCGGGACAAAGATTTCAAAAGGGTCTATATTAAGACCCCCTGTCAAACTCTGTCCCACCTTACATGAAAGCATATGATCCGATAAAGGCGACTTTCGAAGCGACTTTCCCGTATGGCTTGATTTCCGAAAAAAGATCGCTCCCGCGGACGATCCACGAGAGCGATTCTTTTTCATCTATTCGATAAACCACCCGTATCGGGCGTCTCCCTCGATGGCTTTGCCGATACCCTCGATCAGTCGGGTCGCATTCAGCGAACGGTCCAGAAACGTGTCGATATAGCTCGACTTGTTGGCTCCCGTAAACAGATTGTACACCCTCCACAGGTCGATAGCGGAATCGTTCCCTCTGGAAAAATGTTCATCGCAATAGTACGCCTTCGCCACCGCATTGATGTGGCTGTCGGTAAACTCCATTGCGGGAAGCCCTTTCCGTTCCGTTTGAGGCAGATACTGATACAGCCGCGTCTTCCCGATCAGTTGGGCGAACTGGCGTTCGGTCAGGTATTGTTCCCGCATGGCTGACATCCGCTTTACATGGCGTTCGGCATCGTAAGACAGAAACAAACGCAAGGTCGCATCGAACAAATCCTGCACGCTCATGGCTCGCAGTTCGTTTTGATATCCGTCCGTCGAGACGCAAAGGTTACAGCAGACCAGATTCTTGAATCCGATAAAGACCCTGAACTTCTCCGCCGTCTTTTTCGAGTACAGGTTTTCGTGGTTATAGGCCCTTACGCCTCCGACGGAAAGATTCAGGCGGTTTCCCTCGATCTCCTCGTAAACGGACGGTATCTCGAAACAGAACATCATCCGCTCGTAGTAGATCGTCTTGTCCGATTCGAGCAGTTGGCCGACGGGTTTGTGGATCGCTTCGGGAATCCTCCCCTTGACGATATGAGATACCCGTATTTCGGGCTGGTCGATTACCTCGCAGGGGAACTGCTTATGCGCCGCGCTCCATACCGTCTCGATAAAGTTCTGATGAGAAACCGTCACCTCGTTGTCCTTGCTGAAGACGGGGACCACGCAATCCTGTTTCAGATGGGCCAGGCCGACGGATTTCGTATTCGACTCGATAAAGCAGCGGGAAGAAGGAGAGGGATTCGTACCCAGCAGGGGAATGTTGCGGACTTGGGATTCGGTTATCGGGACAGTCGGGGTTTCCGTTCCGTATCGGGCGAATCCGTCGAACAGGTCGTAGCCTTCAGCAGGCCGCGACTGCGCTGTTTGTGCGTTCATGGTTCGAATGGGATTGAGGGTTGTTGATCGTTTGGTTGCACCATTGCAGGATCGCCTGTCCTACGCGGGGAGAGATCGGAAATTCGGGATGTCCCGTAAACAGTCCCGTGCGGTCTTTGCTGGCGACGGCCTTGTGATTCATCGCCATGTCGAGTACGGCGGTAAACTCGTAATCCACGTTGTCGCGCTGTACGGCTTTGAGTCCCACCTTTTCGGGAACCATCTTGCCGTTCTTGTCCGAGAGCACGTAATCCTGTTTGCTCCGCATCGTGCAGATCACATGGCAGGACGAAGAGAGGATACGTTGGATAAAGGCATTCTGACGCGGCGTGACCTTCGCCCAGTTGGCAAAGGAGTTGCCTTGTAAGTTGGCATGGAAATCCAGCAGGTAGTCCCAGCAGTGGGAGATGCTGTCGATGATGATGACTTCGGCTCCAGCCTGTTCGCAGATGCCGATAGCTTCGACGTAGGTTTCGGGAGCGTAGTTCTCCAGCGTGAGCACCCGATAATCTCCCAGATGGGCGTAGAGGTCTGCCGATCCGTTCTCCGAGTCGATTACGGCCACTTTGCTCCAGTCGCCCGTCATCCCGTAGGCGATCAGCAGCGACGAGTAGGTTTTACCCGATCCCGAAGCGCCTTGCAGGGCCAGCCGCATTTTGGCTTCCCTGCGTTGCGATTGTCTTAACTGCATAACTTAAATCTTTAAAGGGTTAATAAACGAGACAGCCGATCCTTGCGGGAACAGCCGAAATAAAAATACGGCAAGAGGGATTCTCCTGCCGTAAGAATTTTTCTCTGTCTTAGGCTTCGGTCTGCCGATTTTTGCGGCAGGTTAGATAATCGGTCTAAGGCCCGACTGCTCGGTTTCCCATCTGGATATGGGGAGGGGGATAAAATGAAGGTGTTTTATCGGTCATAATGCGGATAATTTGGGATTCGTTTTCGATTTTTCAGTTCGCATATTTTTCGTTTGGAAGATGAATTATATAGTAATTTTCATTTCGCACACAAAAAATATGCAGGATTTCCGATATAAAAAAATCCGACTGCCATTTAGCCTGTCGGATTATCCTGTTTTATGTGTCGTCCCTATGATTCGGAGCTTACCATATTTTCTCGGACTAAAATATAACATTGCACATTTTTGCCATTGAAACTCCGATAGCATCTTTTCAACGTGTACCAACGTTGCAAATCGGTGGCTTTGGCCGTTAGTTGGATTCCCAAATCATCGTATATCTTCTGTAATCCCTGTTTCAATCTATTCGAAGGAATTGCCGTATACTGAGGGAACATTTCGTTCAGAGAGGATAGGATGATATTTTCCTTATCCTGCCCTATATGTTTGGCTATTTCCCGTTTGATCGCCGTTTGGTTGTATTTCAAAGCAACCACCTTATCGTAACCGAGTATGTCGTAGGCCTTTTTCACCAACGGATTGCTGTTCGTTAGTACAGCCTGACGGAACATGCCGAAAGAATACATGGTTTCCATTCTTTCGAGTTCGATTTTATGGTATTCATCGAACAAGTCCTTAAAAGCTAATTTGGCATTTGCGTTATCTTCCAGTTTTTCACTCGGCAATTCCGTATAAGTAGATACGATTATATCGAGATGATTTTTTTGATGTTCTTGGGCGATGCGTTCGTCGCTGGCATAGATCAGCCTGCTGAGTTTGAAATTGACAATATCTATGTTCGCCATGTTGCGGTCTACGACCAATTCGTCATTTACGACACGTATGTATTTGTCATTCAGAAACAGGTCTTTCAAAAGCATTTTACGAGAAGTCAGGGACATATTTTTGAATTCTTTCACCAATGTTTCGGCTTCTTTCAGCCTTTGTAAGGTGGCGCTTTCAAATTCTTCGAAAGATATTTCCGTTTTATAGCGGGTCGTGGAAAAAATATGCGTTATATCGTATTTGTATATCGAATCGCGTATGCGACCGCATATCTGGATAAATAGAGTGGATATGTCGATCAACGTATGCGCTCTCCTTCCGTCGCTGACGATATAGGTTTTACCGACAGGATCGAATATGTCGCATCCCTCGAATGCAGTCGAAGTATAGAAGTTGATTTTTTTGACGGGATCGAGCGGTTGGGCGATTGGATAATCCCTGCCGATTTTTACCTGATTCTTGTATTTTGCCTCCCCGCTCGTTGAACAAACGACTTTTACATCATCGGGGGTCAATTTGGCATTTTTGATAACCCGAGCAATAAAATCGACGCTGTTTACGAAAAAATGCAGGTTGTAATTTACATGGTTGCCGATGGCATTGCGGCACAGCTTCACAATAAGATTTTGCGGTCTGTTGGTTTGTCTGAATCGTATTTTAGTAGGTTCTACGTTTTGGAACCGAACGGTAAGCATCGGCAGGTTTTGCAGTTCCCGCATGATGTACTGACGTTCGATAGGTGTGGCCGATACATATGTGACTCTTTTAAACCGAGAAGCCGTATCCAGAAGGGACTGAATCGCTTCATGCCTGTAAGAGTACGCATTGAATAACAGGTGATATTCATCGACGAACAAAAATACTTCATTGTAAACGTCGATGTCGCAATCCAACAGGGTTTGCGTAACTCTCGGAACGGAATCATATGTCGTAATAATTTTAATCGGGGAATGGGACTGGGCGTATGTTTTTATGGCTTCATTGGGAACTCCTTCCAGCACGCCGATTACATCCTCGACATGTTGTGAGGCTTTGTTGTTTACAAGGTTTTGCGTAGGGACGGCGATTATGGTCGGAACGTCATTCCTCAATGCCAATTCTGTCGCTCCGCATCCCGTGACGGATTTGTTGAGAATACAGTTAGCGGGTATGCGATTGCCAAGCTCGGGAATATCCGATAACCACTTGGCTCCTGCAAGGGCTGTAATGATACGGTCTTTTTCCATGGTTTCTAACAATTTGAGATAGTATGGAGTGCTCCATATTTTTCGAATGGGATGATTTGTATTAAGCAATTTTCATTTCATGCACAGAAAATATGCGACAAAAGAGCAAAAACGGGGGCGACAAAAGGTCAGCCCCGTTCTTGTCGTTCGGTCTTAAATTTCATGTGTCGGAAACCGTTTCATAAATATACTGATTTTCGGGTTCCGAGAGAATCGTTATTCGTAAATAGATATAAAAATACAAAGCATGTTCCGATCAGCGATCCGTTATCGGGACTTCGAAATCCTTCATATGAAACGAATCGAAAAATTCATCGAATGTATAACGACGGTCGGAAAAATCGGGTGCATAAAGTTCGTCTCTGCTTAACTGCACCGAAGGTACGGTAAAGCATTTTTGTTCCATATCTCCTTTAAATGTATCAGGTAAAAGATATGCGCCTCCTTTGCGGTGCTTCTTGATAAGTATGTAACGTATCAGGCCGTTTTTGAAACGTACCTCCAGTATTCCCCGCATGGCCGAAACGGAGTGATAGATGACCTTTTGTAGTTTCTCTTTGTACAATACCGATTGTTCCGTTTTACTGAAATCCTTTTGTTCTATGTTTTTACGAATTTCCGTATCGTGTTCGGCAATGCGTCCGTTCAAATCGCGTATGTCCTGTTCTATCTGTTTTATTTGTCGGGACAGCACCGTATAATCCGTCTCTAATTCTTCGATCAGATCGTTGTTCTTCAGCTTTTTGATTTTAGATATTATGGAGGCCGATTGTGTTTTTAACCCGTCTACGGCATTGACCTTCTGTGTTATCATTTCTCGGATTTGTTCGTTCTGCTCCTGCAATTCATTCGATCGCTGTGTGTTGAAACGCATGTATTCATCCGTGTGCAATGTCTCCTTGACACAGGCCCAGACCGATGACAAAACGTAAGAACATTTAACGCCGAGATTACTGCATCTTTCTTTGTCGTTATAAGCGCTCGCACATCTGTAAATCAAATAGCTGTCATGGTTGGGTCTCATGTATAAACTGCAACCGCAAGGACAAAACAGCAATCCTTTAAGCGGATTATAGTATTTAGGGGCATTGCTTTGAAACAGGCTGTTTTCACGCATCTGTTTGTTGGCTTTGTCGAAATCTTCGGGCGTGATGATTTGCAGTTCGGGAATTTGGCCGTACAATTTTCCCCGTCGGTATATCTCCCCTTTGTATTTTGGATTGCGGATAATGCGGCAGATGCCCGAATAAGAGAGTTTATAAGGGTATAATTTATTGTAAACCCTTACAGTCTGCCGTATCGTATTGCCGTCGATTAGCTGCTGAAAAAGGTATTTTACCGCTTCGGCTTCTTTGGCATCGACGACAAGCAGGTTTTTAGGCGTTTGGTTCAGTTTGTAATCGGGATTGTGAATAACTTTGTAGCCGAAAGGAACCGCTCCTCCGACAAACATATTGCTAAACTCGGCCAGTTTGGAGCGTAAACCCGTCTGCATCCGACCTGCAATCTTGTAGCGTTCGTCGGCACTTGCTTTGGCTTCTACTGACAGCGTAATGATGTCGTAAAGGGATAAAACAGTTCCAGCCTTATAAATGCGGTCTTGCTTATCCAAAAACAGAATATCGACACCCTGTTTCAAAAGTTCGTTTATCACTGAAAGAACGGACAAAATATCATCTTCACGCGATAAACGGGAGAGTTCGGAAACGATAATCATATCAGCGACCGTATCGTCCACCTCTAAAAGTTCATTCAGGCTCTTTCTGTCCTTTCGGGCACCCGAAATTTTCTCTTGAATGATTTTGATTAGATGATAATTTCGGTCATTACAATAGGCCGTAATAAGTTCAATTTGGCGGGTAATGTCTTGTGCCTCCGTCGAAACACGGGCGTAACCGACCACTCTTTTCGATTTTTCCATAACGCTGTCAATCAATCTTTACCGTAAATTTAACGTTTTTTGTTAATTTGCGGTAAAATTGATTACTATGTGTATACAACCGCAACGTGCGAAAACGTCGGCCTATCGTATTCTCGGAAAATTCCTGTCCACGCAACCACGATTCATAACGCTTCAGCCATGCCGTATCAATATCGGAGAAATAGATATTCAAGTGGCCGTTGAATTTTAGCAATGAATGATGGGTTTCCTGATGAGATAGGGCGTAACCTTCACGATGTTGTTTTTTTCAATCGCTGTATTTGCAACAAAAACATATCGCCAACCATCCGACAGGGCGAATAACTGTCGATTTGTTCAACCAACCTTGTTGTAGTAAACTCCCTGTGTTCACTAATCAATTCAATGACGCGCTCCGAATACTGCCTGCTTTTCTCAGCTATGACCTTTTCGATCATATCTTTGTTAGGACAGTGTCGTTGGGGCTTATTCTTATCTGAATCCCAATACTGAGGCAAAACAGATATGTCAAGGCTGACATATTTCTTTTTGCCGTTTTTGCACACCCTAAATCATTAAAGGATGCTCACCATTTGAGAGTGTTTTGGATTTGTAACACAAAACATTAATACACCTGTACCCATTGCGGAGCATGGTTTAACTCTCGGTTTAACTCTGAGTCCCAAACCACCGTACAACCGCTTCGGGAGAGGCACAAAAAAGGAGTCGCATCTCTGCAACTCCTTGATTTTCAGTGGTGCCACCACGAATCGAACGAGGGACACAAGGATTTTCAGTCCTTTGCTCTACCAACTGAGCTATGGCACCTTTTCCGTTTGACGGTGCAAAGATATACATAAAATTCAATTAAACAATATTCCGAACGAATTTTAGTTCTAGACTAAAAATTATATCTTTGCATAGTCT
>ERZ827452.2717-NODE-2717-length-12547-cov-7.770093_pt1 | contig 12547 bp, 10 predicted proteins | sample MGYA00519866_ERZ827452 | MGnify/ENA primary metagenome ERZ827452 (study PRJEB31778, sample SAMEA3449307) | human gut metagenome | biome: human gut; feature: human-associated habitat; material: faeces | place: United Kingdom | collected 2010/2012 ... | reverse complement strand
CGGGCTCATAACCCGAAGGTCGGAGGTTCGAGTCCTCCTCCCGCTACCAAAGGGGTCGGATTGAAAAATCCGACCCCTGTTTTTATGTTTGGCATTGGATGTAGTTGATTGATAACCAATGGCTGTTCGGATTTACTATGGGCCTGTACTAAAATCTTTTGTTTATGAATACGCTTGAAGATGCAAGGGCATGGGGATTTGTGGGTTTTAAAACGGTTGCGGCCCTTAAAAAGGAGGTGGACTGTATTCCGCAGACGAAAGGAGTATATCTGGTTCTCAGAAAAGAAATAAGTTTCCCTGAATTTGCCGAGGTAGGCCGCGGCGGTTTTTTCAAGGGAAAGGATCCCAATGTGGATATTACCGTGTTGAAAAACAATTGGGTGACGGGAACAAATATTCTTTATATAGGAATGACCGGAAGTTCATTGCGCCGACGGATAAAACAGTATATGCAATTCGGTGAAGGAAAGCCCGTAGGACACCGGGGTGGTTGCTATATCTGGCAGATGGAAGACTGTGACCGCCTGATAATTTGCTGGAAAGAATTGGCAGAAGAACTCCCCGGTGAATATGAAACGATGTTAATACGCTCGTTCAAGGATGCCCACGACGGGCGGCGCCCCTTTGCCAACCGTAATAAATAACAGGGATCATGAAAGATCGGGATACACGGTATATTTCCGGCGCCCGGTTTGTAAATTACTTGCCCCGGGATTTCCTCCGATGCTTAATAACCCCCGTATTCGATCGTATACAGCACATCGAATAGCGTATTTGTGAACTCCCCGCGACCTTCGTAAACCCGGCCGTCCCTGACGGAGTAGGCTATGTCGAGGATGAACGAACTGTCCCCTATGTAAAACTGTCCGTCCCTTACCGTAAACAACACGTCGAACCACGAGGCGAATCTGGCGTTGCCCCGGTATATCCGCTCTCCTTCGATGGAGTATGCGGCATCGTAGGGCCAGGTGTTGTTGCCCTCGAAAATTCTTCCGTCTCTGATCGTATACAGGGCGTCGAGCGACAGGGTGAACCTGCCGTCGCCTTTGTAGATTCTGCCGTTTTTGAACGTATATGCCGCATCCAGCGGGTTGGTGCCGTATCCGCGGTAGATCGTCCCGTTCCCGTCGCCGATATATATATGTGGCGGCGATCAGCAGCGCATCCGTATCGTCGCCTTCGTTATTTCCGAGGGCGGCCGGCGACAGGAATAGCAGTATTCCGAGTAATAGGACATTCGGTTTCGTGGCCGGCGGTGTTTACGGGTGACGCGGGAATAACTCCGTGTCAGAACCCGCGTTCGCGCATCATTTGTTTGAAGAGGTTTTTCACGACGAGGATGTGGAACGGACGGATGAGGTTGAAATAGACCACTCCCAGTTTGTTGTGGTATTTCACGACCGTACTCGCGAAGACTTCGCCGCCTTCGATGTAGATGGACATGTAGGCTACCAGGTGCTTGTCGTCCAGGGCGACGATCGTTTCGTCGGCCGTCCTTTCGGCGACGGACATGAAACCGCAGCTTTCGCCGTTGTTCAGGGCTTCTTCCAGTTTTTCCCGGCTGGGCCCCTCCCCGGTTTTCAGCCCGAAGGGCCTGACCAGCAGGTCGCGCAGCCGGAAGAGAAACTTCAGCCATGCCGGGCTGGTCGTCCAGAATGCCGCCATCACCTGGTTCGGGGATACTTTTCCCGGAATTTGCAGGCGGCAGCGGAAGCAGTCGCGGTAATTGGCGTCGGGGTAGCGGACGATCCGCGAATTTTCCGGGAGAGGCGATTTGCATACTTTCATGATTGTGCGGACGACGTCGGTTAGTGACGGCTCCCATGTCGTAAAGCTAACGAAAATTTGCGGGAATACCGCAGTTCCGGCGTGGTTTTAAACACCGGCGGCCTGCCCCGATTCCGAGGCAGGCCGCCGGCTGTGAAACCGTTGCGCCGTTATTTGAATTTCAGCGAGATCTTTCCGTCTGAAGGATACAGGACGAATATGCTTCCCGCGGAGGTGCCGTCGGTTGCGATGGTGCCCTTCGTGCAATCGAATGCGTAGGCGAATCCTTTTTGCGCTGCGGTGACCCGCTTCGCCCCGAACGCCGTGAACGGCAACGCTGCACCGGGTGCAGCGGTCAGCTCCAGCATCCAGTCGGGGCCTTTGCCGGGGGCGGCGATCTCCATTCCTTCTTCCGAAAGCAGTATCGTGAGCTGCCGTCCGTCGTCCATCGGCCACTCCACGAGTAATTTGCCTTTGCCCTTTTCCGTTACGGCGGGGGTGCCGCCCTGCGCTGGGGCCAGGCTTCCGTCGGCAGTGCGCCGCATGACCCGCAGCCCGGCCAGCTGCTCCCGGGTGCTCCACATGCAACCGTCCACGACGGGCAGCGTCGTGTAGACGCACTGGTTGGTGGTGCCGGCTTTGCGGTAGTAGTCCGACTCCATCCGCTGATCGAACATGTGGATGTCGCGGATGCACAATGTGCCGCCCTCCCACAGCAGGTTGGTGCGGTAGTAACGGCTGTTGTACCATACGGTTTTACGATCCTTTTCGCGGTAGTCGGTCAGTGCCGTGACGGCCGTCGGGGGCGTTACCGGGAAATTCTCGCGGAACCATTCGCCCGACCGGGTGAGCGTTTCCACGCGGATTTCGCCCTTGCGGAAACGGTTTGCCATCAGCGGGATCTGGATGTTGAGCCCCTTCTCCATACTGCCCCAGGTGAAGGAGTTTTCCTGCCCGGCCTGCGTGTAGGCGAATGCGAGGCAGGGTTCTTCGAACATCGACCGGAAGAACCACTCGACCCACTGGCGGCTGCCGCCGCTGTCGCCGTAGACGGGTTCCAGCGAGATCACCCCCTGCAAGGCTCCGCCCACGCAGTTGTCGTATTGGTAGATCGGGTCGCTGCCCAGCATGCGGAATACGGGGACGGGGATCTGTCCCTCGCGGGTCTGTGCGGGCATGTAGGCGTTGACCCGGCTGGGATAATAAGCCTGGTTCCAGTAGCCGCCCCACAGCGTGTAGCCGTCGGTACCTATCTGGTCTTTGCAGTTGCACGAAGCGACGATGCCGTATTTGTCGTACATGTACCCGAGCGTATAGGCGTCGATGAACCATGACCCGATGGCCGTCGGGTATTTGCCGAATACCTCTTTGAATTTTTCCATGTAGACGTCCACCAGTTTGCGGCGTTCTTCGGGTGTGTACCCCGTTGCGAAGCCCACGTCGGCATGCCAGTCCCACGGGTAGCGGCCGCGCCACTTGAGCCCTGCGGCTTCCACGTGGGGCTGCGTGATCTCCCACCAGCCGCCCACCTCGGTGCCGGGATAGACATCCTGTGTCAGCAGTTTCCGGTAGCGGGGATTGATCAGCGCGTCGTATTGCAGCAGGAACGTGGCCGGGAGACCGTATTCGGCGAGCTGTGCCGCCTGCCGTGCGACGGTTTCGTAGAGTACCGTTTCGGTGATCTCTTCGCTGCGCGGTTCGATATTGCGGATGAAGTTGACGATGTTGACGATGCGGGGGGCCTCGGAGCCGGCCTTGCCGGCTGCGGATGCGGAGACGCATCCGCAGCAAAGTGCGAGCAGGAGTAGTTTGCAGGTTTTCATGATTATTTTGTTTCGGGTATACAAATATAATCGGCAGATGCGAACCGAGGCAACTTCGGTGTGCATTTTGCAGGGAAACGTACGTAATATGCCAAAATTCGTACCTATGGAAAACAAAGAAACGACCTGCACGCCCTGCGAGCAGAATTTCGAACGTAAAGTGAATGAGCTGGTCAAGGAGGGCGAAGCCCCCGATACCAAGCAGCGTGCAAAGAAGGAGGCCGAGGTCAAGGCTGCTTTCGACGAACACGGGAAGTCGGAAAAATAACCGTTCCCGATGAGGACTGGGGTGCCTGCACAACGATTGTGCGGGCACCCCTGCGTTCTGGGGCGACCGTACGGCGCGGAATCGGGCGGGCGGATTGCCGCTATTCCGGGGAAATGATTATCTTTACGCGGTTAATTAGGTCGATTTATGGTAAAAAAGAATATTTTGGGTACTATCGGGGGAACCCCGATGGTGCGGATCAACCGGCTTTGCCCCAACCCGAACGTCAATATCTATGCGAAACTCGAAGGTTTCAACCCCACGGGCAGCATCAAAGACCGCATTGCGCTGCGGATGATCGAGGAGGCCGAACAGGACGGGCGCCTCACGCCCGGCAAGACGATCATCGAACCGACGTCGGGCAATACGGGCATCGGCCTGGCCATCGTCGGCATCGTCAAGGGATATCCCGTGGAGATCGTGATGAGCAGCGCCGTGTCGGTCGAGCGGCGTAAAATAATCCGTTCCTATGGTGCGAAGGTGATCCTTACGCCCGCCGAGGAGGGAACCGACGGGGCGATCCGCCTGGCCCGCAGCAAGGTGGCCGGCGACCCCGACAAATATTTCATGCCCGACCAGTTTGCCAATGCGGGCAATTACCTGGCGCATTACCAGTCTACGGCACTGGAAATCTGGCAGCAGACAGGTGGCAGGATCGACTACCTGGTCTGTGCGATCGGCACGTCGGGGACGCTGATGGGGCTTTCGCGGTTCCTGAAGGTGATGAAGCCCGACATCAGGGTCGTCTGCGCGCAACCGATCCGGGGCCATTATATCCAGGGATTGAAGAATATGGAGGAGGCTATCGTCCCGGACATTTACGATCCTTCGCAGATCGACATGCAGGAGATGGTCGAGAGCGAAGAGGCGATCGCCATGGCGCGGGAGATCATCGCCAGGGAGGCGATCTTCGCCGGCATGAGCAGCGGCGCCGCGATGCTGGCGGCCGTGCGCACCGCGCAGCACATCGAACGGGGCAATATCGTGGTGGTTTTCCCCGACCGTGCCGAGAAATACCTGAGTACGACGATGTTCGACGAGTTCGCGGACTGATGTGCGGACGGTGGATGTGAAAAAGCCTGCGACCGGAAAGTCGCAGGCTTTTTTGCTGTCGCAGTGCTTGATTTTTGCCGTCCCAGCCCTTATTTTTGGGCGTTGTAGGCTTCGACGCCGCTCTTGAGGAATCCCACGAAATTGTCGACGTTGAGGTCGTATCCGCGGGGCGGCACGAGTTGTTTCCCGTTCCGTCCCTGGAGTACGTAGTAAGGCTGGGCATTTACCCCGTAGGTTTTCAGGGCGTAATACGAGTTTATCTTGCCGAGGCTTTTAAGCACCTTTCCCGCGTCGGTCGTTACCCAGTCGCTTTCGGGAAGCACTTTTTTGTCGTCGGAGTAGAGCGCCACGATCACGTAGTCGTTGCGCAGGATGTCGAGCACCTGCGGGTCTGCCCATACGCGGGCTTCCATTTCGCGGCAGTTGACGCACCCGTGCCCCGTGAAGTCGATGAAGAGCGGTTTGCCGACCTTAGCGGCATAGGCCTCGGCTTCTTTCAGGTCGAAGAATCCTTCGAGGCCGTGGGGCAGGTGCAGGAAATCGCTGTGCTTGGGTTTCTGTCCCTCGACGGTCAGCAGCATGCGCGTTTCTCCGCCCGAAGCGGTCGGCGCTTCCTTCCCGATCACGAAATCCTGCGTATGCAGCGGCGGCAGGTAGCCCGAGAGGCCTTTGAGCGGGGCGCCCCACATGCCGGGGACGAGGTATACGACGAACGAGAAGGTGACGATGGCCAGTGCCAGGCGGCCTACGCCCAGATAGGGCGTATCGCTGTCATGCGCGAATTTGATTTTTCCCAGCAGATAGAGCCCCAGGAGCGAGAAGGTCACGATCCATACGGCGAGGTATATCTCGCGGTCGAGTAGCCCCCAGTGGTAGGTCTGGTCGGCGACCGAGAGGAACTTCATGCCGAGCGCCACCTCGATGAATCCCAGCACGACCTTCACCGAGTTGAGCCATCCGCCGCTTTTGGGCAGCTTCTTGAGCATCGACGGGAAGAAGGCGAAGACGGTGAAGGGAAGCGCGAAGGCGACGGAAAACGCCAGCATGGTGACGATCGGGCTCCAGAATTCGCCCGACGTCGATTTGATAAGCACCGAACCTACGATCGGGCCCGTGCAGGAGAAGGATACCAGCACGAGGGTCAGGGCCATGAAGAAGATGCCGGCCAGGCCTTTCGAGTCGGCTTTGCTGTCGGTTTTGTTGACCATCCACGAAGGCATGGTGATCTCGAACGCTCCGAAGAACGATGCGGCGAATACCATGAATACGAGGAAGAAAAGGATATTGGGCAGCCAGTGTGTCGCCAGCCAGTTGAAGATGTCGGCCGTCACGGCATCGCCCCCGACGATGCGTGTGATGACGATGATTGCGGCTATCGGCAGCGTGTAGAGCGCGACGATGAAGAACCCGTACATGCCGGCGCGGAAACGTCCCATCGCGGGGCTGCCGGAGCTTTTCATGAAGAACGATACGGTCATCGGCACCATGGGGAATACGCAGGGGGTCAGCAAGGCTGCGAAACCCCACAGGATCGCCTCGATGATCAACGCCCACAGCGAGCCTCCGCCTGCGGCGTCTTTCTGCGCAGGTTCCGCTGCGGCCTGTGCCGAGCCTCCGCCGGCATTGTCCGGGGCTTCCGCAACGGCGGCCTTGTCCGCAGTCCCGGCTGGGGCCGTATCCTGCGGCGTGGCGGCCGATGCCGTCGCTGCGCCGGCCTGTGCCGTCAGGTCGATCGTCATTTCCGTATCCTCGGGCGGCATGCAGCTCGTGTCGTCGCAGATCATCCACTCCAGCTGGGCCGTGACGGCGGCCTTTTCGGCCGCGAGCTTCACCCGCTGGGTGAAGAGCGCCTTGCCGGCAAAGGTGCCGATCTCCATCTCGAAGGTCTTGTCGTAGTGGCGCTCGGGAGTGGAGAGTTGCTCTACGCCGCCCTCGAGCGTAGCCCCGGCACCCGCGGTGAAGGTGATCGTCGTGGCATTGGGCCCGCCTTCATAGGGCCCCATGTCATACATATGGTAAGGCGCGGGGATCGAGGCTTCGAGTACGATCCGGTACATGTCGCCGTCGAGGTGCTCCACGGTGCTTTTCCAGCTTACGTTTTGCGCCGAGACCGCCGTCACGGCAAACAGGGCCGCTATGGGCAGCAAAAGGGTACGAAACAGATTGTGCATAGTCGTATCGCTTATAATTTGTGCAAATATAACGGTTTTTTACGGATAAATTGCTACATTCGCACGATGATCCGCCTCTCGCTCATAATCCCGACGCATAATCGTGCCGGGCAGCTTCTCGCGGCGCTCGAATCCGTCGTGCGGCAGGACATGCCCGCCGGGGAGTGGGAGTGCGTGGTGGTGAACAACAATTCGACGGACGATACGCCCGCCCGGTTCGCGGCCTTCGCGGCACGGTATCCGGCGCTCAACCTGCGCATGGTGACCGAGACCGGCCCGGGGGTTTCCTATGCCCGCAACCGGGGGATCGCGGAAACTTCGGCGCCCTACATGGCCTTCATCGACGACGACGAACGTATCAATGCGGGGTTTATCCGGGCGTATGTCGAATTCTTCGATGCACATCCCGATGCCGTCGTGGCCGGGGGGCGCATCATTGCCGAGTATGTCTCGGGACGTCCGGCGTGGATGTCGAAATATACCGAACTGCCTGTCGCCAACCCGATGGATTTCGGCCATGCCGTACGGCCTTTTCCTGCCGGACGTGTTCCCGGGGGAGGCAACATGGCTTTCCGCCGCTCCGCAACCGCCCGATACGGCGGGTTCGACCCCTCGCTGGGGCGTGTGGGACGGATGCTGATCGGTGGCGAGGAAAACGATTTCTTCGAACGCATGATGCGCGGCGGCGAGACATGCTGGTATGTCCCCAATGCCGTCATGTGGCATATTATCCCGCCCGGGAAACTCACCGAGGACTATTTCCGCCGCCTTTGCTACAATGTCGGCGTGAGCCAGCGCCTGCGGGCGGGCATCTACCGCCGTTATCCGAAGGCCGTTGTGCTGGAATGTATGAAGTGGGCGGCTACGCTGTTGCTTTCGCTGACGATGTCGCCCCGCAAATCATTGTGGCTGATTCGGATGCGTTACGAGATCAGCCGGGGGCTTTTCTCCCGTGCCGGCCATTGAGCTGTGCTTTAATTGCGTACGGGGATTTCCTTGCCGAAATATCGGCAAAGCATGATGTAGCACATGTAGAGCGCCAATGAGGGGTGCTCTTCTTCGCATCCGGGCGAGAGGTTGAGCGCCATGTCCGAAAACCGCCCGAAATCTTTTCCGTCCAATGCTCCCATTTCCCCCAGTATCTGGTAGGTTTCGAAATCGTCCCGCTGTTCCTCGCAGCTGGGTTCCAGCTCGGCTATTTCGAACGAGCTGGCATTTAGCTGGGTCAGGCAGCAGAACTCGGGTTTCCCACCGCGCCCCAGGTCGCGGTAAAAGCCGATGACCTCCGTGTGTCCGATCCGGCCTGCGGGGAGGTTGGTTTCTTCGCGCAGCTCCCTCTCGGCTGCGGCTTTCAGCGTCTCCCTGAAATCGGAGTCCGGACGCAAATCGCTGAAGTCGACCGATCCCGATCCCGAAGGAGTCAGGCGGTCTGTCGAAGTGAGGGCCTTGTCGTTCTGGTGGAGGATAATGACATATCCGTCGGTTGTGACGGCCAGCGTCGAAATGCCGATGTGGTCGCTCATGACCGATTTTTCGAGCCGGCGTACCGGGTAGTTGGCGATGTTCGCGGGAGGGGTCATGCCCCAACCGCTTTGGTGGGAGAGTTTTTTCGCATAGATTACGTTCGTCAGGTAGGAGTTGTAGTAACAGCCTTTGCATACCCGGACGTACCATTCTCCGCCGCTTTCCCCGAATTCGGATGCCATGCACAGTTTGCGCTCGTTGTAAAAACTGCCGTTCCTGTTCTTCATTTCGTGCCACTTGCCGTTGAGGAACGGCAGCAGGATGTCCCGGTAATTCTTTATGTATTTCAATACCCGCTTTTCCTTGTCGGTGCATAGTATCGCATGGATGGGGCGGTCTGCTTGCAATAAGCGGTCTATGTTGTCGCTGTGCCGCAATACGGTGCCCGGGAAGGCGATCGGGGCGGCGGTATAAATCTCATCCAACTCGTCGGCTGCCTCCGGAGTCTTGTGCCGGTAGATGTCTTGGAGGTTGTAATACTCCGTCTTATGCGTGTAGGCGTAGAAATCCTTTACGAAACAGATCGTCTGCCAGATAAGGGTCGTAAAGACCAGGAACAGGAAAAGGAACAGGTTGCCGGTTTGCATCAGCGTTTGGTAGTCGATGGCCGAATAGAGCAGAATGGCGAGGTCTATGACGATCGCGACGATATTGATGTAGCCGATTCGCTGGCCGTAATGGATAAAGTCCAGCCGGTTCCTGATTTTGACTTTGGCCGAAGTCCATATTTTGTCCATGCCGCCGGTGTTTTGTGTCGTAAAAATAACAATAAATTCCGATTTTATGGGCGTTGCAGGTTCGGTTCCTGCCTTTGGAATAAAGAAAGCGGCCTTACGGGCCGCTTTCTTTATTCCAATTTTCCGGGTCAGAACAGGTATTTCTCGTTCCTGACCTTGTTCACCAGGCGCGAGATGTCCTCCCAGGCCTCTTCGCCGAAGGTAGTCCCGACGACCTCGATGACTTTGCCCGCCGTGATGGCGCCGATCGTGCCGCACTGGCGCAGCGAGAGGTTCTCGCAAAGCCCTGCGAGGAACCCCGCGGCGTAGAAATCCCCGGCACCCGTCGTGTCGACGCGTTTTGCCGCAGCCAGGATGCCGACATGCACCACTTCGTCGCCGTGCTTGATCATGGCGCCCTTGATGCCGATCTTCACCACGGCCAGTTCGCACATCTCCGAGATGCATTGCAGGGCGTTCAGCGGCTCCGCCTCGCAGGCGAAGGTCTTGGCTTCGTCCTCGTTGGCGAAAACGATGTCGACATAGTCCCTGACGAGGTTACGCAGGAATTCGAGGTTTTCGGCCACGATGTTGAAACTGGCCAGGTCGATGGCGACCTTCAGGCCGCACTTCTTGGCCGTACGGGCGGCCTTGAGGATCAGGTCGTGGTTCTGCACCAGATAGCCTTCGACGTAGAGGCAGTCGTACCCCTCGAAAATCGACGGCTCGATCTCTCCGGCCGAGAGTTCGAGCGCCGCGCCGAGGTGGGTGACCATCGTGCGCTCGCCGTCGGCGGAGATCAGCGACACGCATTTGCCCGAACGCTCCCTGCCCCGGAAAATGATCGGCTCGATGCCGAGGTTGTCCAGCGCCTGCACGAAGAAGTCGCCCGTGGTGTCGGGGCCCACCTTGCCGATGAACCCGACGCTGCAACCCAGCTGCGCCATGGCGCGGATGGTATTGCCGGCCGATCCTCCGAGCGAGAGGGAATAGGGGAGTCCGGCCACCGATTTCGAAATTTCGGTCTGGAGCCGGGTGTCCACGAGGCTCATCGAGCCTTTGGCTAATTTGAACCTCCCCAGCACGGAGTCGGTTTTCAGGTTGACCAGCATGTCGGTCAGGGCGTTGCCGATGCCAATTACGCGTTTCATTCGCTTATGTTCGGGTTTTGGTTGAATTCGTTTGCATTGCGGCCGTTCGGCGGCGGGCAGGCGGAGCTGTCTAAATCGACAGGATTTTCACCAGTTCCAGCGCTCCGCGGTCGATGCCTTTGTCGTGTTTGATGGCCTTGGCGAAGGGCACGTAGACGATCTTGCCGTTCATCGTGCCGATCATCACGTTGCGCTGTCCGTCGAGGATCGCCTCGATGGCCGCTTCGCCCATGCGCGAGGCGAGGATGCGGTCCACGGCCGTCGGCGAGCCGCCGCGCTGGATATGGCCCAGAATCGTCACCCGCGCGTCGTACTGCGGGAACTCCTTCTTCACACGTTCGGCCAGCGCCGTGGCGCCGCCCGTCTTCGGGTTCTCGGCCACGATGACGATCGCCGAGTTCTTGCTCTTGCGGAAGCCGTGGTTGATCAGTTCCGCCAGCTGGTCGACCTCGGTCTCCATCTCCGGGATGATCGCCGCCTCGGAACCCGTCGCGATGGCGCTGTTGAGCGCCAGGTAACCCGCCGTGTGGCCCATCACCTCGACGAAAAAGAGGCGTTCGTGGCTCGACGCCGTGTCGCGCAGTTTGTCGACCGACTCCATGATTGTATTCAGCGCCGTGTCGTAGCCGATCGTCGAGTCCGTGCCTCCGAGGTCGTTGTCGATCGTTCCGGGAAGCCCCACGATCGGCACGTTGTATTCCTCGGCGAAAAGTCCCGCGCCGGTCAGCGATCCGTCACCGCCGATCACCACCAGAGCGTCGATGCCCGCAGCCACCATGTTGTCGTAAGCCGCCTTGCGGCCTTCCACGGTCTTGAACTCCTCGCTGCGGGCGGTTTTCAGGATCGTGCCGCCCAGCTGGATGATGTTGCTCACGCTCTGCGATTTGAATTCAACGATCTCGTTGAATACCAAACCTTTGAATCCGCGCATGATTCCTTTTACGGTAAATCCGTTGTAGATTGCGCTGCGCGTCACCGCGCGGATTGCCGCATTCATGCCCGGCGCGTCGCCGCCCGATGTCAGAATGCCTATGCTCTTGATTCCGGCCATACTCTCATTTGTTAAAAACAAAACCGTTCAAAGGTACGAAAATATTTCAAAAATTTCAAAAATACGGGCGGCCCAAAAAGGATGCCGCCCGTATTTCCGGGAACTTTTTATTTTAACGCGAATGATTTCCGGCTTCGCTTACCGGGACCGGGCGGCGCTGCCGCGGGTCGTTTTTGCGCTGTCGGCGGCGTCGGTTTCCCGGCGGATCGTCACCGAGGCTTCGTCGCCGGTCTCGGAGGCTTTGACCGAGACCTTCCGGCCGTCGGCGTTGACCTGCAGTTCGCCCTGCATCGACATCGAACGTTCGGCGGGGCGTACGGTCAGGCTGCGCGCCGTGAACGGGGTCTCGGCTTTCAGGTCGATCGTGAGCCGGCCGTCCTTCGGCAAGTCGACGCTTGTTTTCGGGTCGCCGTCGATTACCTTGGCGATGCCTGCGACCTGAGGAGCCGATACGACCGATGCGTTCGACGCGTTCAGCGTAACTCCGTCGCCTTTCGGCGCGGGATATGCGATCACTCGGACGTCCTGAAACTGATCGACCGGCTTATCGAGTTTGAGGCTGACCTTCTGGGGACCTTTTACTCGGGTTTCCGACGAGGCCAGATAGCGCATCGCCTGTTCGGGTTTTACCCACGGGCCTCCCGACTGGCTCCAGCCGGGGGAGTTGAATATGCCGATCTCGATGTCCAGTTCGGTCGCTTTTTTCAGTGCGGTGTGGAGAACGTCCCACCATTCGTCACTGAGCATCTTGACGTTGCCGTAAGGTACGTCGTCCTGACCGATGTTGCCGATGAACGCCCGGTTGATACCGGCCTTTTTCATCGACTCGAGGTCCTTGACGACGCCCTCCTTCGAGATGTTGTTCGATATCCAGTACCAGTAAACGCTCGTCTGGATCGAGTCGGGCGGAGTGACGAATCCCGAAGCCAGCGCTTCGCGGGATACGTAGCCCGGGCTTGCCGCCTTGTCGGTACAGCAGGAGGTCAGCGCGGCTCCCGCCAGTGCGCAAAGCGAAAGTTTTGC
>ERZ827452.2714-NODE-2714-length-12560-cov-3.587685_pt1 | contig 12560 bp, 10 predicted proteins | sample MGYA00519866_ERZ827452 | MGnify/ENA primary metagenome ERZ827452 (study PRJEB31778, sample SAMEA3449307) | human gut metagenome | biome: human gut; feature: human-associated habitat; material: faeces | place: United Kingdom | collected 2010/2012 ... | reverse complement strand
CTGCACCTGCAGCCAGTGGCAGTTCTTTTTTCTGGTATCGAACCAGTTCCAGTATGTCCCTCTTATTCTGGCGGTATATACGCAGTCTTGCCATCTTATCTGCACCGGTTCTGCTCCAGCCTAATGGTCTTGAACTCATTCTGTCTGAATAAATGTGGCTCACATGTCCCTCTGCGCTGCACTGCAGGCTCTTATCCTTCGCCCTTACGGATTCCATAATTCCTGCCCAGTTCCCCAGAATATAATTCTTTGCGGATTCTACTGCCTTTGCTTTTGTTTCACTCTCTGTTACATGCAGAATCTTATCAAATGCTTCTTCTGCCGCCCATTTCCGCTTTCCGTTAATAGCTCTGTATATTTCACTTCTCGCATCCTGTGCGGAATCTTTCAAGTGGCTTGTTGCTGATATGATATATTTATGCATGTGAAAACGGTCCAAAACAAAACGTGCCTTGGCATGCATTCCTGCTCCCGTTCTAATCCAATCCGCTCCGTCTCCGTTTATATATATTTTCTCCAGCACTTCCTCGTCATAGCTCTCTGTAATAAAATCAAACACTTCCTGCCATAGTTCTTTCGTCCCTTCCGTCCCGGCATAATCCCCTCCGAAATAATGGCAGTTTACCAGTTCATGCTTACTCCCATCGAAATTTACATCCTCGTAGACGTAGATAAGCTTTGGCATAACGGTATTAACGCGGGGCTTTTTAATGTCACCCTTTTTTTCAAGATACTGCAGCGAAACATGGTCTTCATCTGCATCGATATACAGACGGCTTACTCTGCGTTTCTCCTTCAGCGGCTCCAGTAACGGAAACTCAAGGGTATGAAGCTTATTCATTACGGTTTCCTTGCTTACCTCCTGTTCCCCGATACAGGCATTGATTCCGCCTTTCCGGTAACTGCTTTCCACAGCCTCCTCCAGTATTCTGGCTTCTGCATCCTCTGAAATACGGGCATGCGATTCCAAGCCCATGAGACGATCTAACAGATAGCAGTATTCCCCGGTTTCTTTATTGTGAAAATACGTCCTACTGTAACAGATTTCTCCCAGACTGGTCAGAAGCTTCGTTTCATCCCGGCGTTCAATGTACCAGCCTTTTCGCAGGTCCTGTCGTTTACGCAGCAGTTCATCATAGCTTTCCAGTTCTTCTTCAATCAGGGAAAGCCCTAACTTCGTTACCTCTTTAGTCACTCCATAAACCATTTCTGCAAACTTGGTAAGGTCATCTGTATAGTGACTAAAAATTTCTGTTAAATTTTTTACCCCTTGTTCCTGAAAATGTTGTATACTATTAATCATGAAAGCACCCTCCTTGGATTGTTGGTTTGGTCACCTTAAATCCTAACACAGGAATCCGGTGCTTTCTATTTTTTATTTTCCTACAAAAACTTTACCCTAGCGTCATTTAGTACCACTTTTTTTCGTCTGCCGCTTTGGGAAACTTTCTGCTTGTCTCATCCTATCCCATCCAATCCTTTGATCATTCGCATTAAAAAAAGAGCTTTTCGCTCTCAAACCGCAGGAAAATCCGTCTTTGGGATCAACTGCATTAATTTCTTACACTTCTACCGATTATAGTGTAACACATCTCAAAAGTATCATCAAGTGTCACTTAGTATCACTTTTTTTCGATTTGGTTCGATGAAATCCTGTTTTCCCATTTATATTTTATCCATTGATTTTTCAGTTTGTATCTGTGTTGCTGACTTCTGTTTACATTTTTCAAGTAAATCAATTCCAAACAGAGAATATAAAATGAGCCTGCAGTTCACCTCAAAACACCTTTGATTTTTGCCAGTCTCTAAATAGTCATTTTATACGTAACAGAAAAAATAGGAACAACGCAGAAAAAAAGGAGGATATGTGTATGAAAAAAAGTTTCAACTTGAAAATCAAGTTCAAAAAAACAACTCTAAAAAAACATTAAAGGTAACATTTTCTTTTGGTGACAATTTGCTTTTTGCAAAACTTCAATGTAGAAGAAAAACTTTTATTTGTTTGCACTTCAACCTGAAGTTTTACATAAAAATCAGCAAGTTTACCAAAACAACATCCTCAAAATTTGATCTTTCTTTGCAAAAAACACTCTGTTTTTTGATAAAGTTCGTCGTCAAGAAAGTGTTAGAACAAAAATTTTTTTAGGCAAGACGAAAAGGATTATTGGTGCCAATAATCCTTTTCATTTTTCAGCTACTTGCGCTGATACGAAAATTTAATTCCTGCTGCTTTAAACGCAGCGGCTGTTTTACTCTGTGCTTTACTGCTCCTGCCAACTACCTTAACTTTCACTTTCGAACATTTTTTGATTGTTCCTGACGAAACATTACTCAAATTTAAGGATGTTATCGTCACATTTTTCAACTTTTTACATTTGAAAAACGTATTCTTGGAAAGCTTTTTCACGTTAGCCGCCTGAATTGTTACTGTCTGCAGCTTTTTTAAGTTAGAAAATGCTTTCCCGTCTATCTTTCTGACCATATAACTGATTCCATCTATCTTAATGGCATTGGGAATTGTAATCTTTTTAACATTTTTCCCTTTTACAATGGTAGCATTTCCCTCACTATCCGTTCTGTACTTAAATTGTGAAGTACTTCCGCTAACCGCTTTGTAATCAACGTTTCTCAATGAAGAATTATATTCTGTTTTTGGAACGGAAACCCCTGAGAAATTACTCGGTTTGGATGGTACAATATATGGTTTTACCACAGGCTGGCTGCTTTGCTGCACAGTTGGTGCTTTTGTTGGCTGCAAGGTAGGTACTGGTGTTGGTTCTTCCGTTGGCTGCACCGTCGGTGTTGGAGTTGGAGTAGGTTTAATCACTACATCAAACTCTCCTACTCTATTTATTCCAACATTTACAGAAATTCCGTTATATCCCCAACTTGTATCTGTTGCTTTTTTGGCAGTAAAGGTTCCATCTTCATTATCTTGAAAGTAAGAATCATCGTAAAGATATCGAACTTCTTCATCGTCATCAACATAACCTGCAAGATCTTTCTTTACATCGATACTGTCACCAACCATGATATTATATTCTTTATTAACACAATAATCATAGTTCTTATCTGTTGTCAAAATGAGCCCCTGCATTTCATCTGTATAGGTTTCATATGACATCCAAAAATATCCGTCCTTTGACCAAAATGGTCCCCACGAGTTTTTACAAAGCCATGCTCCATTTTTGCTTGGTTTTATCAAAAAATTATCCTTAGAGTAATTATCATCCCAGCCTACGATCTGGATTCCATGATTTGTATATTTTTCTGCCGTTGGATTATTGTAAGAATAAACAGGCAATGTCGTGTTGTAATAATAATCATAAACAATGTAACTAGTTACCACCGATCCACACTTGCTTATGATTTCTTTCGTTCCTTGAATATCTCCTGCAGGGGCTTCATATGCTCGTTTGACCTTATACTTATAATTTATTGCACGGTCATACCAGGTACCAAACGTTGATCTGTCCGTAATCAACGTGATTGGCATTTCTGTTTCATCAACAAATCCGTATCTGTGCATTCTCCACTGACTTGGTTCTCCACTACCCCCATTCATGTTCTTAATGATTTCATCATAAACATAACAAGAACTGTTGGGTCCAGCTTGATCCTTATAACATGATGTTAAAAACGCAATCTGCATATCTGAAATATCCACTGAACTGTCTGCCTGGCCGGTTTTGATCAGAGACGTTTCTACGGCAGAGGCTAACGCATACGCATAACAGATTCCATAACTTCCCTGATCCTTTGCCATCGTAACTCTTTCGGTTCCTCTTGGATCATAAGAAGAGTCATTGACATCAATTGTATACGTGTCCTTTGAAGCTGCAGATACTTCTGCTTTCGGCATACATGGTATGCCTGTTATTATCATTACTGCTACAAGCAGCATAGAAATTCTTTTCTTTAACATAATGGATTCCTCCCCTCATTTACCTCGTTTTTGATTTATTCTTTTCTGATCGGATTTTCCTCGAACGTTTAATAAAATCATAGGTTGACATTTCTTTCTGAACAGTCATTTCCCGATCGATCACAAGTCCGTCAATACATTTCTCATATACAAATTTTTTGATGTCTGACATTCGATTGGTCTGATAGTATTCTACCAAAAGTCCTGTGAATGTCTGCAGTTCCTTTACCGGTATGGCAATAATGCCCTTTCCGTTCTGTATCATTATCTGATTGGCACATAACTGAGCCGTTCTTTTATTGCCGTCTGTGAACAACTGGCTTCGCATGAGATAAAGCATCAACGTAATGGATTTATCTGTCACGCAGTAGTGGGATAAAATCTCTTTGATTTCTCCCTGTACAATCTCCTCATCCGGAATTGCCGGTTTCCATTCCGTACTACCGATAGAAACTTCTGAATTGCGGCGCATTCCGGCATTCAAAGCAATTCCTTCTTTTCCTATTTCATGATTCATCTGCTTAATATATCGAAAATCAAGTGGATAATCGATGGAATCAAAAAGGAACTCCCAGGAATGTTTCAGGTTACGCACCTTTACAATGTCATCCTCTTTCTTGCCATCCAGTTTCATTCCTTCCACAATCGTCTGGGTTTCCGGAAACGTGAAAGGTACACCTTCCAGCATAGCTTCTTTCCAGATACTGTCCACCAAATTTCTTTTAGCATAAAATATATTTTCTTCCTGTGTCATGTTATATTTATCTGTAATATTCATTTTTTTTACCCCCTTTGAGTATGTCAAAAGTATGCTATTTTGACATACTTTGTATGCCATTTTGACATACTTTTCAGAAAATGTCAAATTTATGCTACAACATCATATCGGCAAGAAGATCCATGTCTATCTTATCTGCCGAATCCATTTCCGGTTCCTCTTCCAAAAACGGTTCTTCCTCTGTCTCCGTTTCTTCCGGAAAATCTTCACGTTCCTCATTGAGATCCGTTTTTTCTCTCTGCAGAAACTGGGATGCATCACCCAGACATTCTTCGATTGTTGTTTCAATCAATTCAATGTGATACTTTTCTCCCTCATAAGAAAAGTTCAATGTTTTCTTTTTTAACAAATATTCCTTGAATTGATCCTTTTGTGCGGAAAAGAACGAGTAAGGAAGTCCTGCGGCAAGGATCACATTTTTGGCTTCTGTCATTCCGAATCTGACCTACTACAAATGTCCGGTTTTTCAGTTCCAAAATATCTTCCATAAAAGGCGGTTTGATTGGAAGTTCTTCCACTCCGCTTTTGAAGATGGTACCTGCACTTTTGATGTACCCATATCCATGATCTACTCCAATGATGATGTTATTTCCCATTTTTTCATAGTCCAAAATCTCCTTTGTCTGTTATTTTTAATTGTCCCGGAAGAACGGCTTCTCTGCCTTCCATCTTCACTTCCTTTTTTGCAACCGTAGTTGTATTCTTTAGTTTGGCCAACTGCCGGTTAGTATAACTCGAATCATAGATCTCACACACATCCTGCAAAGCTTTCTTTTTCAGTCTTGCCAGTTTTGAATGTGAAATATCTAAGTGCTGCTCTATGTACTCCCATTTTTCTTTTTTCCGGTAAATCCGGATAAGTACTTCTTTCGAGAGTGGCGGAAGTGTTGCCAGAACCAGCCGCAGGCGGTGATTCTTTTCAATCCGTACCAGAAATTGTCTTTCTTCATTTTGTTCTTGTGTACTCACTCTAACATATCCATATATTTCGCTCATAATTTCCTCCTAAAAAAAAATAAGATAAGATGATTTTTCATTATCTTACCTTATTTTTATAAGTTTTTTCTATTTTTCCCCCTGCACCTCAACAAATCCATAGGCTTCCAAATTTCGGATATACTGCACCAGCCGGTCATAAAGCGGTTCTGCCTTATCGCCAAACTCTGCCTTTACCAGCTCCGCGATCTCATAAACCGTTCTTGTCCCATCGATCAATGGCCATACAAAATTTCCCATTTCATCAAGATGAATCTGTGATACTTTCGGCTTTTTCAATATCTTTTGCGCCAGGAAATGAAACACGCCTTTATTTTCCTGCAGCAATGTGATTTTTCCCTGATTGTCCATCGTGTACTGCAGAGATGGGCGGTGTCTGGGTACAAAATCCAAATAATTTGCAGAAATTACTTCTTTCTTTTTCATTTCTCAACCTTCTTTTTCGGCATTGCAAAAATAAATACGCAGGCAATCATAATCGCAAGAAGCACAATACCGCCGATTCTTCCAGTATTTACAGAAGAAGAAAGATCAAATTTACTGCTTACACCAACGACTGCCAAAATCGCAAGTAAGATTCCGACCAGTCCTTCTCCGGCGATCAATCCGGAGCAGAACAATACACCGCCGCTTGCTTCGCCATTTTTGTCTGCCGACTTCTTGTCTACGATCCAGCGGATCACACCACCGATCATAATCGTTGCCGACAATTCAAGCGGCAGATAAAGACCGATTGCCACCGGCAGGACCGGAATCCCAAGAATTTCAACGACAATTGCCGCAAAAATACCGATCAGTACGAGCGGCCATGGAAGATTTCCATTCATAACACCTTCCGTGATCATTTTCATCAATGTCGCCTGCGGAGCCGCCAGTTCTGTCGTTCCAAAGCCCCACGCACTGTTGAGAAGGAGCAATACTCCGCCGATCGTAAACGCCGCTACAACGGCACCAAGCAGTTCTCCGATCTGCTGTTTTTTCGGCGTTGCCCCGAGAATATAACCCGTTTTCAAATCCTGTGACGTGTCGCCTGCCATCGCAGCCACGATACAGATTACGGAACCAATGGCTATCGCGCCGATCATTCCGCTTACGCCGGTATTTCCGGTGACTTTCAAAACCAGAGTAGAAAAGAGCAAGGTCGCGATCGCCATACCGGAAACCGGGTTATTGCTGCTTCCTACCAAGCCAACCATCCGGGAGGATACGGTGGCAAAAAAGAACCCAAATACGACTACCAGCAAGGCGCCGATCAAGGAAACCGGAATCGCCGGAAGAAGCCAAATCACCAGAATCAAAACCAGGGAACCGCCGAGCACAAGGCGCATATCCAGATCCTGCTCAGTACGGAGGCTTCCTGCTTTTGTCCCGCCTTTCAGACCTTTTAATGAATCTTTAAATGTCGATACAATGAGCGGCAGGGATTTGATCAAACTGATAATACCGCCCGCTGCGACTGCGCCGGCTCCGATGTATCGGATATAACTTCCCCAGATGGCATCTGCGCCGCCTTCTGCGTACATTTGTGCAATTGGTACATCACCCGGATACATCGTTGTCGGGCCTCCAAAAATTGTAATCGCTGGAATCAGCACGAACCATCCCAGCAGCGCACCGGCGAACATATACGATGCAATCTTAATTCCACAGATATACCCCACGCCCAGAAGTGCCGGATATACTTCTGCGGAAAATGCGGTCCTCAGGGAGCGGATCGGTACTGTAACGACACCCGGAACCACTTTCAAACCATCCGTTATAAATTTAAAAACAGCAGACAATCCCATACCGGCAAATACCGTTTTCGCACTCGTGCCGCCTTCTTCTCCTGCCAAAAGAACCTCTGCACACGCCGTTCCTTCCGGATATGGCAATACGCCGTGCTCTTTGACGATCAAAGCATTGCGAAGCGGGATCATAAACAGCACCCCAAGAACTCCCCCGACCAAAGCGATCAGCGAAATCGTAAGTAGATTTGGTGCTTCCGTCTTTCCTTCATTTGCCCATAAAAACAAAGCAGGAAGCGTAAATATCGCGCCCGCAGCCAGAGATTCACCGGCAGAACCGATTGTCTGCACCATGTTGCTCTCCAGAATCGAATCTTTTTTCATAATTACTCGGATTACTCCCATCGAAATAACCGCAGCCGGAATCGACGCCGAAACTGTCATTCCCACACGCAGACCAAGATACGCATTCGCCGCGCCAAAAATAATAGCGAGCAAAACACCTATGATGATCGATGTTGCCGTAAATTCCGGTGTGACTTTATCGGCCGGAACATACGGTTTAAACTCTTTGTTCTCCATAATCGTTCTCCTTTTGTTTATTCCCCGCACCTAAAAGTATATACCGATTTATTGTAACATATTTCTGTTTTTTTGCAAAGGAAACATTTTACAAATCACCGCACAAAAAGCCTCTGGAAATTTTCCCCAAAGGCTTTTTTATAAAAAAAGATAAGAGTTTTTATTTCATGGCATGGATAACGGCATCATAAGCTGCTTTCTTCACACCGAGCTGTGAGAACAACAGTGGCTGGCCACTTGCTCTCCAAGACACCTGATCGCTCAGTCCCCAGAACGTAACACCTGTGATATTGGCACCGCCCTGCTTCTTTTGTTTGAGCATTTTGATAATGCTGTAATAATAATTTGCCTGATCCTGCAATGTGTATCTGCTCTGCATCGCATTGATCGTCGCGTCGAGTTCTGTGATCTGGATCTCAAATCCGGCATTTTTGAATTTATCAATCGTATTTCCGATATAATTTGCATCCGGCCAATGCACATCCAAGTGGCTCTGCATGCCGACACCATCGCAGATTTTTCCATTTTGGTTTACAAATTTGATCATCGTTACAATATCATCTGAGACCAGATACGTATTGTAATCGTTATAGAAAAGTTTTACCTTGCTCCTCAAATCACTTTATGCCTCCACGCCTACGTTCTCTCATTTTTAGCCTTGTCAAAGGCGAGAAAAGAACACGATTTCTCGCAAAACATAGTATTTTTTCTCCTTTTTCGAGTTTATTCTATATAACGTATACCATATTTTCTCTTTTTTATAAATTGTCATACTATTTTTTTTATGATATAATGAAGTATGCTATAACAACAAAAGCAAAAAGGATTATTACAATGGAGGAAATATGTATTATACATTACTCATTTTACAATGTTTAGGAATATTATTCATGTTTTATGAACTGATTCACATCAGCAGACAGCGCCCTTCCAAATTTCAGGCTCTTTTACTGCTTCTTGTCGGTGCTATTTTGATAAACACCTATGGTTATACTTTGGAAATCACTGCAACCGGTAAAGAATTGGCACTGCAGGCTGTACACATAAGTTATCTGGCAAAACCATTTATCCTCTATTTAATGTATATTTTTGTAATGAAATATTGTGGTTTTTCGATTCCAAAAGCAGGAAAATGTATTCTGTTTTCCCTTGCTGCCTTTATCTCTGTTTTAGTTTTTACCAGTGATTATAACACCTTGTTTTACAGCCATATTTCCTTTTCCTATTCCGGTTTATTTCCACATTTGATTTTAACACATGGTCCTGTCTACAAATTATATACAGCCTTTTTTGGCTTCTATTTTGTCAGCATGTTTTTTGCCTGTACACGCTTTTCTCTTCAGCATAAATCGCGCCTTATCCGCAAACAGGTATTTTTTTTAATACTCATGATCACAATGTGTATTCTGGGACTTTTGGCATTTCTTTTCCGGCTTACCGGCGGCTATGATTCCACAGTACCCGCTTACATCATTTGTACCATTTTATTGGAACAGCTGATCAAACGATACAAATTATTTGATTTAATTGAGTTGGCCAAAGATGAAGCCATCGAACGTATGAAGGATGGCTTGATCGTACTTGATTTTGATGACCAGATCACTTATGCAAACAATCGGGCACAACAGCTTCTGGATTTTGTAAAGGAAACGCACCATGATCCTATTTCTTTTATCCGTGAGCAAATACAAAACAAAGAATTAATCTTTGTCACAACCCGTTTTGATACGGAATGCACCCATCACAAAGTGTACGAAAAATGTGTATATGAAGGTTTCCTTCGAGAAATCAATCATGACGATACGAAATACGCCTCCATGATCATTTTGACCGAAATTACAGATCGGTATTATTACACAGAACGCCTTCAGACAGATGTAGCAAGAAAAACAAAGAAAGTAGTTGCCATGCAGCGAAGTTTGATCGGAAGTTTTGCCACGATCATCGAAGCTCGCGATGGCGTCACAGGTCTACACATCAAAAACACCGGGAACTTTGTAAAGATACTTACTCATGCGATGCTGCACGATTCCCGCTTTACCTCGCAAATGACAAATGAATATGCAGAAATGGTAGCAGATGCAGCGCATTTACACGATATCGGAAAAATATCCATTCCCGATTCTATTTTACAGAAAAAGGGAAAACTTACCGAGGAAGAGTTTGCGATCATGAAATCACATCCGGTAGAGGGGGCACGCATTTTAGATGAAACTCTGAAAGGGGTCGAAAGCGACGAATATTTTCAAATTGCACATGACATGGCATTATACCATCATGAAAAATACGATGGAACCGGATATCCCGAAGGTTTATCCGGCGAATCCATTCCTCTTTCTGCCCGAATCATGGCTGTCGCTGATGTGTATGATGCCCTTCGTTCAAGCCGTCATTATAAGGAAGGTTTTACCCGTGAAAAATCCGTAGCAATCCTCAAAGAAAACCGGGGAACACATTTCGATCCGGATATCACAGACATTTTCCTTGATCATATTGATGAGATTGAAAATGTTTTTGAAGTTCACAAATAAATCATTTGTTATCCCCTTTGCAATGTGATATAATCATAGGTAATAAACACAACGGAAAAGGAATAGTGGTGCACATGGAGAAAATTAATCACGAGGAATTTATTACGGAAATGATACGATACGCCTCTTCCGCAGAGTCACCGGACCGCATCATCAATCAAATTTTACAATATATCTGCCAAAACCTGCGTTCGGATCGTGCCTATATCTTCGAAGACAATTTAGACGGCACGTATTCAAACACTTATGAGTACTGCCGTGAAGGCGTTTCCGCAGAAATCGAAAATCTACAGAACGTTCCTTACGACGGCATGCTGGAAGCATGGTTCACAGAATACGAAAAGTCACACAATATTATCATCTATGACATGGAACAGTACCGCAGCATCAGCGAGGCCATGTACCATATATTAAAACCGCAGGGAATCCAGACTCTCGTCACCGGACCGATTAAAATCAATGAAAAATACATCGGCTTTTACGGGGTCGACAACCCACCCGTCGAATATATGGATAATATCTCCATTTTGATAAACATGATGGAATTTGTCATTTCCATGATGATCCGGCTTCGTGACTACTCCCATGAATTGGAGCAGAATGCCATTCACGACCAGCTCACCGGCTGCAAAAACCGCACCGCACTTGCCTGGGCTTATAACAATGATTTTGATGCTTCCCAGTCTGTCGGTATCGTTATGTGCGATCTCAATGGCCTGAAGCGGATGAATGATTCCAAAGGCCATCTTGCCGGTGACCAATACATCTGTGATGCTGCAAAAATCCTCTGCGACTGCTTTGGCAGTGAAAATGTCTACCGCATCGGTGGCGATGAATTTGCTGTTGTTTTGACAGGAATTTCCAAAAGCAATCTCCGGCATTGCTGTGAGCAGCTTCGTGACACGACCACTTCCAGTTCCGTCAGCCTTTCCTTTGGTGTCGAATTTGCTGAGCACCACGAGGTTCCTTTTGAAACCCTGCTCAAATATGCCGACGAAAAAATGTACGAAGACAAACGGCGTTATTACAAAATGTTAAAATAAGGTGATTGAGGAGGAGTAGGGGTAGTCTCCGCTCTCTAAAACGAAGACTGATATTTCTTTGGAGTTTTTCTCACCCGCACCAGCAGGAAATCCGGCTTATGAAATAAATCCTTGTAATCTGGATATTTCTCAAGTAATTCATCGTCTGGCAATGGTTCGATCATTTTTTCGACCGTAAATCCCGCCTCAATCAATGTATTGATTATCGTCGAAAATGTACGATGATATTTCTTCACATTGTCAACAAACCACACCGATTCTCTCTCGCCTTCCACACCATAATTTGCAAGGTTCAAATACAACTTCTCCCCGTTTTCGTCCCTCGTCCACCGATTTTCTCCGGAATGACACGTACACAACGGATTTTCCTGTGAAAAAATAAAGTTCCCGCCCGGCTCAAGCAGATCATATATATTTCTAACCACGCCCGAAAAGTCCTCCACATAATGAAACGCCAGTGAACTTACCACAACGTCAAAAGTTTCATTTAACTGTGAAATTTCTTCCATCGGCATATTCACATAGGTTATGCCGGCATCGCTGTGTTCTTTTCTCGCAACTTCTAACATTTTTTCAGAAATATCAATGCCTACTACCTTTTCCGCTCCTTGCCGGATGCACCGCATACAATGTTCTCCAAAACCGCACCCCAGATCGAGCACCCTTTTCCCTGTCAGATCCGGCATCATAGAAAACAAAGCAGGGATTTCAAATAAATTATTGGCATTTGCCTCGTTATCGCGGATCTTCTTATACCCTTCGAAAAATGTCTCATTATCATATATATTTTGTTTTGCCATTTTGCACCTCCAAAGTTCTGCATTTTCCAGTTTCTGTAAAACAAGAAGAGTGATATAAATTATACCGTTTTGGGGCAGAAAAAGCAAGCAGAACTTCCCTTTTTGTGGTCTTGTCCTTTGATTTTCTTCCCAGACCACACAAATATCACTCTCGTTTTGACCCAGATTCCACTTTCGT
>ERZ827452.2702-NODE-2702-length-12603-cov-8.073637_pt1 | contig 12603 bp, 10 predicted proteins | sample MGYA00519866_ERZ827452 | MGnify/ENA primary metagenome ERZ827452 (study PRJEB31778, sample SAMEA3449307) | human gut metagenome | biome: human gut; feature: human-associated habitat; material: faeces | place: United Kingdom | collected 2010/2012 ... | reverse complement strand
TTAGCGGTTCTTGGGATTACACAAAGCTGTCAGAAGCAATGGGTGACAATCTTGGAATCGTAAAGCTTCCAACATATAACTTAGACGGTGAAGAGATCCAGATGGAGCTTCTGCCAGAGGCTGTGGACGGTGAGCGTACCCGCTTCACCGGCGTCCTCACCGCCCCCTCAGAACCGGAGTTGCTCTGGTATCATTTCCGCCTGATCCGCTCCGATGGCTCCACGGCCCTGTTGGATCAATCCGGCTGGCAGGAGACCGGGGAGATCCAAAGCTGGCAGCTCACCGTCTACGAGAAAACGGCCACCCCTCTGTGGTTTGGCGGCGGTGTGGTCTATCAGATCTTCCCGGACCGCTTCTGCCGTCTTTCCCTCCCGGACCCCACCGGTCTGGTGGGAAACCGTTGGGTCCATGAGAATTGGAACGACCAGCCCGTTTGGGCGCCGGACCCAGACGGCGAGGTACGAAACCGGGACTTTTTCGGCGGCTCTCTCAATGGTATCACCGCCAAGCTGGATGATCTGGCCGCTCTGGGCGTCACCGTGCTGTACCTGAATCCTATTTTTGAATCCGCCTCCAACCACCGCTACAACACAGCCGACTACCTTCACATCGACCCCATGCTGGGTACTGAGGAGGACTTTCGCCGCCTTTGCCGGGAGGCCAAGGAGCGAGGCATCCGGGTGATTTTGGATGGCGTGTTCAACCACACCGGCTCCCAGAGCCGCTACTTCAACGCCGACGGCTTCTATCCCGGCGCAGGCGCGGCCCAAAGCACCGATTCCCCTTATTTCAACTGGTTTTCCTTCCATCCCTGGCCTACGGATTATGACGCCTGGTGGGGGATCATGACGCTGCCTGCTGTTCAGGAGAACGAGCCGGACTACCGGGACTTCATCATCCGGGGACAGGACTCCGTGGTGCGTCACTGGCTCCGGGCCGGGGCCTCCGGTTGGCGGCTGGACGTAGCCGATGAGCTGCCGGATGACTTTATTGCCGAAATTCGTACCGCTATGGAGGAAACCGCCCCGGACAGCTTCCTTTTGGGTGAAGTCTGGGAGGACGCCACCACCAAGGTGGCCTATTCCCAGCGGCGGCGCTATCTGCTTGGCCACGAGCTGCACGGCGTGATGAACTACCCCTTCCGCACGGCGCTCATCGCTTACCTGCGGGGTGGAGACGCTGACGATTTCCGGGAAACGCTGGAAACCCTCCGGGAAAACTACCCGCCGGAGGCATTCCTCTCCCTGATGAACTTCCTTGGTACCCACGATACCCCTCGCATCCTTACCGTTTTAGGCGCTGACAACGTACCGGACAACAAGGCAGACCGGGCAGCGTACCGCCTCTCCCCCGCCCAGCGCCAGATTGGCCTGGAGCGGCTGCGGCTGGCGGCACTGATCCTCTTTACCTTCCCCGGCGCGCCCACCGTCTATTACGGAGATGAAGCTGCTATGGAGGGTTGGGAAGATCCCTTTAACCGGGCCGGCTATCCTTGGGCACAGGAAGATACTGATCTCAAAGCGCACTTTGCGGAACTGGCCCGGTTCCGGCGCTCCTTCCCGGCATTGCAAGCTGGCGTTCTTCATTGGATCTGGACCTCCGGTCCCCTGTTGATCTTTGCACGGGAGCTGGATGGTCAGCTTCTGACCACCGTGGTCAATGCCGCTGATGTGTCTCAGGCCTTATCGCTGCCCTGGTCTGCTCCGCCTGCCCGGGATCTGCTTACCGGTCAGCGCTTCATCCCAACTGACAATGCAATTTCCTTGACATTGCCGCCCCGCAGCGGATTGCTGCTGCAAACCGATCTGCCGTGAAGCGCTCTCGCTTCTGCTTCATGTTTCACGTGAAACAACTCCGCTGACTTTTGTCAGCGGAGTTTCCTTTACATCCGCCGCCAACAAAATGTTTCACGTGAAACCAGTAGAATCTGAGTTTCCCAAAAATTGTTTTTATAAAAAATACTGCAAAACCGCATTTTTTTACAGGAACGCCTTGAAACACCGCAGGCTCCTTGTTATAATACTATTTGCTGAGTCATTGCACCGCAATGCTCCACGGCACTTATGCCGTGCATCAAACAGGGCTGTGGCCCGGAAAGCAGGTGGCCTGTGGCAAAAATCATTTCCATCGTAAACCAAAAAGGCGGCGTGGGCAAAACCACCACCTGTGTCAATCTGGCAGCAGCACTGGCGGAGCAGGGCAAGCGCGTCTTGCTTTGCGACTTTGACCCACAGGCCAATTCCACTTCCGGCATGGGCGTGGACAAAACCGTTTCCAAAGGCATTTACGAGGTGCTGGTCTCCGATGTGCCCGCCGCTGACGCGGTGGTGCACACCCGATACGGAGACGTGCTCCCCTCCAACAAGGCACTGGCCGGCGCTGGCATCGAGCTCATCGGCATGGACCGCCGCGAATTTCTTCTGAAGGACGCGCTGGACCAGCTGGCGGCGGAATATGACTTCATTTTCATTGACTGCCCGCCGTCTTTGGAGCTTTTGACGCTGAACGCCCTCTGTGCTGCTGACAACATTTTGGTTCCGGTTCAGGGCGAGTATTTCGCTCTGGAAGGTCTCAGCGACCTGATGAACACGGTTCGCATTGTGCGGCGCTCTTTGAACCCGAAGCTGGCGCTGGAAGGCGTTCTGCTGACCATGTTCGACGGGCGCACCAATCTGGCCATGCAGGTGGCGGAAGAGGTCAAGCACTACTTCCCCGGCAAGGTCTACGCCACAGTGATCCCCCGGAACGTCCGGCTCTCTGAGGCGCCCAGCCACGGAAAGCCCATCACGGCCTATGACCGCACCTCCCGCGGTGCGGAGGCCTATCAGGCACTCGCAGTTGAGTTCCTGAAAAAACAGTAGAAAGGAGCGTTTCTATGGCATCAAAAAAGCCCTCTGGTCTCGGCAGAGGACTCGGCGCCCTCTTAGGCGACGATGTGATGAAAACCGAGTCCAGCGGCAGTCTGTCACTTCCCATTTCACAGGTGGAGACCTGCTCATCACAGCCCCGGAAGCGCTTTGATGATGAATCTCTCCAGGAACTGGCGGATTCCATTTCACAGCACGGCATCATTCAGCCGTTAACCGTGCGAAAGCTGTCATCCGGCTACTATCAGATCATTGCCGGAGAACGCCGCTGGCGGGCAGCCCGGCTGGCGGGCTTACAGGAGGTTCCGGTCATCGTGATCGAGGCCGATGACCGCAAGGCGGCCGAGCTGGCCATGATCGAAAACCTCCAGCGAGAGGATCTGAACCCCATTGAGGAGGCCGAGGGCTACCGGGTGCTGACGGAGCAGTACGGCATGACCCAGGACGAGTGCGCGCAGCGGGTGGGCAAGTCCCGCCCCACCGTGGCCAACGCCCTGCGCCTGCTGGGGCTGACCGAGCCGGTGCGGACCATGGTGGAGGACGGACGGCTTTCCGCCGGACACGCCCGCGCCCTGCTAACGCTGGGCAGCAAACAGCAGCAGGCCGCCGCGGAGACGGTGGTCAAGGACGCCCTCTCTGTCCGGCAGACGGAGCTGCTGGTGAAAAAACTCACCGCCGAGAAAAAAGAAAAGCCCCAAAAGGACGCGCTTTCCGTCAATTATGTTGAGGAGGCCGCCCGTGAGCTGGGCGAAAAGCTGGGCCGCCCCTGCCGCATCGTCAACGGCAAAAAGAAGGGGCGCATCGAGCTGGAGTACTACGGGCTCGACGACCTGAACGCGCTGCTCGACCTGCTGAACCAGCTGCACACAAAGTAAATTACGTTTCACGTGAAACATAGAAGGAGAAAAGCACATGCTTGATATCAAATTTGTCCGTGACAACCCGGATGCTGTCAAGGAAAACATCAAGAAGAAGTTCCAGGATGCCAAGCTCCCTCTGGTGGATGAAGTCATCGAGAAGGACGCAAAGTACCGCGAGTGCCTGAAGGAAGTTGAGAGCCTGAAGGCTGCCCGCAACAAGCTGAGCAAGGCCAACGGCCCCCTGTTCGGTCAGCTGAAGAAGTGCACCGACGAGGCCCAGAAGGCCCAGCTGCAGGCACAGATCGATGCCAACAACGCCGCCGTCAAGGCCGACGCGGACAAGATGGCAGAGCTGGAAGCCGAGGAAGCCAAGCTGGCTGACCGTATCCAGGAGATCATGTACACCATCCCCCAGATGATCGACCCCAGCGTGCCCATCGGCCCCGATGACACCTACAACGTGGAGGCTCAGCGCTTTGGCGAGCCTGTGGTGCCCGATTTCCCCATCCCGTACCACACCGAGATCATGGAGAGCTTTGACGGCATCGATATGGACGCTGCTGGCCGTGTTGCCGGCAATGGCTTCTACTACCTGCTGGGCAACATTGCCCGCCTGCATGAGGCTGTGCTGGCCTACGCCCGCGACTTTATGATCGACAAGGGCTTCACCTATGTCATTCCTCCCTTTATGATGCACGGCAACGTGGTGCAGGGCGTGATGTCCTTCCCCGAAATGGATGCCATGATGTACAAGATCGAGGGCGAGGATTTGTACCTGATCGGTACCAGTGAGCACACCATGATCGGTCGCTTCATCGACCAGACCCTGGACGAGGCCACTCTGCCCCTGACCCTGACCTCCTACAGCCCCTGCTTCCGCAAGGAGAAGGGCGCACACGGCATCGAGGAGCGCGGCATCTACCGCATCCACCAGTTCGAGAAGCAGGAGATGATCGTGGTCTGCCGCCCCGAGGAGAGCGCCGACTGGTACGAGAAGCTCTGGAAGAACTCCGTCGAGCTGTTCCGCAGCATGGAGATCCCTGTCCGTCAGCTGAACTGCTGCTCCGGTGACCTGGCTGACCTGAAGGTCAAGAGCTGCGACATCGAGGCATGGAGCCCCCGCCAGCAGAAATACTTCGAAGTCTGCTCCTGCTCCAACCTGGGCGATGCACAGGCCCGCCGCCTGCACATCCGCGTCAAGGGCAAGGATGGTAAGACCTATCTGGCCCACACTCTGAACAACACCTGCGTGGCTCCTCCGCGTATGCTCATCGCATTCCTCGAGAACCATCTGCAGGCCGATGGCAGCGTCACCATCCCCAAGGTCCTGCAGCCCTACATGGGCGGCCTCGAGGTCATGGTGCCTGTCCACAAGAAGTAAGCCTGCTTTCCACCATTCTCCAATAAAATGTTGAAAGTCCCCGCCATTCATACAGGATGGCGAGGACTTTTTGCGTACAGACGTATAAAATCAGAAAGAATGAAAAAATTGAAGATTTTTTTGAAAAAGTTGTTGACAAAACGGGGGTTGTTGGATATAATAATAAAGCACTGTTCAAGTGCAACAAATAAATATGGCGGTATAGCTCAGTTGGCTAGAGCATTCGGTTCATACCCGAAGTGTCACCGGTTCAAATCCAGTTACCGCTACCACGTTACAGAGTTTCGCTAAGATAAGGGGGACGGTCGTCCGCAGTAGTGGACGATGAAAGTCGGAGGTTTTAGCGAAGCTCTGTATTTCTAAGGCCCGTTGGTCAAGCGGTTAAGACACGGCCCTTTCACGGCTGTAACATGGGTTCGATTCCCGTACGGGTCATAAAAAAGCTCCTCAATCTTAGGATTGAGGAGCTTTTTTAGTGTTCGGGTCCCAATCTTCAGGAATGTCTACCGTGGTTGCTGATGTTCAGGTTTGCATTTTATTTGACCCGAACGGGAATCAGAGCAAAAATCACCCCCGCCTGCACCATCCGGCAGGCGGGGGTTCGTTATGCAAGGAAGCAGATGATGTCGTTTTACGGTCTCTGGCCCATGCCGCCTTCCAGCGTCAAGGTCTCGCCGGACATATACTTGAAATCCGGCATGGCCAGCTGGACGCAGACACGGCCAATCTCCGTCTCAGCGTTGCCGTAGTGGCCCATGGGAGGCATCTTGACGTTGGCCTTGAAAGCGTCAGGGTAGGCGTCCCTGAACTGCTCGAGCTTGGCCGTCCATGCCAGCGGGCAGACCACGTTGACGTTGATGCCGTCCTTGCCCCACTCGGTGGCGGCGACGCGGGACATACCGCGGATGCCCTCCTTGGCGGCAGCATAGGCCGACTGGCCGAAGTTGCCGAAGAGGCCAGCGCCGGAAGCGAAGTTGATGACGCTGCCGTGAGACTCAGCCAGATAGGGGTAGCAGGCTTTCATGTAGTAGAAAGCGGCGTAGAGGCCGGAGTAGATGGCCAAATCGAACTGCTCGGTGGTGTGCTCGGTCAGCGGCACGCCGGAGGCCGAAGCCTGTGCATTGTTGATGAGCACCTGAATGCCGCCGAAGGTATCGACAGCCTGCTTGACCACATTTGCCACAGTGGCCTCGTTGTTGCCGCCCGCGCAGACATCGGCCTGCACGGTCAGCACCTTGATGCCGTAGAGGCTTTCCAGCTCCTGCTTGGCTGCTTCCAGCTTCTTGACATTGCGGCCTGTGATGACGAGGTTCGCGCCCTCCTTGGCGTATGCGGTGGCGATGCCGTAGCCGATGGAGCCGCAGCTCCCATCCTTCAGGACAGCGCGCCCTGCGCCGGTAATGATGGCGGTTTTACCAGTTAAAAAGCCCATAAGTTGTAACCTCCTGTTTCGATGTCCCTCGGTGTTCTGCCGGGGGTTGTTCTATAGCTCGAGTATATCAGAAAATCGGAAAATTGTAAAATAGCGCTTTTGAATCGTTTTTTCTTTGCTTGAGGAATGGCGCAGACGCTCACTCGCGGTATTTTTTCATCATTTCCTTTTGCAAAAAAATACGGCCCTGCCAGGATGCATTTCAGAGTCCCGGCAGGGCCGTGCTTTTGTTTTTCAGTGCTGGTGGAGATACGTCAGAATATCTTCCGGCTTTGCGGCCAGAGCATCGGCACCGGCGGCGGTCAGCTCTGCTTCGCCCCGGAAGCCCCAGAGAACGCCCAGAGCGGGCAGACCGGCATTGTGTCCCGTAAGGATGTCTACGTCGCTGTCGCCCACGAAAAGGGTGCTCTGCGGGTCTGCGCCGAGGTCAGCCATCAGAGAGTAGACGCCAGCCGGGTCGGGTTTGGTGGGAACACCGGGGCGGCTGCCCCGCACCAGCGAAAAGCTGTCCGGGCCGAAGTAGTGCTCGATGATCTTTCCACAAAAAGCGTCCGCTTTGTTGGAAAAAACGGCGGTCTGGACGCCCTTGACCTTCAGCGCGGCCAGCAGTTCCAGGATGCCGGGATAGGGGGCCGTTTTGTCTTCCTTGTGGGCGTCATACCGGGCCGAGAACTCGGCCAGCGTGGCGGCAAGCTGTTCGGGCGTCCGGGCGTTTTCCGGGGAAAAGCGCTCCACCAGCTTCGGGATGCCGTTGCCCACGAAGTGCTTGTAGGTCTCTACTGGAAAGGTCGGCCAGCCGTGCTGGGTGCAGACCCAGTTGGCCGCGTCGGCCAGGTCGTCGATGGTGTTCAGTAAGGTGCCGTCCAAATCGAAGAGAATGGTTTTTATCATGAGAATCAGACTTCCTTTTGTTTTATGTTTTCTGCTCCAAAGCGTTGAGACAGGGCGCAGCGTCCCGCACGGGGATGCTGCGCACCTTGAGCCGCACCTGCCCGGGCAGAGCCAGCGTCAGCGTCATGCGCTGATAACGTGCCGCCCAGGGCGATTGGAAGGTGCGCAGGCAGACATCCGGGTGGAACACACAGATGCAGTGGAGATAAACACCCTTCTGCCGCCGCAGGGTGAACCGGCCCTCCCGGAGCCAGATGCCCTCTTTCAGCCAGCCCATCAGCCCGCCCGCCAGAAAGACGGCAAATACCGCTGTCGGGATGAGCAATGTCCCCGTGAGGGCAGGCAGAACGCTGCGGGAGGCCAGCACCAGCAGCAGGCACAGCCCGAACGGGATGCCGGCAGGCGCAAAGAAAACGGCGCTGCGGTGGGTGAGGTCGTGCCGGGTGTCGGGCGGCATCCGGAACTCGGGCAGCAGCTCCCGGAACAGCTCTTCCTGCCCGGAGCGGTAGACGAAAAGCGGCAGTTCCGGGCGGCAGCTGCCTGCCACCACGAATACCGGCCAGCGCTTCATGAGCCGGGCGATGGGGGAGACGCGGACGTCCGCGTAGCTTATCTCACTGCTCCGCACCCGAAACTCGAACCGGGACAGCCAGCCGCCCCGGCTGCCCAGCTGGTCGGCAGTGTGCCAGACCGTATAATGGACGGTCTGGACAAAACTGCGGGCCAGACTGATGCCGAAGAGCGACCCGGTCAGCACCAGCATCCACGCCGCACCGGCGGGCAGCCAGTGGGCCGCGAACCGGACGAGGACGTTCAGCCGGGAGAGGGCTACTGCCTCGGCGGTGAGGGGAAATGGTCGGCTCTGCCGGATGGCCAAATAGGTCAGCGCCAGCGTGGACAGACCGTTGGCACCCAAAACCACCAGCGCGGCCCGCTCGCCCCCGGCAGCGCGGTGGCAGACCGGGTCCCGGACAGGCATCAGGCGGTCAGCAAGCTCCTGCGCGTCTTCTTTGTGCAAATAAAGGGTGACGGCTCGCTTGGCAGGCTGGCCCACCGGGTAGAGCACCACCCGGCTGGCCCCGAGCAGCCGGAAGAAAAGCGGCCGCTCAATGGTCAGTGCGGCCAGAGCCTCGCCCCGGATGATGCGCTCCCGCTTGGAGATGAACGCCCACCGCAGCCGGAGCACACCGGCCTCATCCAGCGCCCAGCTGCTGGCTTCCAGCAGGATGGAGCTGGCCCCGCAGAGGAAGAGCAGAAGCGCGGCGTCCTGCCGCAGAGCTGTGAGCAGAGCGTTCAGGCTGAACTCCAGCAGGGCATTCGCCAGCGGCAGCAGGCAGACGACGACCGCCTTGCGCAGGAAGTGGAGGGCGGCGAGGGGGTGGTAATGCCGTTGTCGGGTCATGGTGCATCCTCCGCCAGAATGTGGGCCAGAAGCCCGGCCTGCGGGGCCGGGATGGCGGGCAGAAAGAGCTTCGCACCCGGGGCCGCCACGATGAGCAGCGAGACGCCGCCCAGCCGCAACAGGGGCGTCCGGAGCAGCCGGACGCTGGTAACAGCCCGGCGGGGAAGCACCTGACGCACCGGCAGCGCAACGCCGGAGTAGACCGTTACGGTCCGTTCCCCCAGCACAGCAGCGAAGCTGCAGGCCCGCGCCCAGAGGCAGTAGACCAGAAAGGCCCAGAGCAGGCAGAAACCCGCCCCAGCGACAATGCTCTGCCAGAACACGAAAGGCGCAGCGAACAGCCCCGGCACCGCCGCCCAGACGCAGAGGACGGCCCGGCCAGTAGGCGGGATGATGACGGCGGTGCGCCGCAGCTCCTGCTCCGTCACTTATCGCTGAGGCCCCAGGCCTCGGTCAGCTCGTGCAGGCTGTCGTCACGGGTCAGGCAGAGGATGTGGTCCCAGGGCAGCAGGATCGTGCTGCCGTGGGGGATGATGAACTCGGTGTCGCGGGTGATGCTGATCAGGATGGTGTCGCCCGGGATGGGGATGTCCATGATGGCCTTGCCCGCGTAGAGGAAATTCTCGGGCAGCAAAATTTCATTCAGGCTGGCCGTGCCGCCGCCCAGAGAGAGGAGCTGGCGGATGGTATCCGTCTCGATCTCCCGCTCGAGAATGTGGCTCAGGTTGTCGGTGCCGCAGACCACGGTGTCCACGCCGAGAGTGTGGAGCAGTTCGCGGTTCTTGGGGTTGGAGGCCCGGGCCACGGTGCGGTCTACGCCGAACTCCCGCTTGGCGATCTGACAGGCCACAAGGTTGTCTTCGTCAGAGCCGGTCACAGCCACAAAGGCGTCGCAGCTGGCGACGTCGGCGGTGCGCAGAGTGTCCACGCTGATGGAGTCGCCGCAGATGACCGGGATGTCCAGCATATCGGCCAGCATCCGGCATTGGCTCTCCACTGGCTCGATGATGACGATTTCGTGGCGGTTGGCCAGCAGGCTCTGGGCCAGATACCGGCCCACACGCCCGCCGCCGGCAATACAAACTTTCATAATGCTACCTCATTATACAAATGGTATCGGTTATTTGGCGAGAGAACGGAACACGGCCTGCTCGGTGAGGACGGTGGGGCAGATGGTGTCCAGTTCGTAAGCCTTGTGGTAGAGTACCTGCAGGTGGGGGTCGGAGACGCGGCAGATGACCTTTTCGCGCTGAAAGAGGCTCTTGGCGATCTGCGCGGCCATCAGGTTGAGGGAGTCGTCCTCGCTGACGGCGGCCACGGCGTCGCAGTTCTCGATGCCGCCCTGACGCAGTACATCGGGGTCGGTGGGGTCGCCCACAAGGGCGTTGCCGCTGAAGGTGTAGTCGTCGAAGGCGTCCAGACGCTTGAGCTGTTCGGAGTCCTTTTCGATGATGGAGATGTCGTGGCCGATGCGCTCCAGGTCCCGCACCAGCGATGCGCCCACCTGGTCGCAGCCGATTACAAGAATGTTCATGAAATTACCTCGCTGTAAAATATATACGGAACTTCGTCTCCGATAAATCTACATCCCAGTATAGCATATTTTCCCCCGCAGATAAATAGAAAAGCTGTAGGGGACTCCAGAGATAAAATTTTTGAATTCCTGGTGCGCAGAGAGTCGGAATATGGTATACTGAAACAGTATGACGATAAGAATCACAAAAGCCCGTGCGCCCGGCGTACGGCAGGAGGAGTGCTTATATGTTTCTTGAGATCATCAAAGCGATCTTGATGGGCATCGTGGAGGGCATCACCGAGTGGCTGCCCATCTCGTCCACAGGCCATATGATCTTGCTGGAACAGGTGGTAAAGTTCAACGCCAGCGAGGAGTTCATGTCCATGTTCCGCGTGGTCATCCAGCTGGGTGCCATCCTTGCAGTGGTGGTGCTGTTCTGGGGCAAGCTGTGGCCCTTCGGCCTGCGGCATGGCCGCGTCATCTCCAAGCCCAGCGTCTGGCAGCTCTGGTTCAAGGTGGTCGCCGCCACCCTGCCGGTGCTGGTCATCAGCCCGTTGGACGACTGGATGGAGGCTCACTTCTACAACTACATCACCGTGGCCGCAACGCTCATCCTCTACGGTGTGCTGTTCCTCGTGGTGGAGAGCCGCCGCACTGCGCCCCACGTCACCCATCTGGAACAGATCACTTACCGTGACGCCCTCATCATCGGCGTCTGGCAGATGCTGGCCATCATCCCCGGCACCTCCCGTTCCGGCGCGACCATCGTGGGCGGTCTGCTGCTGGGCCTCTCCCGTGCTTGCGTGGCGGAGTTCACCTTCTACCTCGCCATCCCGGTCATGGCGGGTGCATCCCTGCTCAAGGTGCTCAAATTCGCCGTCTCCGGTGTCGCCATCACCGGCACCGAGGTGGCTGTGCTGGCGGTGGGCTGCGTGGTGGCCTTCGTGGTCAGCCTGGCGGCTATCCGCTTCCTGATGGATTACGTCAAGCGCCACAATTTCACCTTCTTCGGTATCTACCGCATCGCCCTCGGCCTTGTGGTGCTGGCCGTGGCAGTGGTGTCTGCAATGGTGTAAAATCGAACTCAGATCTTCTGAGCCTCTCGCTTCGGCGAGGGGCTTTTCTTGCGCCTGTCCGTTCAGCGTGCTATAATATTTTTTCAGAGAGTATGAGCGCGGCAAACAGGAGCTGCGCACCTGAAATTGTCAAAGAAAACAGGAGGAAAAGCCGATGGAAGCATCGACCGTCTACTATACCGATTTCCGCTGTCCCGTGGGTACCAGCCTCACCGAAAAGCTGCGCCGCCTGTGCATCGCGGCAGGCATCAAGAACATCGACATGGAGGGCAAGTTCGTCGCCATCAAGATGCATTTCGGCGAGCTGGGCAACCTGGCCTATCTGCGCCCCAACTACGCCAAGGTGGTGGCCGACCTGTGCAAGGAGCAGGGCGGTATGCCCTTCCTGACCGACTGCAACACCCTGTACCCGGGCAGCCGCAAGAATGCGCTGGAGCACCTGAGCTGCGCCCAGCTGAACGGCTTCTGGCCCATGACCACCGGCTGTCAGGTGATCATCGGTGACGGTCTGCGCGGCACGGATGAGGTGGAAGTGCCGGTGCCAAACGGCGAATACTGCAAGACTGCCAAGATCGGCCGTGCCATCATGGATGCGGATGTGTTCATCAGCCTGACCCACTTCAAGGGCCACGAGTCCACCGGCTTCGGCGGTGCGCTCAAGAATATCGGCATGGGCTGCGGCTCCCGCGCGGGCAAGATGGAGCAGCACGCTGCCGGCAAGCCCGCCGTGCAGGAGGGGCTGTGCCGCGGCTGCCACCGCTGCGCCAAGGAGTGCGGCTCGGACGCCATTACTTACAATGCCGAAAACAAGGCGGTCATCGACTACGACAAGTGCAAGGGCTGCGGCCGCTGCATCGGCGCGTGCAGCTTTGACGCCATCTATTCTCCCAACGACTGTGCCAACGAGCTGCTGGACCGCAAGATGGCCGAGTATGCCGCCGCAGTCTGCCACGACCGTCCCTGCTTCCACGTTTCTCTGGTGCAGGACATCAGCCCCAACTGCGACTGCCACTGCGAGAACGATGCTCCCATCCTGCCGGATATCGGCATCTTTGCGTCCTTTGACCCGGTGGCGCTGGATCAGGCCTGCGCGGACGCCTGCCTGAATGCACAGCCGCTGCCGAACAGCCAGCTGGGCCAGAACCTTGCAAAGCCCGGCTGGAACTGCCACCACGACA
>ERZ827452.2684-NODE-2684-length-12700-cov-10.543614_pt1 | contig 12700 bp, 7 predicted proteins | sample MGYA00519866_ERZ827452 | MGnify/ENA primary metagenome ERZ827452 (study PRJEB31778, sample SAMEA3449307) | human gut metagenome | biome: human gut; feature: human-associated habitat; material: faeces | place: United Kingdom | collected 2010/2012 ... | reverse complement strand
AGCCCGAGGTGCGCGACCTGTGGATGCCGACGGCCGGCACGGCGCACAATCTGGCCGTCGTCGCGATCGAGCGGCGCTACGAGGGGCAGGCGCACAAGGTGGCGCAGTCGTTGTGGGGCGCGGGGCAGATGATGTTCAACAAATACCTCGTCGTCGCCGATGCCGCGGCCGAAATCCGCCGCGTCGAGGCGCTGGCGGCGCTGGTGCGCAGGCTCGATCCGGCGCGCGACCTCATTGCGGCCGAAGGGGTGCTCGACGTGCTCGACCATGCGACGGCGACCTCGGGGTTCGGCGGCAAGCTGGCCCTCGACCTGACGCGGGCCGCCGCGCGCGAGGAGCAGCCGTTGCAGCTGCCCGAACGCTTCGAGCCGTGCGGCGGGGTGGCGGCCGCGGCGACCGGCTTCGCGGAGCGGTGGCGCACGCTGGCGCTCTTCGTCGACCGGAGGACGGAGCGCGTCGATGCGGCGGCGTTCTTCGGGCGGAATCCGGTGCGGGGCGTGAAGTGCGCCGTGCTGTTCGACCGCGAGGCCGAGGGGCTGACGGGTGCCGAACTGCTGTGGCTGGCTGCGGCCGACAGCGATCCGCGGCGCGACGTGACGGTGGTCGGGGAGGTCGTGGTGGTCGATGCGCGCAGCAAACGCCCCGGCGTGGAGGGGCATCCCGCGCGGTTCCCGAACGTGGCTGTCGCCTCGTCTGCGACGGTGGAGCGGGTGGATGCACGTTGGGTGGAGTACGGTCTGGGCGAGACGATGGCGTCGCTGTCGGAGCGTTACCGCCGGTTGCTGTTGTCGGATAAAGCCGCCTGGTGATGTGGTCGCGTGAAGATCGCCGGACGCTCGTGCTGCTGCTGCCGTTGCTGGTGCTGGCCGTGGCGGCGTTCCTGCTGCTCGAACCGAAGACGCCGCGGAGCGGGGCGCCGCCGGACGCTGCGAAGGAGGCGCCGCCGGAGCTGTTCGAGTTCGATCCCAATACGGTCGATTACCGTGCGTTGCGGCGGTTGGGCTTCACCAAGCAGGATGCGGCGGGCGTGCTGCGCTATCGGGCCGCGGGAAAGATCTTCCGCATACCGGAGGATTTCGCCGCCTGCTATCAGGTGAGCGATTCGATGTACGACCGTCTGGAACCCTATATCCGCATCGGGACGGAGTATCGTTTCCGGCCCCGCCGCGACAGTGCGCAACGTTTGCGCAAGCCCTTCGTGCGCCGCCAGCGGGTCGTCGTGCCGCTCGTGCCCTTCCGCATCGACACGATGACGGCGAAATTCCTGCGCGCGATCGGTTTCACGAAGCGGCAGGCTGCATTTATCCGCATAAAAAGCATCCTGCGGGCTGGTCACTACCTGAGGATCAATATATTCCTGGCTCAGAAGTCCTGAACCATCTGTCTGAAAACGTCTGCGGATCTCTGCGAGTGCACTCACAAGCCGCTCTACTTCCTGCGCACGGTCTCCAATGGAAAGATACGCAAGAATATTACCGATATCTCCAAACTCTATCTGAATATCATATTCATCTCTGAGAAGATCATAAACTTCAATACCTGCCAGCCCATTTCCCAGTGTATAAATGGAGAGTTTTGTAACATCAAAATCAAAAACACTGGTTCCATTGATCAGATCCATACCATATGCATAATAACCGCCGATCTCATTGATCTCCTCTCTGGCATACTGCGCCATCCCTGCAACCTTTTCAAAGGATTCCTCTCCCCTGAGTGCCAGATTTCTTCTGGAGATATCCAGACTGGACAACAGAAGATAAGAAGCGCTTGTGGTCTGAGTCAAATTGATGATCTGGCGCACTTTCTCTGCATTCATACTCTTATTCAAAAGCAGCAGCGAACTCTGTGTCAGACTTCCGCCGGATTTGTGCATGGAAACTGCCGCCATGTCAGCACCTGCCGCCATTCCGGATACAGGAAGGTTTCTGCCGAAATAAAGATGGGTTCCATGAGCCTCATCTGCCAGCACCTTCATTCCTCTTGCATGAGCCTTCTTTACGATAGTCCGCAGATCCGAACAGATTCCATAATAGGTAGGGTTATTTACAAGAACTGCCACCGCATCCGGATTCTCATCCATAGCCTTCTCCACCTGACTGACTTCCATGCCAAGGGAAATGCCCAGCTGCGCATTCACCTCCGGGTTTACATAAACCGGAATTGCACCGCACAGTACCAGGGCATTGATGGCACTTTTATGTACATTTCGCGGCAGAATGATCTTATCCCCTGCCTTGCAGACAGACAGGATCATGCTCTGCACTGCAGATGTGGTTCCTCCTACCATAAGGAATGCATGCGCTGCGCCAAAAGCATCTGCTGCAAGCTCCTCCGCTTCTCTGATCACCGAAACCGGGTGGCAGAGATTGTCCAGCGGCTTCATGCTGTTGACATCCACACCAACGCACTGCTGGCCCAAAAACGCGGTCAGCTCCGGATTGCCGCGCCCGCGCTTGTGCCCCGGCACGTCAAAGGGAACAACGCGCATCCGGCGAAAGTTTTCCAGTGCTTCATGGATGGGTGCGCGGCGCTGATCCAGCCGGGTGCGCTTTGCTTCTCCGTTCATTTTTACCTCCGTTCGCGATCCCTTTGCAAAACAAAAAACGCAAGCCATGCACAGATGTGCAGACTTGCGTTTGAATTCAGCATATTTGGACACAGGCCGATTACTCCCCCCGATACCTCACCGAGAGAACGTCCTGCATGATTCAAAAAGGCTGAGCGTGTCAGAGTCTATATAGCAATCTTACTTTTACTACTCTTTATTGACCGTTTCACAAGTCTGCACGCCAAAACGTGCAATTTCATGGCTGTAAAGGAACCAACTTATAAAATTTGAGCTTTTAACTCAATCAATAAGGCAACCCAAAGTTGCCGATCGGCAGTGGACCCGGCTGTCCGTATGGCCTTAGCCCCTGACGGGCGGTCCGTAGGTAAATTGCTTTGAAAAACTCTTACAAACTCGATTCGTCTTTCAAAATCGAGACAAAGTATAGCATAGGGAAATCGTGCTGTCAATATTTTGATGAAAAAATTTCTACGATTAAAAAGTTGTACTCTTATGTCACCAACAAAAACCGAGTTGGTTCACAAAACAGGGGCAGTAAAAACCCCCCGGAAAAAGAAAGTGAGGGTACAAAAATGAAGTACGAAATCGTAGGTATCGAACACGCAGTTGGCGATTTCACTCCGACCTCTGGCCAGAATGCAAACACCGTCCAGCACTATGATGTTTACCGTCTGCATACGCTGAAAAACAGCAAGGACGCTTACGGTCAGATTACCGCAGTAGTACGTGCCACTCCTGACCAGATGGGCCAGATTATCGCTGACCTCGGCGGCAATATCGCAGACGTTCCCGGTCACATCCTCGACATGGAAGTCCGCAACAGCTTCGGCAAAATCAACCTCACCGACTACGAGGTTGTAGAGTAATGAAGCCTGCCCCACCACCAGTTGTTCGACCACCACCAGATAACTGCCAGTGGGGCGGTGAATATAGCTGTTCTTTCCTCCGTAAGGACGGCTATCTTCACCGCCCCACACATTTTGTCAGACTTCGGTTTGACATTCCACGGGTGCTACGCCCGTGGAATGTCAAATGTCATGTCAAAACAAAAAGGTGGTACACAATGCTCCGATTCAAATGCTGGTATTATGATCAGGCGATTCAGAACGGCAGCGAGGATCGGATCAAGAGCCTGCTTCCAGACCATCTGCCGGATGATATTCAGCCCCTCTATGACCATGCACATCAACATGCACATCAATAAAAAGAACGTCTCAGCCAATGTTCAGACAGACATCGGCTGAGACGCTTGTTATAAAAGATTACTCAAATTTTCGATCATACAGCAGTGCTGCAATCAGCATAGTGGTCGTCTGCCACATACAGGCTGGAGTGCCGGCCATTGTGAAATGGGAAGAGGTCCATGCCGTAATGGTTGACCTCCATACCGTACGGGCAATATCATAGGGGCCTTTGCCCTCAATGGTCAGTTGGAAGATGCGTCGCACCACGGCAGCCGCTTCCTCGTCAATCAGCCAGTGGTATTTGTTCTCCGGGTCTTTCTTATAGCCATAGATGGCACAGTTGGTGGTAAACTGTTCCTGTTTCGTTTGTCCATAGGCATCCTCCTTGCGTGATTGGTTGGTTTTTGATATAATGTGTATAATGTGTTTGGTTTCGTTAGCTGTAAGCCAACCGTGTCTTTCTGTTTGTTTTCCATGTTCTTTTTCTCCTTTCTGTCCTTTGTGTTTTATGACAGTAACCTTAGTAACTTGCGTTTAGATTACCCTTTCACTAATAGGAGAAAAACGGGGTGTAAATCGGAACTGCTTTTTAAAAAGCGAAAAATATTTTTTCGGGAGGTGAAGCTATCGTGGAACCATGGGAGCATAATCTAAACAAAGTGAGGTGCACAAACCTATGAAACGTGTTGCCGCTGCCCTTACCGCTGCTGCGGCGGCAGGCCTGGGCGCTGCCTATGGCATCTACCACCTGGCTTTTTTCCAGCGGCCGAAGCTGGATATTCCCACGGCAGAGGAGTGGGCGCAGGGTTCTCGCTTTTTGCCGCAGATCCGCGAAAACGTGGAGTTTGTGGACAGCCTGCCCTGCGACTATGTACATATCACCGCCGATGACGGTACTTCGCTGTCGGCTCGGTACTGCCACGAGGCCGACGACGCGCCAATCGCCATCATCATGCACGGCTACCGCGCCACTGCGATGCGCGACACGATGGGGCTGATCGTGCTATGCAAAAAGCTGGGCTACAACCTGCTGATGCCGGACCAGCGTGCCCACGGGCGCAGTGACAGCTACACCATCACCATGGGCGCGCAGGAGCGCTACGATGCCCGCGCCTGGGCGTACTGGGCTTCAGTGCGGTCCAGCGGCAAGGTGCCCATCTTTTTAATGGGCGTCTCGATGGGCGCAGCCACCGTTCTGCTGGCCAGCGGGCTGGACCTTCCGGACAGCGTTCACGGCATCATCGCGGATTGCGGCTACTCCAGCATCCGGGACATCTGTCGCACCTGTCTGCCCAAGTACCTGCCGCACGTGCCGGTGGGGCCTGGCTATGCCGTCGGCAAAGTTGGTGCCAAGATCTTCGGCCGCTTTGACCCCGATACCGTGGATTGCCGCAAGGCCGTGGCGCAAAGCGAGGTTCCGATTCTCTTCATCCACGGCAGCGCGGACGACTTTGTGCCCTGCAGCATGAGCCGCGAAAACTACGACGCTTGCGTCAGCGAGAAAGAGCTGCTCGTCATTCCCGGTGCCACCCACGCCATGTCCTACTACTACGACACACCCGCCTACACCAAGGCCGTGACAGACTTTTTGAAAAAGCACATCTAAAACCAAAATTCAAAACGCTCCCTGCAGGCAGGACCGCATCGCATGCACAGGTCCGCCGCCGGGAGCGTTTTTATTTCAATCGCTCAGGCTGCAAAAGGGGAGTGGTCACTATTTTTCCAAATACTCCATCATACCGTCCAATTTTTGCTGCATTTCCTTGTAACCGCGGATGTAGAGTTCCGTCAGCTTCTCGGTACTGCCCTCGAAGCGGCCGATGCCTACCGGCTCATCGGGGCGGATAACGCAGATACGTCCCTCGTCTTCCAGCGCATCGATCTGGTCCAGCAAAGCGTTGTAGCGCATCTCCTGGGTCAGCAGCGTGGCCAGGAACAACGGTTTATCGCCATAAAAGTCATCATACAGGTCCACCATGCGCTGGCTGGGCTGCTTTTTTCGGAAACCTTTCTCCCGCGTGGCCACAATCACGATCTTGTCAAAGCCCTGGCGCAGCGCCCAGTTGATGGGGATGGGGCAGGCGCAGCCGCCGTCCAGGTAGCTGTGGCCGCCGATCTTGACCGGCACCGATGCCAGCGGCAAACTGGCCGAAGCCTTGACCGCCTGCTTAAAGTCCAAACCTGGCTGGTCTTTTTCAAAGTAGACTGCCTTGCCGGTCTCCACGCAAGTGGCCACGGCAAACATTCGCTGGCCGCCGTTTTTAAACATATCCTCGTCAAAGGGGACTTCCTTTTCAATGTCATTCAGCAAAAAGTTCAAGCCGAACAAGCTGCCGCCTTTCACTGCCGCCAGCGGGCCAAAGTACCGCCGGTCGTGGCGGTAGCGCAGGTTGATGCTGGCCGCGCGGCCAGGCTGGTGGGCCACATAGTTATAGGCGTTCAGTGCCCCGGCCGACACCCCCGCCACGGCTGGGAAGTACAGGTCATGCTCCATCAAAATATCCAGCGCGCCGGCGGTATACAGTCCGCGCAGCGAGCCACCCTCCAGCAAAATCAACGAATTTTCCGGCAGTTTTGTGTTCATAAGCGCACCCTCCATTTATACAAATTATTGTAGCGCGGGGCGGCGGGTATCGCAAGCGAAAGCTGTTGTACAAAACCCAAAAAATGTGGTAAAATGCAGGCAAAGTATTGCTGCCAACAAAAGGAGTGCCTTATGATCGAACTGCACGCCGAAGCTCCCAAAATTATCGTCCCGCTGTTTGCCCGCACTCTGCCGGAGCTGACCGCCCAGGCCGCCGCTGCGCAGCGTGCCGACGCCGCTGACCTGGTGGAGCTGCGCCTGGACCCGCTGCCCCGGCAGGATTGGCCGACGGCTTTGGCCCAGGTGCGCGCCGCCATAACGAAACCGCTCATCGTGACCATCCGCACAGCGCGGGAGGGCGGTGAAGTCGACCTGACCCCCACCGAGTACGGCGAAGCCTGCCAGGCACTTTTGGCGCAGGGCAGTGCAGACGCACTGGACATTGAATGGCTGGCGGACAAAACCCTGACCGAGGAGCTGCGGGACGCCGCCCACCGGGCGGGTGTTTCGGCGCTGTTCAGCGAGCACCACTTTGGTTCCACGCCCGACACAGGCGTCATGACTGACACACTGGTGGGCATGCTGGATCTGGGCGCAGACATCGCCAAGCTGGCCGTCATGCCCCGCAACCGCGCCGACGCCGCCCGCCTGCTGTTGGCTACGTCTCAGGCGGCCGCCCAGCGCCCGGGCAAAGCCCTTATTACTATGAGTATGGGCCGCGACGGCGCCGTGACCCGCTACTGCGGCGGCGCGTTTGGCAGCGCGGCCACTTTTGGCACGCTGTCCGCCGCCAGCGCCCCCGGCCAGCCGCCGGTGACCCTGCTGAAAGAAAAGCTGATTTTAGGCGAAGATTTATGAAATACCGTGCATTTTTACCGGCTCTGGCCCTTCTTTTGCTGACGGCCTGCGGCAAAGCGGAGCTGACCGGCATCAGCCTACAGCCGGTCACCGTGCAGGCCGGGGAAACCGCCGAAGCCGCCGTACAGTACGAGACCGCGGGCAAAGCTTCAGACACCGCGATCCAAACTGCGGTGGATGCCAACCACTGGACCTGGCAGACCGGGGACGAGAACATTGCCACCGTGAACAGCCAGGGCGTCGTCACTGGGCTGCACGGCGGTGAGACCACCCTGACCCTGACGGACGCCAGCGGCGACCTGACCGCCAGCTGCACCGTGCAGGTGACCAACCCGCTGCGGGAGCTTATTCTAAACGACATTGTGCTGTACCTTGACGAGCGCACCGAGATCGTTTTGGATTATGACGGCACCGAGCGAATCTCCCATTATCCGTCCAGCCATGCCAGCATCCTCTGCCGCTTTGTGCCGGAGGATGCCACCGGCCGCGAGCCGGTGACCTACCAAATCGCGGATGAAAGCATCGCCAAGCTGGACGGGCAGTGGCTGGTGCCGGTGGCCTACGGGACCACGACCCTGACCGCCACATGCAGTGGCAAGACGGCCACCGCCACGGTCACTGTGGTGCGCATCCCGGAGGAGATTCATCTAAACATTAAGGAGATTCGGCTGAAGCCGGGGGAGACCGTCCAGCTTTCGGCGAAGTTTGAACCGGCCGACGCAGATCTGTACACGGCCCTGCGCTGGACCACCGACACCCGGGGCGTTGCCACCGTAGACGAAAACGGCCTGGTAACCGCGGTCGGCCCCGGATACACCTACATCCGGGCAACCTCCACCCTGAGCGACTACCCGGAAGGGTATTGCAACGTCACGGTGGAGAACGGGGAATAATATTGATAAAAAGGGGCTGCACCACACCCGGTGCATCTCCCTTTTTTATGTATGAGTATTTACTAAAACTGTAAGTATTGAAGTTCCTGTTGCTAATTATAAAAAAGCACACGCTAAAATGTTCCATGTGGAACATTTTGCGGCCCACTTTTCTATTAAACATAATTGCCGTAAACTAGGCTTTATGTTATGATAAAGATAACTTTCGTGCTATGAGGTGACCACTATGACCGCTGCGCAGCAACAACAAGCCGCAAAGAATTTTGCCGCCTACTGGAAAGGCAAAGGCTACGAAAAAGGGGAAAGTCAATCCTTTTGGCTTTCTCTCTTGCGTGATGTCTATGGCGTGGAACAGCCGGAACAGTTCATTACATTTGAGGAACAGGTTCACCTCGACCACACCAGCTTTATCGATGGCGCGATTCCGTCCACCCATGTTCTGATCGAACAAAAAGGCCTGGGCAAGGATCTGAACAAGCCCATCAAACAATCCGATGGGGCACTGCTGACACCTTTCGAGCAGGCAAAGCGGTACATTTTGGAACTACCCGTATCGCAGCACCCGCGCTGGGTGGTAACGTGCAATTTCAGTACCTTCTATGTGTACGATATGGAGCGCCCCCACGGCGAGCCGGAAATCATTCAGCTGGAAAACCTAGAGCGGGAATACTATCGGCTTCAGTTTCTTGTTGACGTCGGAAACGAACATCTCAAGCGCGAGATGGAAGTCTCTATTGCTGCTGGCGAGATCGTCGGCTTACTGTACGACGCTTTCTATAATCAATTCACCCCCCCCCGAAGAAATAATGTTGATACGCTAAAAAGTCTCAACAAACTTTGTGTCCGGCTTGTTTTTTGCCTGTATGCAGAGGATGCAGGTATCTTTGGCCAACACGGAATGTTCCATGATTATCTCTCTGCTTTTGATACGCGCGGTATGCGCAAGGCACTTGTGGAGTTGTTTAAAGTTCTGGACACCCGCCCGCAGGACCGCGACCCGTACTTACAGGATGACAACCCGGATCTGGCTGCATTCCCGTATGTTAACGGCGGGTTGTTCTCTGACGAAGATATTGAGATACCACCTTTTACCGACGAGATCCGGGAGCTGCTGCTTGTAAAAGCAAGCGAAAATTTCAATTGGGCAGAGATAAGCCCCACAATTTTCGGTGCCGTCTTTGAAAGTACCCTGAACCCGGAAACGCGCCGCAGCGGCGGCATGCACTATACCAGCATTGAGAATATCCACAAGGTCATTGACCCACTGTTTTTGGACGAACTGAAGAACGAGCTTGACGAAATCAGCACCATCCCGGTAGAACGCACAAAGAAAGCGAAACTGCGGGCCTTTCAGCACAAGCTGGCGTCACTGACGTTCTTAGACCCGGCATGCGGCAGCGGCAACTTTTTAACAGAAACGTATTTGAGCCTGCGCCGCCTGGAAAACAAGATTTTGCTGGAACTCTCCCACGGGCAGGTTACGATGTACTCCGCCAGCGAAAGCCCGATACAGGTTTCCATCAGCCAGTTTTACGGCATCGAAATCAACGACTTTGCTGTGACAGTTGCAAAAACCGCGCTCTGGATTGCGGAAAGCCAGATGATGAAAGAAACGGAGAAAATCCTGCTCGTTCCGCTGGAATTTCTGCCGCTGAAAACAAACGCCTTTATTGTAGAGGGCAACGCCCTGCGGGTGGATTGGGAGAGCGTGGTGCCCAAGGATAAGCTGAATTATATTATGGGGAATCCGCCGTTCATTGGGCAAGCGTTGAGAACGAAAGAGCAATCTAAAGATGTTGTTGATGTATTTGGAAAAGGCAGCCCAGAAACAAAGCTGGATTATGTCCTCTGTTGGTATAAAAAGGCACTGGATTTAATGAAATGCAGTCCACAAGTTCATTGCGCGTTTGTCTCAACAAATTCTATCTGTCAGGGCGAGAGCGTTCCTACATTTTGGAAGAAAATATGTAGCGAAGGCGCGGAAATACAGTTTGCGCATACCAGTTTTGCGTGGTCGAGTGAGTCAAACCATTCTGCAATGGTCTATTGCGTTATTGTAGGCTTTACTGCAAAGTCGCTTCCTGCAGAGAAAAAACTTTTTACTAATGGTCAATGCAAGCTGGTGTCGCACATAAACGGTTATCTGCTGGCTGCACCAGATGTTTGGATTGCAAGCCGTACAAATAATAAACCAGACTGGCTTCCCAAAATCGAAAAAGGCAGCGAACCCAGTGATGGTGGACATCTGTTTTTAACGCCAGAGGAGGCAGACTGTCTATCACAAAAGTACCCAAGTTTGGTCAAGTATATTCGTAAATTCACTGGTGGTAACGAAGTAATCAATAGTAAACCGGGTGAGGTTTCAAGATATTGCTTATGGTTCTTGCACGGAAATCCGGCGGACTACGCTAAAAATTCAGAGATTTGCGAACGCTTGCAAGCAATTCGCACATTAAGAGAGGGTAGTTCTGCCGACAGAATAAGAAAAAAAGCTGACGAAGCATATCTGTTTTGTCAAATCCGTCAGCCAGAGAGCGACTATATAATTATTCCAAGACATTCAACAAGTTCACGTCGGTATATCCCTATGGCATATACTAGCAAAGATATTATCTGTGGTGATTCTGCTTATGTATTGGCAAGTGAATCACGATACCTATTTGGAATCTTAAACTCTAATGTTCACAATGCTTGGTGCCGAGCAATTTGCGGCAGACTAGGCATGGCATATCGCTACTCCCCAGCAGTTTACAACAACTTTCCATGGCCGACACCTACCAAACAGCAAAAGACCAAAATCGAGCAGACTGCACAAGCTATTCTGGACGCACGCGCCCTTTACCCGGATTGCAGTTTGGCTGACCTGTACGATGAACTGACCATGCCGCCAGAGCTGCGCAAAGCCCATCAAGCCAACGACCGCGCTGTGATGGACGCTTACGGCTTTACAAAGGGTACTGCCGCCCGCACCAGCGAAAGCGCCTGTGTGGCCGAGTTAATGAAACTCTACCAGCAAAAAGTATCGGAACTGGAGAAATAACAGCAAAGCGCCCCTGAGCCACGGGTCCAGGGGCGTTTTCTTGTTATAAAACATTCAATTTTCAATTCTCTGAAAGGGACGGTGTGGCCCGTACGAGAATCTTCCGCGCCTTGTTCGATTCCTCGTACGGAAGTATAAAAAAGCACCTGAGCCTAAGCTCAGGTGCTTTTTTATGACCCGTACGGGAATCGAACCCATGTTACAGCCGTGAAAGGGCCGTGTCTTAACCGCTTGACCAACGGGCCTTAGAAATACAGAGCTTCGCTAAAACCTCCGACTTTCATCGTCCACTACTGCGGACGACCGTCCCCCTTATCTTAGCGAAACTCTGTAACGTGGTAGCGGTAACTGGATTTGAACCGGTGACACTTCGGGTATGAACCGAATGCTCTAGCCAACTGAGCTATACCGCCACATTTTTGAGGCGCACTCGAAAGTGCTTTATTATTATACGAAAAAGCGGGGTCCATGTCAAGTATTTTTCCCGACTTTTTTGAAAAAATACCAAAAAAATTCCCGCATTGCGGCTGCAGTGCGGGAATAAGCGCTTGTTACAAAATTACTTCTTGTTGGGGACCAGCACGGCCTTGCCGCCCATGTAGGGCTGCAGGACTTCGGGGATGGTCACAGTGCCATCGGCCTGCAGATGGTTTTCCAGGAAGGCGATCAGCATACGCGGCGGGGCCACGCAGGTATTGTTCAGGGTATGAGCCAACTGGGTCTTGCCGTTCTCATCCTTATAGCGGATGTGCAGGCGGCGGGCCTGGGCGTCGCCCAGATTGGAGCAGCTGCAAACCTCAAAGTATTTCTGCTGGCGGGGGCTCCAGGCCTCGATGTCGCAGCTCTTGACCTTCAGGTCAGCCAGGTCTCCGGAGCAGCACTCCAGCTGACGGACGGGGATCTCCATAGAGCGGAACAGTTCAACAGAGTTCTTCCACAGCTTGTCGTACCAGGTCATGCTGTCCTCGGGTTTGCAGACAACGATCATCTCCTGCTTCTCAAACTGGTGGATACGGTAGATGCCGCGCTCCTCGATGCCGTGGGCGCCCTTTTCTTTACGGAAGCAGGGGCTGTAGCTGGTCAGGGTCAGGGGCAGCTTCTCGCCATCAATGGTCTGGTCGATGAAACGGCCGATCATGGTATGCTCAGAGGTACCGATCAGGTACAGATCCTCGCCCTCGATCTTGTACATCATGGCATCCATCTCGGGGAAGGACATAACGCCCTTGACCACATCGCCGTGCATCATGAACGGGGGGATGACGTAGGTGAAGCCCTTGTTGATCATGAAGTCGCGGGCGTAGGCCAGCACAGCTTCGTGCAGGCGGGCGATGTCGCCCAGCAGGTAGTAGAAGCCGTTGCCGGAAACGCGGCCGGCGGCATCCAAATCGATACCTTCAAAGCTCTCCATGATGTCCACATGGTAGGGGATGGGGTAATCGGGCACAACAGGCTCGCCGAAGCGCTGGACCTCGACGTTGCAGCTGTCATCGGGGCCGATGGGCACGCTGGGGTCTATCATCTGGGGGATCGTGTACATGATCTCCTGGATCTTGGCCTGCAGCTCGGTCT
>ERZ827452.2678-NODE-2678-length-12712-cov-2.756182_pt1 | contig 12712 bp, 10 predicted proteins | sample MGYA00519866_ERZ827452 | MGnify/ENA primary metagenome ERZ827452 (study PRJEB31778, sample SAMEA3449307) | human gut metagenome | biome: human gut; feature: human-associated habitat; material: faeces | place: United Kingdom | collected 2010/2012 ... | reverse complement strand
AGCGTCGACGGTCTTCGTGCGGCCTGCGCCGCCATGTGGGATGCGGCGGATCGCGGACACAGCGTCGACGGCATGATCGTGCCGGAATTCCGAATCGCCTGATTGCCGCACGTGCGTATGCGCAACATGAATGACGATTCCGGTGCCGTCGTCCGACTCGACATCGCGCTGGTGGAGCGTGGCGTCACGGACAGCCGCTCCAAAGCACAACGGCTGATCGAATCCGGCAAGGTCCGGGTGAACGGCATCGTCGCATCCAAAGCGTCGCTCAAAGTCACGGCCGCCGACACGCTTGATGCCGATCTGGGAGACGATTACGTCTCCCGTGGAGCCTACAAGTTGGTCGGCGCGTTCGACATGTTCTCCCAGACGGGCCTGCGTTCCGCGGAAGGATTCGATTGCCTCGACATCGGCGCGTCCACCGGCGGGTTTACGGACTGTATGCTGCAAAATGGAGCCAGCAAGGTCTACTCGGTGGATGTAGGCTACGGCCAGCTTGCCTGGAAGCTCCGCGAGGACCCCCGTGTGGTGTGCATGGAGCGCACCAATGCCCGGTACCTGACCCATGAGCAAATCCCGGACGAGCTGGATTTTGCATCCATCGACGTGAGCTTTATTTCCCTGAAGCTGATCCTGCCGGCGGTGGCCAACGTTTTGAAGGACGGCGGCTATGTGGCCAGTCTGGTAAAACCCCAGTTTGAGGCCGGCCGGGAAAAGGTGGGCAAAAAGGGTGTTGTCCGGGACCCGGCAGTGCACAAGGAGGTACTGGAGCACTATCTGGAGCACGCAAGGGAAGCGGGCTTCGGTGTTCTGGGACTGACCTATTCCCCCATCCGGGGGCCGGAGGGGAACATCGAGTATCTGGGCTTCCTGCAAAAGGGTGCGGAAACCACTGTGTCTTTTGACTTGGACGCTCTGGTGGAGGAATCCCATCAAACCCTGAAGGAGCACGGAGAGGGGACGGTATAATGGAACCGAAAAAAATCATTCTCTGTCCGAATCCGGACCGGGACACCGGAATGAAGGCCACAAAGTCCGCCATTGCCATTTTGCGGGACATGGGCTTTCAGACGGTGGTCTGTTCGCCCTTCCGGGACCCGAAGACCGACGCCTTCGGAGATCTGCCCTCCAAGCCGCTGCTGCCGGAGTTGAAGGGCGCGGATCTGGTCATCACCCTTGGCGGCGATGGGACGATCCTGCATCTGGCCAAGCTGGCGGCGCTGCACAAGATCCCCATGCTGGGTATCAACATGGGGGGACTGGGCTTTCTGGCGGAGCTGGAGGTCGGCTCTCTGAACGCTTTGCGCGGCCTGAAAAACTGGGATTTTCCCATTGAAGAACGAATGATGCTGGACGTTTCCGTTCTGCGGGACGGCAAGCAGATCTATACGAATATGGGCCTGAATGATGCAGTGATCCGAGAGGGTCCCATCTCCCATGTGATCCATCTGAAGGTATTTTCCGACGGAAAGCACCTTGCGGACATCGCGGGAGACGGCGCCATCATTGCCACCCCCACAGGCTCCACAGCTTATTCACTCTCCGCCGGCGGCCCGGTGGTGGAGCCGGTGGCCCAGATCCTGACTCTGACACCCATCTGCACCCACAATATGCGCTTTTCCTCTTACGTTCTCTCTCCGGACCACACCCTGACGGTCTCTTTCGAGCGCAATGGCCGCAAGCCGATATTCCTGTTTGTGGATGAGAGTCGGGCGTTCCCTCTGCATTCCAACGATATTGTCCAGATCCGCCGAAGCCGGTATCTGACCCGGCTGGCGCATCTGTCTGAAAAGAGCTTCTGCGAAGTATTCGCGCAAAAAATGCTGCCGGGAGGTTTTCAGTCATGAAAAACAATCGCCAATCCATGATCCTTGACATCATCGCAAAGGAACACATCGAGACCCAGGAGCAGCTCCTGGAGCAGCTGCGGCAGCGGGGCGTGGCCAGTACCCAGGCCACCATCTCCCGGGACATCAAGCAGCTTCATCTGGTGAAGGAGCCTACGGGTCACGGCACCTACAAATACGCGGTTTCCAGCAGCCGTGCCCGTCTGAACATTGCGGACAAGCTGCGCACCATCTTCCATGAGAGCATCACCAGCGTGGACTGCGCCCAGAACATCGTGGTGTTCAAGACGCTGGGCGGTCTGGCCGGCGGTGCTTGCGAGGCCCTGGATCACATGGATGTCAACGGCATGGTGGGTACGCTGGCAGGAGAGAACACGGTCTTTGTGGTCATGAAGGACAACGCCAGCGCGGAGACCTTCTGCCAGGAGATCCAGGAAATGCTGTAAACCACCGGCAAAGACCCATTCCGAAGGGAGACGCGGAACATGCTGGAATTGCTTCATATTGAAAATATCGCGGTGATCGAGTCGGCGGATATATCCTTCCGCCCCGGCTTCAACGCCCTGACCGGCGAGACCGGTGCCGGCAAGTCCATTGTGATCGACGCTATGAGCGCCGTTTTGGGCGGACGGGCCTCCCGGGAACTGATCCGGACCGGCGCGGACAAGGCCTTTGTCAGCGCCGTTTTTTCTCAGGTGCCGCCTACGCTGCCGGGACTGGCTGACAACGGCGTCACACCTGACGAGGATGGCAATCTGCTGTTGCAGCGGGAGATCGGCGGGGACGGTAAGAACGTCTGCCGCGCCAATGGTCGCCCTCTGACTGTTACCCAACTGCGCCAGATCGGCGGAGAGCTTTTGAACATCCATGGCCAGCACGACGGCCAGCAGCTTTTAGACGAGGAACAGCATGGCGCATATCTGGACCGCTTCGGGCGGATGGAGGCCCCCTTGGCTGCCTACCGCAGCGCCTATGACGCCATGGCAGCCATCCGGGATCAAATTCGGTCCTTACAGATGAATGAGGCGGAGAAGGCCCGGCGCATGGATTCCCTCCGGTTCCAGATCGATGAGCTGGAGCGGGCGGAGCTGGTCCCCGGCGAGGAGGAGGAACTGAATGCCCGGCGGGAGCTGCTGCGCAACGGTGAGAAGTATATTGCCGCCCTGTCCGGGGCCGATTACTGTCTCAGCGGCGATGACAACGGTGCAGGCGCGGTCTCAGCCATCCGGGAGGCAGAGGAGGCCCTTCGGGGCATCCGCACCCTCAGTGATGAGTTGGGTGAGCTATACAAACGGTTGGAATCCATTCGCTGTGAAGTATATGACCTTGCCGAGACGATTCGGGATAAACGGGCAGAATTTGCCTTTTCTCCCGCGGAGTTGGACGCCGCGGAGGCCCGGACCGACCAGCTTTACCGCCTGAAAAAGAAATATGGCGCCACTGTGGAGGACATGATCGCCTATCTGGAACAGTGCCGCAGTGAACTGGACGCCATGGAGACGGCGGACGATACCCTAATCCTGCTGAACGGTAAATTGAAGAAGGCGGAGGCTGTTGTCCGTGCCGCCGGCGCGGAACTGACCCAAAAACGGAAAGCGGCTGCCCAAGCGCTGGAGCAGCGAATTCAGTCGGAACTACGGGATCTGGACATGAACAAAGTTCGCTTTGCTATCGAATTCACGGAAAAAGAGCCTGCCGCCGACGGCTGTGACGTGATCCGGTTCCTGATGTCCGCCAACGCGGGAGAGGACCTGCGGCCCATCGCTAAGATCGCCTCCGGCGGCGAGTTAGCCCGGATCATGCTGGCCTTGAAAAACGTGCTGGCGGAGCAGGAGTCCATTGCCACGCTGGTATTCGACGAGGTGGATACCGGCGTTTCCGGCCGCGCGGCCCAAAAGGTGGCGGAAAAGCTGACTCAGGTGGCCCGGCACAAGCAGGTACTCTGCGTGACCCATCTGCCACAGCTGGCCGCAATGGCAGACACCCATTTTTCCGTGGAAAAAGGGGAGAGCGGGGGACGGACGTTCACAAGAGTCATCCAATTGGACCGGGAGGCCCGCAAGGCGGAGCTGGCCCGGATCACCGGCGGCAGTCAGGTAACGCCTGCGCTGCTGGAAAGTGCCGGCGAACTGCTGGATCAGGCGGACGCCTATCGAAAGCAGCATTTTGTGTAAGCCTGTCTTTGTATTGCCTCCTTGTTGCAAAGCTTCACAAGGAATTTGTGTACTTTTGCTGTCGCCCCCTCGTGGGGTATGCGGGTTGAAATGTATGGGCGCAGAGCGTATGAAGCAGATGACGGACGCCATCACACTATTCAATCTTGTTTTTGAAAAAGAAATGGAGACACAGGCAAATGAACACCGCACTGAACAAGAAATTCTTTTCCTATGTCATTCCGTCCATCCTCGCATTCGCATTGTCGGGGGTTTACACCATTGTCGATGGGTTCTTTATCGGGCAAAGCCTCGGTGATACAGGATTGACCGCCATCACATTGGGCTATCCGATTTCCGCGCTGATCGGAGCGGTCGGTACGGGCCTTGGCCTGTCGGGAGCGATTCGCTTTACGATCCTGAACGCGCAGGGGGAAACCCAAAAGCGTCAGGAGTGCTTTTCCGGAACAACGCTGCTGATGCTGCTGACTGCCGGTTTATTGACGGCGATCCTATTTGCTTTTGCCCAGCCGATTCTTCATCTGCTGGGTGCAAGAGGCAATATGCTCACGCTCTGTGTCATGTATGCCCAGGTAATCGCGCTGGGCGCTGTTTTTCAGCTTTTGGCAACCGGATTCGTCCCGTTTATCCGTAATATGGGCGGGGCAACGGTTGCCATGATAGCCATGGCTTTCGGCTTTGCAACGAATATTGCTTTGGACTATGTTTTCGTGTGGGCCCTGAGCTGGGGAATGGCCGGCGCTGCATGGGCGACCATTATCGGACAGGCCGTGACTATGATCGTGGCAGTCATTTTCTTCCTTGTAAAAAAGAGCGGATTTTGCCTGCCGGAACTGCGGGAGCTATGCAGGCTTTGGAAAAATGTCCTGATCGTCGCGATCTCGCCCTTTGGTTTGACCTTTTCTTCCATCATCACGATGCTCCTCATAAATCGCTTTCTGCTTCTGTACGGGGATGAGCAGGCAGTTGCGGTTTACGGCTGTATCGGCTATATTACCGCGATCCTCTATCTGCTGCTGCAAGGAGTAGGCGACGGCAGTCAGCCGCTGATCAGCCAGTATTACGGAAAGGATGACCGATCTTCCGTTCAGGCTGTCCGAAAGCTGGCCTATCTGACCGCTGCTGCGATCACGGCAGTCTGCACGATCGGTGTCTATCTTGCAAGAGCAAAAGTCGGCACGCTGTTTGGCGCTTCGACAGAGGCAAACGCCGGGGTCATCCGGTATCTCCCACTTTTTCTCGCAACGCTGCTGTTTCTGGCGTTTGTCCGTATTACAACATCTTACTTCTACGCAACGGAAAAGAATGGACTTTCCTACCTTCTCGTATATGCTGAGCCGGTCTGCACGCTGCTGATGCTTCTGATCCTGCCGCCAATGCTGAAGCTGACCGGTGTCTGGCTTGCCACGCCGGTCGCGCAGGTCATCACCTTTGTGATCGCATGGGCCGCCAAGCAGCGTGTAGATGTAAACATTTAGAGTGACACCATGATGCACCGTTTGCAGAGGTACGGAACCGTGAATAGCAAAAGACATCCAAGAAATTTGATCCTTGGATGTCTTTTTGTCAGTAGTTCTTTTCATTCGGTTCCATCCAGTGCGCTTTGCTTTGCCAAATCTCAGGAAGTGGATCCCTCCCGTTCCCGGAGAAACTTAATAGTGTCATTAATGTTGGGATCGTTGGGGCAGATCGACCTGATCGTGATCAAAGGAGGTCAGCCGTTTCACCCGCGACCTGCGGCAGGGCGGGATGATTCGATTTGAGCCGCAAGGCAAAAAAATAAGCACATCCGGGCGGATGAGCTTAGTAAATTAAGCGGTTAGAATAAAAGGTTGATATAAAATAAACCAGCCAAAAATAATGCAATAAGAAAGACGATCATTGTATTTTGAACCCGTCTGTCATGGTGATCGCTCCTTGGTTTTAATTTCTTATGGCCATTGGAAAAGCCAGATGAGAGTGATTACTTCAATTCCGAAAAGAAAAAGAAGGAGCTTTCCCGGCACAGAAGTCAGAAAGTCTTTCATTTCATCCTTGAAACGCATAACAATCCCCCCAAATTTATTGTAGCAAAGATCGCAAAAATGTCAAGAAGGGGAGATGGCGCATACGCGAGGAATCCACCATTGTCATCAAGGCGACAGGCCGATACTCGGAAAAGGTCAAGTGGATGGGAATTGATAAGGGGCATGATCCTCAAGATGGTGAACAAATTGATCGGCAGTGCAAAAAGACGGTCAATTATCTCAAAAATTTGCCAAGACCTTTCTGCGCGGAAGATTCCGTATTTCTGAAAGCATGAACAGACCGCCGCTCTCAGAGCGGCGGTCTGTTTTATTATTTGGACGGTGTATCAAAGCTGGGGTTCAGATAATAGACGTTTTTGCTGTTCATCCGCTCCTTGGCCAGACGAAGCGCCTCGCCAAATCTCTGGAAGTGGACAACCTCCCGTTCCCGGAGGAACTTGATGGCATCGTTGACATCGGGATCGTCGGAAAGGCGTAGGATGTTGTCGTAGGTGACACGGGCCTTCTGCTCTGCGGCAAGATCCTCGGTGAGATCCGCGATGGTATCGCCTGTGACCTGCATGGTGGAAGCAGACCACGGATAGCCGGAGGCGAACTGTGGGAACACGCCGGTAGTGTGATCCACAAAATAGGCGTCGAAACCGGCGGTCTTGATCTGCTCCTCGGTCAGGTTTCGAGTCAGCTGGTGAACCAGCGTGCCGATCATCTCCAAATGCCCCAGTTCCTCTGTACCGATGTCGGTCAGCAGGCCCTTCAGCTCCGGATAGGGCATGGAGTAGCGCTGGGAAAGGTAGCGCAGGGACGCGCCCAGTTCCCCGTCGGGTCCGCCGTACTGGCTAATGATCACCGCCGCCAGCTTGGGGTTGGGTGTGGCGACCTTCACCGGATATTGCAGCTTTTTCTCATAAACAAACATCAGGCGTTTCCTCCTAACTCCCAGGGCCATGGGTCATTGAGCCAGGTGTAGCCGTCCTCCAGAACCAGCTCCGCGCTGTCCAGAGGGCCGTATTTGGCGGTATACTTTTCCCGGCCCTCCTTGGCCAGCTTGATATAGGAGGCGTACAGTCCCAGAGCCTCCTGGTCCTGCGGGTGTGTATCCAGATAGAGATTCAGCTCCGTGACGGCGAAGTCAAGGGCCATCAGCTCCACCAGTGCGGTGTTTGGCAGCTTGGTCCGGGCCTGAATAGCCGCCTTGAACGGCAGGTCCAGCCCCGGAAACAGGGTGCCGGTCTGCAAAGCCTCCGTCCGGCTGTACCGGGTGGGATTATTGCTCTGCATGGGAATATATGGGAAAGCCAGTGCCGCGCAGCCGGGCAGGGTGCCCTGACCGACCTCGCAGACCGCGGGCTTCACTTCGGGTTTTTCCATAGCTTCGTGATCCCCTCCTTATTGAAAGCGCCCTTGGGCGCGTACCCTATCCTATGCGGAAGGGGCAAGTAGGGAACTTGCTTTCCCGACAAAAAGTCGCTATAATGACATATTGGATAAGCTGCGGCGCATAGGCTGGGCCGAGGTGATTGGCATGATCCTGCTGATTCGGAAACGAACGCTGCTGTATACATGGCTGGCGGTCTGTATGATCGGACTTTCCGCCATTTTTCTGGCAGGCTCCCGACGGGCCTTCACGCCCACTGGGGCGATGGGGCAGGGGAGCCGCGTTCAAACCGTGGTCATCGACCCGGGCCACGGCGGGCAGGACGGCGGCGCCGTCGCCGGAGACGGTACGGAGGAAAGCCGGATCAATCTGGCGATTTCCCTGCAGCTGGAACAGCTCTTGCGCTTTGCCGGTGTTCGGACGGAGCTGACCCGGCGGGAGGACGTCATGGTCTGCGATCCCGGACTGGAAACCATGCGGCAGCGGAAGGTGTCAGACCTCCACAACCGGGCGTCATTTGTCAACGGCGTTCCTAACGCGGTGCTGTTGAGCATCCACCAGAACAGCCTGCCGTCCTCGCCGGTGACCCACGGGGCGCAAACCTTCTGGAACCGGCAGGAGGGGGCAGAAGCACTGGCCCGGACTCTGCAAGCCGGGTTGAACCCGGTGGTCAACACCCACCGGGCCAAGGAGCCGAAACAGATCCCGGACAGCATCTATTTGATGAACCATGTGGACGCTCCCGCCGTGCTGGTGGAGTGCGGCTTTCTGTCCAACAGGGAGGAAGCCGCGCGGCTCCAACAGGCGGACTATCAGAAAACACTGGCGGCGGTCATCGCGGCGGGGTATCTGCGATGGAGTGCCGGAGAGGATAGGAAATGAAAGCAAAAACGCTGTTTTATTGTACGGAATGTGGAAATGAGACCGCAAAATGGGCGGGGAAGTGCCCCGCCTGCGGCGCGTGGAATACCATTGTGGAGCAGCCGGAGCGCCCCAAGGGAACAGGGAAGGGGGCCTCTGTCCGGGTGGGCATGACCCGCCGCCGGGCCTGCCCCGTGACAGACCTCACCGCTGACGAGGAGATCCGGTTTCCCACCGGCATGGGGGAGTTGGACCGGGTCTTGGGCGGCGGGGCCGTGAAGGGCTCGCTGGTGCTGGTGGGCGGTGCGCCCGGCATTGGCAAATCCACGCTGATGCTGCAAATTTGCAGCAAATTATGTGAATTTTCCAAGGTTTTATATATTTCCGGTGAGGAATCTGAGCACCAGTTAAAGCTGCGGGCCAAGCGGCTCCATGTGGAAAGCCAGCAGCTTTTGGTGCTTTCGGAGACGAATCTGGGGGATGTGCTGGAGGCCGTGAACACGGAGCAGCCGGATGTGCTGATTGTGGACTCCATCCAGACCTTATATAACGACGCGCTGGACGCCGCCGCAGGCAGCGTCAGTCAGGTGAAGGACTGCACCCTGTCTTTGATGCAGGTAGCCAAGGGGCAGGAGATCACGGTCTTTGTCATCGGCCATGTCAACAAGGAAGGCTCCATTGCCGGTCCCAAGGTACTGGAGCACATGGTGGACTGCGTGCTGTACTTTGAGGGCGACCAGCACACCAGCTATCGGATTTTGCGTGCGGCCAAGAACCGTTTTGGCGCTACCAACGAGATCGGTGTTTTTGAAATGCGGGACGAGGGGCTGGCGGAGGTGGAGAACCCGTCGGAAATGCTGCTCTCCGGCCGACCGGAGGACGCCCCCGGCACCTGTGTCACCTGTGTGATGGAGGGGGTCCGGCCCGTTCTGGCAGAGCTTCAGGCGCTGGTGGTCAGCTCTGCCGGCGGCAATCCACGGCGAACCAGCAACGGCTTTGATTACAACCGGGCGGCCATGCTGCTGGCGGTGCTGGAGAAGCGGGGCGGGCTGAAGGTCTCCGCCTGCGACGCCTATCTGAACATCGTGGGCGGTCTGTCGCTGGACGAGCCTGCCGCAGATCTGGCGGCGGTGATCGCCTTGGCGTCCAGTTATTTGGACAGGCCGGTGCCCAGCGATCTGGTGGCCATCGGAGAGGTGGGCTTGACCGGGGAACTGCGCAGCGTCAATCAGTTGGATCAGCGGGTGTCTGAAATTCAGCGCCTGGGATTCCGGAGGTGCGTGGTGCCGGCTCATCGGGCAGGTACCATAAAGGCTCCGACCGGCTTGACGGTGATCCCGGCCCGGAATATCGGTGAGGCGATCCGAGCCGCGCTGCGTCCTGCGGAATGAAGTGTACACAGGCGCCGCCCAAGGCCGGTTGTCCTGCGGCGGCAGCGCTGTCCAACGTGCAGAGCCCGTCGCTTTGATAAACGCATTTACTGGTGCATGGGATCATAACATCAACTCATTTCTGTTTGATTTGCTTGTAGCATGACCCATCCGCCGGATTTTATGTTGAATGACTGAGGAGAGGAGACGTTCGCGGGATGCAGTAAACTGAACAAAATAAAAATTTTGTTCAGTTTAGGGGGAGACGTTTTCAGCCTCCCTCGACATTTGACCGCTTTTTTAGCGCAAATATCCCGCCAGCCAGCTATGTCTGATTATCGTACCGAAGCACCGGAGATCCTGCGGGATTTTCTTTCTTATCACGAGACCATCAAGGCCCATTCCCAGCGCACCGTAGATGAATACTACTTGGATCTGCGAAATTTCTTCCGCTATATGAAACAGATCCGTGATCCCGACTTAGCTGACAAGGCTCTGGATGAGATCAGTATTATGGACGTAGATCTGGAATTTGTTGGCAGCATCAAGCTGTCGGACATTTACAGCTACATGACCTATCTCAGCCGGGATCGGGTCCGGTTTCAGAACAGCTCCCATTCGGACTACGGTCTGAACGCCGCGTCCCGGGCTAGAAAAATCGCCACGATCCGCTCCTTTTACAATTACCTGACCAACAAGGCCCACCTACTTCGTGAAAATCCTGTCAAAGATATCGACGCGCCCAAGCTGAAAAAGGAATTGCCACGCTATTTGACATTGGAGCAAAGCAAGGATCTGCTCAGCGCCGTGGACGGTAAAAATCAGGAGCGCGATTACGCCATCCTGACCCTGTTCCTCAACTGCGGACTCCGGATCTCCGAGCTGGTAGGATTGAATTTGCAGGACATTCAGGATGAGACCATGCGCATTCTGGGCAAAGGCAACAAGGTGCGGATCCTTTACCTCAATGACGCCTGCCAAGCGGCGCTGAACCGCTATCTGGCGGTCCGGCGGCCCATCACCGGACGGGACGCCAACGCACTGTTCCTGTCCTCTCAGAACGAGCGGATCAGCCGGTCCACCGTTCATGCCATGGTGAAAAAGCGGCTTTTAGAGGCCGGTTTGGACGCCACCCAGTATTCTTCTCATAAGCTGCGGCACACGGCGGCAACGCTGATGCTGCAAAACGGCGTGGACGTCCGGGCGGTCCAGGAGGTTTTGGGACATGACCACCTGAATACCACGGAGATCTACACCCATATTGATAATGAAGCCCTGCGTGTCGCCGCGAAGGCAAATCCTCTGTCCAAGGTGGACATCCCCAAGCGGAAATAAACAATATCGAAATATGAAAAGGAGAAGGACGGAAACGTCCTTCTCCCCTTTTTTCTTCTTTTCTTCGATCACAAAAACGCGGAATCCTCTGCGCTGCGGTTGCCGATCAGCAGCATATTCAGCTTCCCCCACCGCCGGATCTCCTGTTTGGAGAACAACAGCCGCTGACGCAGACTCTCGTCCAGTTCCTGTGGATTCAGCGTCACCAGACAGCGGAAGGCACAGGGCATCAGGTCCGCGCTGGAAATGCCGCAGAGAAGGCCATCGGTATAGTCCCGCATCTCCAGCGGATTGAAAATATACAGCAGGTCTTCCTCCAGCGGATTGAGCTGGTTGAAAAAGGTAAACCGGATCAGCATATCGCTGTAAACAACGTGCCCTGTATAATAGGATTCATTGCTGCATCCGTTGCCAGAAACCGAGCAGAGCGTAAAGCTCGCCACATAGGTGCCGGGCCGCTCCGCGTGCTCGTGAATGTCGATCACACCGTCCTTCAAACGGTGATAGCGGCCGTCATAAAAATAGAAATACAGCCGCTTAGCCTGAAAAAACGGGCTCCGCTGCAGCGTCCCCACCGTGGGCGGCGGGGACGGCGGAAGGGTCGGCTGATAGCTGGTCAGCTGCCCGAAGGAAACCTGCAGCGCCTGACTGATCTCATATAAAGTGGCGATATCAATGGAGATCTCTCCGTTTTCATATTTGCAGACCGTGGCACGGCTCTTGTGGATGACATCCGCCAACTGCTGCAGTGTCATGCCATTGGCTTTGCGGTATTTGCGGATCTGACCGCCGATATAGACATTGATCTCGTTCATACAACTTGTTTCCTTAAAATATCCATTGCCTTCTTCTTGATCGGACACACCGTTTATTAATGAAACTCCTGCTGTTTGCTTTTTTTCCGCAGCCTGATAGAATGTTCTCTTGTTGAAGACAAAAAGATAGAAATGAGTGTGCAAAATGAAAAACAAACACAGTGGTTTCAGCGGCTCTCTGGGCTTCGTTCTGGCGGCCGCAGGTAGTGCCGTAGGCGTCGGCAATATCTGGCGCTTCCCCTATCTCTGCGCCAAGGACGGCGGCGGCCTGTTCCTGTTGGTGTATCTGGTGCTGGTGCTGACCTTCGGCTTCACACTGCTGACCACGGACGTGGCCATCGGCCGCCGAACCAAGCAGAACGCGCTGAACGCCTTCGGGACTCTGCATAAGAAGTGGCGTTTTCTGGGTTATCTGACCTTCCTGGTTCCCACCCTCATCATGACCTACTACTCCGTCATCGGCGGCTGGATCGCTAAGTATTTCGCGGTCTATCTGGTCTCTGACGGAACACAGGCAGCTCAGGATGGTTTCTTTACCTCCTTCATCACCTCTCAGGTCTCTCCGATTGTCTTTATGCTGCTGTTTCTGGCACTGACTGCGTGGGTGGTCTATCGCGGCGTGGAGAAGGGCATTGAGAAATATTCCCGGTATATCATGCCGGTCCTGCTGCTTCTCGTCATCGGGATCGCCGTGTTCTCTCTGACGCTGAGCCACACGGATGACAGCGGCGTGACCCGCACCGGTCTTCAGGGCCTTGCCTTCTATCTGAAGCCCGACTTCACCGGCATGACGCTCCGGAGCTTTTTAAACGTGGTGCTGGACGCCATGAGCCAGCTCTTCTTCTCCCTCAGCGTCAGCATGGGCATCATGATCACCTACGGCAGCTACGTCAAGGACGACGTCGACC
>ERZ827452.2672-NODE-2672-length-12735-cov-10.071530_pt1 | contig 12735 bp, 10 predicted proteins | sample MGYA00519866_ERZ827452 | MGnify/ENA primary metagenome ERZ827452 (study PRJEB31778, sample SAMEA3449307) | human gut metagenome | biome: human gut; feature: human-associated habitat; material: faeces | place: United Kingdom | collected 2010/2012 ... | reverse complement strand
ACCGCCCAGCAGGTTGTGAACTCCTTCCGGCGTTCCATGGATCTGGGTCAGGGCGGTGCCTACATCTGGGACGCGGTGCTGGAGAGCAACGGCGGCAAGGTCGAGGCCACCGGTGAGTATGAGGTGACCATCACCTGCGGCTATCCCTGCGCCATCGACCTGGTGGTCTCCGCGGGCTACGCCGCCTACGTCATGTCCGACAGCGTCATTGATCAGCCCACCGAGTGGTTCAATGAGGGCCACGACGGCGGCACCGGCCCCTACACCATCGCCCAGGCCACCGGCGACAGCGTGGTGCTGAAAGCCTACGAGGATTACCGGGGCGGCTGGCAGGATAATCAGTACAAGAACGTGATGATCAAGGAAGTGGCCGAATCCAGCGCCCGCCGCCAGATGATGGAGACCGGCGAAGCCCAGCTGTCCAGCGAGTTCTCCGCCACCGACCTGGACGCTCTGAAGACCCAGACCGACAAGGTCTACACCTATCAGTCCGAGACCTTCAACAATATCATCATGTTCCTGAACACCGCCACCGAGCCCTGCAGCAACGCCGACTTCCGCCGGGCTCTGGCCTACGCCTTCCCCTATGAGGAAACCGTCAGCCAGATTCTGAACGGCAACGCCAAGCAGTCCGTAGGCACCGTACCCAGCGGCCTGTGGGGTCATGACGACGGCATTCTCCAGTACCACTGCGATCTGGACAAGGCCAAAGAGTACTTGGACAAGTCCGGCGTGAACACCGACGGTCTGAAGCTCACCGTCACCTACATGAACGGCTATGACGAGTACGCCAGTGCCCTGCAGCTCTATCAGGTCAACCTGAAGCAGCTGGGCATCAGCCTGGAGCTTCGGAGCATGGAGTGGGATCAGCAGTGGGCTCAGGCGCAGAACACTGACCCCAAGAATCGGCAGGATATGTTCGTGTTCATCTGGTGGCCGGACTACGCTGACCCCGTCAGCTGGTTCCAGTCCCTGCTGCACAGCGAGGATCAGATCGTCTACAATCTGTCCTACCTGAACGATCCGGAACTGGATGCCGTCATCGACGACGCCATCGAGAAGACCGTCACCGACCGAGCCGCCGCCGAGGCCGATTATGTGCAGGCTCAGAAGATCGTGGCCGACAATGCCTACATTCTGAATCTGTACGATCAGTTGCACACCTTCGTCATCAACAACGGCATTCAGGGCGTTTCCGAGAACCCCTCCTATTCCAACGCCATCCTGTATTACAACGTCACTGCCAAGTAAAGAAACCGTTTTTTCGGGGGCTGCCGCATCCAATTGCGGCAGCCCCTGTGCCCCATTTTTATGAACAGACAGATGAGGTGTTCGCCCCGTGTTTAAGTACATTGTCAAACGCATTCTCAGCAGCATTCTGGTGCTGCTTGGTGTCGTCACCATTACCTTCTTCATTTCCCGGGTGCTTCCGTCCAATCCGGAGGTCAAGTGGGCCGGTCAGCGGGCCACCCCGGAGCAGTTGGCCGCCGCCCGGATTGAGCTGGGGCTGGACAAGTCCCTGCCGGAGCAGTACGTCATTTACTTAAACGACCTGCTCCACGGCAACCTGGGCAAGAGCCTGAACAACCACCAGCCTGTGACTTCCGAGCTCAAGCGGTACATTCCCGCGACCCTGGAGCTGGTGCTGCTGGCCTTTGCCCTGGCGATCGCCATCGGCATTCCCCTGGGCATTTACTCAGCCAAAAAGAAGGATAAACTCCTGGATCATTTCAGCCGATTCTTCTCCATCGGTGCCGTGTCTCTTCCCACCTTCTGGGTGGCACTGTTCCTGCAGCTGATTTTCTACAAGAGCCTGAGCCTGCTGCCCATCGGCGGACGGCTCAGCGTGGAGGCCACGATTTTTGAGACCGTGCCCAACGTCACCGGTATGCTCCTGCTGGACTGCCTGATTACGGGAAAATTCGGTCTGCTGGCGGATGCCTTCCAGCACATTCTGCTGCCCTGCATCACCATTTCCCTGTACCCCATCGGCCTGGTGTCCCGGATGACCAGAAGCGCCCTGCTGGAAATTCTGGGGGAGGACTACATCACCGCCGGCCACAGCTACGGCCTGAGCGACACCAAAATGCTCTGGAAGTATGCCCTGAAAAATAGTCTTGGCACCACCGCCACGGACGTGGCTCTGTCCATGGGCTATACCCTGACGGACACCTTCCTGGTGGAGGCCATCTTCTCCTGGCCGGGCATCGGCAGCTACATTTCCAGCGCGGTCACCACCCTGGACTATCCCGCCATCATCGGCGTGACCCTCTTCGGTGCCTGCTGCTACATCATTTTGAATCTGCTGGCGGATATCGTCATCGCGTCCGATCCCCGGGTGCGGCTGTAAGGGAGGAACTGCAATGGACAATTTCATTCAATCCCTGAAGCCCCGGATCAAGAGCCTGCGGGAAAGCCTGTACCTGATCGCCCGGAATAAGCTGAGCCTGACCGCCCTGATTATCCTGGTGCTTCTGATCGTCGGCGCCCTGCTGGCGCCCTACATCATCCCCTACCCTGAGGACTTAGCCGATGCCACCCACACCCAGATCAAGCTCCAGGCTCCCAGTTTGGAGCACCTAATGGGCACGGACGAGCTGGGCCGGGATATTTTCAGCCGGGTCGTCTACGGCGCCCGGGTGTCCCTGTCCGCGGCACTGGCGGCCGTTGGCCTGTCTCTTGTCATCGGCATTCCCCTGGGTGCCATCGCCGGCAGCTTCGGCGGCTGGGTGGATAACCTCATCATGCGCATTACCGACGTGTTCCTCAGCTTTCCGCCCCTGCTCCTCGCCATCGCCATGGTGGCCGTCATGGGCAGCAGCCTGAACAACGCAATCCTTGCCATCGCCCTGTCCTGGTGGCCCTGGTACACCCGGCTCATCCGGGGTCAGGCCATCTCCGTCAAGGAGCGCAAATTCGTCCAGGCAGCAGAGACCATCGGCACCGGCCGGATGAAGATCATCTTCAAGCACATCATTCCCAACTGTATCAGCCCTGTCATCGTCCAGGCCTCCATGGACATCGGCGGCGTAATTCTGACCGTTGCCAGCCTGTCCTTCCTGGGACTGGGTGCTCAGCTGCCCACTCCGGAATGGGGCCTGATGATCTCCATGGGCCGCCGGTTCTTCCCGGACAGCTGGTGGTACTGCATTTTCCCGGGTCTGGCCATTTTCGTCACCGTGCTTTGCTTCAATCTGCTGGGCGATGCCATCCGGGAAATTCTGGATCCCAAGACCCGCAAGAACTAAGGAGGACGCGACATGGCTTATTTTGAGATCAACCATCTGCACATTACCCACCGCTCCTTCGAGGGCACCAAAACCGTCCTGGACATCGACCACCTGGAAATCGCCAAGGGCGAGACCTACGGTCTGGTGGGCGAGTCCGGTCAGGGCAAAACCGTGCTGGCCCTGGCGGTCCAACAGCTGCTTCGCTGCCCTCCCGGCAAGATCGAATCCGGGGAAATTCTCCTGGACGGCCAGGATCTTCTGAAACTGAAACCCAAACAGATGCAGCAGCAGATCCGGGGCAAGAAAATCGCCATGATCTTCCAGGATCCCATGAGCTGCCTGAACCCGGTGTTCACCGTGGGTCAGATCATGACGGACGTGCTGCACACCCGGAATCCGGAGATGAAGAAGCTCCAGGTACGTCAGGCGGCTCTGGAATTACTCCAGGAGGTAAAGCTTGCGGACGCGGAGAGCACCATGAGCAAGTATCCCCACCAGCTTTCCGGCGGCCAGCGGCAGCGGGTCATCATCGCCCTGGCTCTGGCCTGCGGCGCGGAATTTCTGATTGCCGACGAGCCTACCCGGAACCTGGACGTGACCATCCAGGCAAGCATCCTGAAGCTGCTGAAAGAATTGCAGTTGAAGCGGGGCATGACCGTTCTCTTCATCGCCAACAACCTGAGCCTGGTATCCGCCTTCTGCGACCGGGTGGGTATTCTCTACGGCGGGAAGATCATCGAGGAAAACACCACCGCCAGGCTCATTTCCAAGCCTCAGCAGGACTACACCAAGGTGCTCATCCAGGCGGTGCACACCGAGGGCAAGAAGGCCTCGGTCATCGAAAGCGACGAGGTGCTTCTGAAGGTCGAGCACCTGAAAAAGTACTTCGATATCAACGATGAGATCAAGCACCAGAAGCACCTGACCCTGAAAGCCGTGGACGATGTGAGCTTCGAGCTGAAAAAGGGCGAGGTGCTGGGCATCGTGGGCGAGTCCGGCTGCGGCAAGTCCACCCTGGTCAACACCATTCTCGACCTGTTCGAGCCCACCGAGGGCAAGGTTTTCTTCGAGGGTAAGGATGTCTTCGCCGAGGCGAAAAAGGGTGACAGTGCCTTCAAGAAAAACGTGCAGATCGTCTTCCAGGATCCCTACTGGTCCTTAAACCCCCGGTGGCTCATCAAGGACATTGTGGCCGAGCCCATCGATGTCTACGAAAAACTGGGGGAAGCCGCCCGACTCAAGCGGGTGGAACAGCTGCTGGAAATGGTGGGCATCTCTCCGGACGCCTGCTACAAGTACCCCCACGAATTCTCCGGCGGCCAGCGGCAGCGGATTGCCATTGCCCGATCTCTGGCCTCCAACCCCAAGCTGGTGGTGCTGGATGAGCCCACCTCCTCCATTGACGTGTTCAGTCAGGCTCAAATTCTGAGCCTGATCAAGGAGCTGCGGGAGAAGTTCCAGCTGACGAACATCCTCATCAGCCACGACCTGGGCGTGGTTCACGAGCTAGCCAACAAGATCGCCATTATGTATCTGGGCAAGATCGTGGAATTCGGCCCGGCGGAGGATATTTTCCGCCATCCCCGGCATCCCTACACCCGCGCCCTCTTCGATTCCATCCCCACCCTGACCACCCATGGCATGGAGGGGCTGCGGACTCTGGAGGGTCAGATTCCCAGCCCCATCAATCCCCCGGCAGGCTGCGCCTTCCATCAGCGCTGCCCCTATGCCACCGAAGCGTGCGCCAAGGTGGCACCTCAGCCTCTTGACCTGGGCGGCGGCCATACGGTCAGCTGCCTTCGGTCAACCGAACTGGAAGAAGTCTTGAAAGAAACCAACTAAGGGAGGAAACAATATGCGAACCTTAAATCGTGAAAATCTACTGGACATTCTCTACGGCTGCGCCATCCTGGGCACCGGCGGCGGCGGAAGCCTGGACGAGGGCATCGAGATGATCGATGAGGCTCTGGCTGCCGGGAAGGAATTCAAGCTCACCACCTTCGAGGAAATGTCCCCGGAGGATGTGATCGGCACCCCCTATGCCTGCGGAGCCATCAGCCCTCTGACCGAGGAGGAAATCAAGAAATACGCCCGTCTGAAAGAAACCGACGAAAGCTTCTACATTCTGTGCATGAAGCAGCTGGAGCGGTTCCTGGGGCGGGAGGTCAGCGCGGTGATCTCCACGGAGCTGGGCGGCGGCAACACCGCCACCGCCTTCTACGTCGGTGCCATGACCGGCCGACCCATTGTGGACGGCGACCCGGCAGGCCGGAGCGTGCCTGCCCTCCAGCACTCCACCTACTTCCTCCAGGGCGTTCCCATGTGCCCCATGAGCGTGATGAACAAGTTCGGCGAAGGTGCCGTGTTCACCAACGTCTTTGACGATGAGCGGGGCGAGGATCTGGTTCGGGCTCTGGCAGTGGTCAGCCAGAACACCATTGCCGTCATGGATCATGTGAATACCGCCGCCGTTCTGAAAGATGCCGTCATCCGGGGCGCCATTTCCTACGCCGAGGCCATCGGCAAGGCCTACCGGCAGACCCTGGCGGCTGGCGGCGACTATGTGAAGGCCGTCACCGAAACCGGCAAGGGTAAGATGATGTTCGAGGGCACCGTCACCGAAAGCGGCTACGAGACCCGGGACGGCTACACCTACGGCGATACCGTCATTGCGGGCACCGGTGCTTACGCCGGGCACACCCTTCGGATCTGGTATCAGAACGAGAACATCATCAGCTGGCTGGACGGAGAATTCTTCGTCACTGTCCCCGACCTGATCTGTGTCTTCGACCTGGACAACAACCTGCCCCAGCTGAACCCCTTCGCCCGGGTGGGCGAGCATGTTGCCGTCACCGCCCTGCCCGCCGCCAAAGAGTGGACCACCGCCCGGGGTCTGGAGGTCTTCGGCCCCAGAAGCTTCGGCTACGACGTGGACTACCGGCCCTACTGCGAATAAGGAGGCACTATGGAAAATAAGGCATTTCTGGACGCCATTTTGGGACTGGTGTCCATTGAGAGCATCGCCCGGGTGGACGTGACCCCGGAAGCCCCCTACGGCGAAGGCCCTGCCAACGCTCTGGACTATGTGATGAAGTTGTGCGAAACCCTTGGCATCCGGACGGTGAACTTAGGCGGCAAAATCGCCTGGGCGGAAATCGGCCAGGGTGAGGAGATCGTGGGCGTGCTGGGGCATCTGGATACCGTACCCGCGGGCAGCGGCTGGGCCCACAACCCCGGCGGCGAGCTTTGCGGCGACCGGCTCTACGGCCGGGGCGTGGCCGACGACAAGGGGCCCACGCTGGCAGCCCTCTTTGCCATGAAGGAACTCCAGGACGCGGGCGTTCCCCTGAACCGCCGGGTTCGGCTGATCTTCGGTCAGTGCGAGGAAAGCGGGGAGTGGGATGACATGAACTACTACAAGCAGACCCAGCAGCTACCGGTCTTCGGCTTCACCCCCGACGCGGATTTTCCCGCCATCTACGGGGAAAAGGAAATTCTGAACTTCCAGCTGTCTCTGCCGGTTTCGAAAAGCGGCCTGGTACGCATCGAGGGCGGCGACGCGGCCAACATGGTAGCCGACTGGTGCCGCTGCACCTATCGCGCCGCTGACGGCACCGAGCGCACCTTGGAGACCCACGGCCGCAGTGCCCACGCCAGCACCCCGGAAAAGGGAGAAAATGCCATCACTGCCATGATGGAGGCTCTCCATGAGGCCGGGGTCGAAAGCCCCCTGGTGGATTTTTACCGAGCTCACATCGGCTCCGATTTGAACGGCGTGAAAATGGGCTGCGGCCTGGAGGATGTCCAGAGCGGCAAGCTGACTCTGAACGCCGGTGTCCTGCGCACGGAAAAGGGCGAAATCGTCCTGACCCTGGACATCCGCAGTCCCGTGACCTTCAACCGGGCGGCGGTGGAAGGCCCCATTGCCGCCGCCTGCGCCCCCTACGGCATTACCTGCCGTTGCACCGCCAACGAGCATCCTGTGTACATGGACAAAAACGGCAAGGTGGTTCAGGCCATGGTGGGCATCTACCGGGAGTATACCGGTGACGATTCCGAGCCCACCGTCATCGGCGGCGGCACCTATGCCCGGGCCATGCCGGGCATCGTGGCCTTCGGCCCCATGCGTCCCGGTCGGGAGTGCACCGAGCACCAGAAGGATGAGTACCTTCTGGTGGAGGATCTGCTGGCTGCCAAGGAAATTTACCGGAAAACCATTGAAACTCTGGCAAACCTGGATTAAGGAGGATTCTTTCCATGAAAACCGAACTGCAAATTGCGGCGGACAAGCTGGTGCGGGAGATCTTCGGAGTCAAGCCCGGAGAGACCGTGGTGCTCACCGCCGACTACGACTCCAATGAAAACGTGCTGCGAGCCGTGTCCGACAGCATCCGGGAGGCTGATGCCCAGGTCATGGTCATCACCGTCCCCACCCCCCGCTCCGTGGGAAAGGCCGCCGATCCGGATCTGCCTATCGAGCCTCTGACCGCCGCCCTGTGCGCCTGCGACGTGTGGATTGAGTTCAACCATCAGTGGCTGCTCTACTCCACCCCCTTCGAGCGGGCAAGCAGCGAAAACAAGAAGCTGCGCTATATGTGCCTGGTGGATTTTGACGAGGATCTGATGATCCGCACCATCGGCCATGTGGAAACCCCCAAGCTTCAGGTCTTCATGCGTAAGGTGGCTGAGCTCACCCGCAGCGCCAAGACCATGCGGGTCACCACCCCCGCCGGCTGCGACGTGTCCTTTGAAATCGACCCGGTTCACTATGTGGCCTGCGACTGCGGCGACGCCACCTTCCCGGCTGTGCATATGCTCACCGGCCAGATCAACGTGGTGCCCCGGTTCGGCTCCATCCAGGGCACCATTGTCTTCGACGGCTCCGTGACCCCTCCCTTCGGCCACGCCCCTGCCACTCCCATCCGGCTCACCGTCAAGGACGGCGTGATTCAGAAGGTGGAGGGCGGCGAGGAAGCCGCGATCTACGACAAGTACCTCCGGGATTTTGACGACCCGGGTATGCTGAAGATGGCGCACATCGCCTACGGCTTCAACCCCGGTGCCAAGCTCACCGGCAACATCGTGGAGGATGAGCGGGTCTGGGGCTCCACCGAGTGGGGCATCGGCTACGTCAGCAATGTTGACGCTCCTCCCTGCGGCCAGGACGCCGTCAGCCACACCGACGGCATCTGCCTGAACAGCTCCGTCTGGCTGGATGGGGTGCAGATCATGGACGAGGGCAAGATTGTCCTGCCTGAGTTGGCGGCTCTGCTTCCCTGATAAAATACAACGCCCCCGCTCTGCTTTCGCAGTGCGGGGGTGTTCTGTTTATACGAGTTTTTAATGAAACGCTCAAAAGCGTTTTATTAGGCCGCAGGATTGCGGCCAGCGGCCACTGCCACTGAAAAACGAAGTCAATACATTTCTTACCGCCGCCCAGGCGGTCTGCCGCGAAACGGCAGAATAAAATGATGAAATCATTTTATTAAGAAATAGTATTATTGCACTTCCGGCAGGGTCAGGGTGTACCGCCGGAGGGCGGAGGCGGAATAGAGTGCCACAAGAAGCTCGGTGATGGGCATAGTCAGCCACAGGGCATTGCCACCGGCGATCCGGGGCAGCACCAGGATCAGGCTGCCGCTGATGACCAGTCCCCGGGCCACGGACACAACGAAAGCCGCCTTCGGCTTCATGATGGCCTGGAAATAATAGGTGGAGAAAATATTGAAGGGCAGCAGCAGGAAGGACATGGCATAGGTGCGGATGATGGCCGGGGCAATGGCAAGAATTTCCTCGGTGGGGACCATAAAAATCCGGATATACAGCTTCGGGCAGGCCACGCTCAGCGCTGTCCAGAACACCCCGAAGAAAGCCGACGTGCCCAGAGCCAGCCGGAGAACCTGCCGGATGCGCCCGCCCTTGCCCGCGCCGAAGTTGGTGGCAATGATGGGCTGGGCAGCCTGGCCCACGCTGTAGGCGCAACACTGGGCGAAGGTGCTGACCTGAATGATGGGGCCGTACACCGACAGGGCATTGGCCCCCAGATACTTCATAATCTGCCGGTTAAAGAGCACTGTGAGAATGCCCATGGCCATATCCACAAAGAAAGTGGAAAATCCGGTGGCGAAAACTTCCCGAAGCCTGTGAAGCAGATGGGTGGGCTTCACCAGACAAAGGGTATTTTTCCGGCTGAGAAAATGGGTCAGCATCACGCAGGTGGAAATGGCCGCGCCGATGGCCGTGGCCAAACCCGCGCCAAAAATGCCCATATCACAGCCGAATACAAAGAAAATATCGCCGAAAATGTTGAAAATTCCCCCGGACAGTATCGCCAGAGTAGCCCGACCCGGATTGCCGTCGGTTTGTAGAAAGAACATCAGCATCTCATTGAGAAGAAACAGCGGGAACACGAATTTCACCGGCTTCAGGTAGGTCTGCGCCAGAGGCAGCAGCTCCGCGTCCGCGCCGAAGAAGGTCAGGACGGGGGTCTCGAAGCACCAGATACCGAGCCAGGTAAGCACCGCCAGCACCGCCGCGCCGATGACCGAGGCGGTAAAATACTGATTTTCCGAGCCGTCCCCGGTGCCGCCGCCCCGGCAGGTGCTGAAAATCACACCGCCGCCCGCACCCAGAAGCAGACCCAGGCTATAGATCAGGTTCCAACAGGGAGCCACCACCGCCAGAGCCGCGGTGCCCTGAGGACCCTGGTACTGACCCACCACCGCCGTGTCCACCATGGCGTAGATGCAGCCGATGAGGGCACTGCCGAAGGCCGCCGACAGATATTTGCCGTACATCGACCTGATATTTCCCTTGAGAAAATCCATATGTTCCTCCTTTGAAAGCCGGGGAGCCTCTGATTCAATCGGTGAGAGCCAATAGCGAGAGATTTGGTTTTCGTACCGCAGTCAGAAGGCAAACGATCCGTTCTCAGCCGCACAGCCCCAACATTAAAAAGCCGGATAAGAAACAGACATTTCAGTCTGCCTCTTATCCGGCTGCTGTTTCTCCGAACAACTCACCCTCCGAGTGAACGGAATTATTCTAGCACAAGACTTTTGGCAAATCAAGCCCTGCCGCTTACTTTTTCCAATGCTTCAGCTGGGGCACAACGGCCTCCATGTGAGCCCGCACCTGCTCCGCAGGCCAGTCTGCCGTTGCCATGTGGTTTACGCAGAAGTCAATGAGCTCCTCCGGACTGGAATAGTGAAATTGGCCGCCCTCGTAGCACCACTTGCAGTATTCCTCATTCAGGGTGCCATCTATCTCCCGGCTGAGAATGCCGTCCTCCAGAGGCATCCCGCAGCACTGGCAGAACAGCTGCCGGGGCGAACCCAGCAAGGTGTTGATGGAAACATCATAAAGCCCGGACAGCAGCTTCAGGGTTTCCGTATTGGGGACGGTTTCGCCGGTATCACATAGTTAAAGATATTGATGTCATTTAATCAATTTTGCCGATAAAGCGGTAGAAGATTTCTACCTCCTGTTCCCGGCTTCCGTCCTCACCTTTGACCGCTTCATGGACAACGATTTTTTCAATCAGCGTATTCAAAAGTTCGGCGGTCAGTTCCGTTGGATTGACGCACTCTTTCATCAAGGCAATCCATTTTTCTGCGTCTGCGGCGTTCTGGCTTTCAGTGGCGATAGCGGATTGAAGCCGCTCAATCTTTTCGTCCAGTTCAGCCTGTTCGCTTTGATACTTCCCGGACAGCATAGAGAAGTTGTATTCCGTGATACGCCCCGCCGCCCAGTCCTCATACATCCGGGCAAACAGGGTATCGACTTCGGCTTTCCGCTTCTCTGCTTTTTTCAGTTCTGCGGCCTGCTTCTTTCTTGCGGCGGCCTGTCCCTTATCAGTGGCATTTAACAGCCGCTTCAAGAGCCGTTCTTCATCATGCTGTACCAGCCCCGACCAGTATTGCAGACGGGAGAGGACATAGGCGTAAAGCACATCATAGCGGATATAGTGCATGGAGCATTGGCGTGTGCCCTGTCCGTACTTGCTACAATGATAATGGCCGTAAGGCTTGCTGTTCTGCCTGTTCTCCCCATAGGACAGCGACCAGCCGCAATCCGCACATTTTACCAATCCGGAAAAAATCTGCGTTGTACCATCCTTGCACTTCCTGCGGCGGTTTGCTATCTGCTCCTGTACCTGCCGGAAAACCTGTTCGCTGATAATCGGCTCCTGCGTATTCTCCACCCGCACCCATTCACTTTGGGGCTTGCGTACCCTCCGCTTGTTCTTAAAGGAAATGTTCGTTTCCCGGTAGTGGATGGTATGGCCGATATAGGTTTCATCTTTCATAATGCTCTTGACCTGGGCTATCGTCCATGCGTAGCTTTTTTTCTCCGGCGCACCCGCATAGATGTTTGCAAAAGTCCCATCACGCTGGAAATTGATAAATCCCGGTGTGGGAACCTTTTCCATAATCAGTATTCTTGTGATACTGGCCGCCCCTCTGCCATGAATGGCAAGGTCAAAAATCTTCTCCACTATCCAGCGGGTTTCCTCGTCGATTATCAGCTTGTTTTTGATTTCCGGGTGTTTCCTGTACCCGATGGGAGCATAGGCACCGATACGCTGTCCTGTGGCAAACTTCGCTTTGAAAGCGGCCTTTACCTTGCGGCTCGTATCTTTCGCAAACCATTCATTGAACAGGTTTTTGAACGGGACAAAATCGGAAAGCCCTTTCTCTGTGTCCTCATTCTCCGCAACGGCGATGTAGCGCACCCGTTTTTCCGGGAACAGAAATTCCAGATAGTAGTCCATCATCACATGTTCCCGCCCGAAACGGGAAAGGTCTTTCGTGACAATGCAGTTTACTTTTCCGGCGTCCACATCGTCCATCATGCGCTGAAAATCCGGGCGTTCAAAGTTCGTCCCCGACCAGCCATCGTCCACATACTCACCGACTACATGAAGTCCCTGTTCCTTTGCGTACTGTTGCAGGATTGTCCGCTGTGTTTCAATGCTTACGCTGTCACCATAGTTTTCATCGTCCCGGCTTAATCTCATATAAAGCGCCGTGTTGTAAATCGTAGTATTGTAAGGTTGTTTCACCGTTAAAAATCCTCCTTCTAAAGAAACAACCCACGCTTACAATACTTTTGCTCTATGGCAATTATATCATAAGCGTGGGCGTGTTATCAATGATGGGCTATCAGGTTGAAGCGGCTTTTTCTGCGGTATGCCGCACCACATCTACAATCAGATCACCGAGGGGCTTCCCGCCTGCGGCGAAGTGTTCGGAGATTTTTATACGGTTGTTCCCACATACAAAATACTGCGTGCCGTTCTCTGCTTGTATGACCTGCCCTGTCCGGGGTGTAAAAATATCGCTTTCGCTTTTTGCCATCCAGTGTCCTCCATATTCAGTTTTCAAGGTACAATGCCGCACAGGAGCGGCGAAAATTTCTGCTTATATCTATCACCTTTCCTTTACCGTGTGCCGCTGCTGCCGTTTCAGTTCCGCCAGTATATCCGGCGGGATACGGTCAACCA
>ERZ827452.2669-NODE-2669-length-12750-cov-2.795431_pt1 | contig 12750 bp, 10 predicted proteins | sample MGYA00519866_ERZ827452 | MGnify/ENA primary metagenome ERZ827452 (study PRJEB31778, sample SAMEA3449307) | human gut metagenome | biome: human gut; feature: human-associated habitat; material: faeces | place: United Kingdom | collected 2010/2012 ... | reverse complement strand
GCGACCATTCCAGAAATTGAAGAAAACTGTGCCATCGAGGGCTTAGAATTAACAAACCATGCTATACAAACTAAAGTAGCTCTGGAAACACTTACATCTCCAAGTCTTGATGATTATAATGCTTTTTGCAATGACTTACAGGATGGTTGGTTTGTTATATGCTTTTACGATGCTAAGAATCTATTAGTTGTTGATACCGGTAATGGGCAGTTTAATAAGTATGATGAACTCTATGTGTTGTGTGACAATAAGTGTATTGTAGATGTTCAAAACGGTTTGATAAATAAGAGTGTTGACTGGTTCTTTAGAATGCTTCGTAGAAATAATTCTAATCTTAGGTTTTACAATCATTAACTCTTTGATAAACTAATTGTCCATTTGAAAAAGTGGTAGAAACACAGTAGGGTATTGGGTTTTAACTCTTTGATAAACTCAGGTTTTCCAAAAAGTTATAAAAATAGAAAAGAGGTAGCTAGCTTACACTAGCTGCCTCTGCTAATAAAGTCGCTTCAATATCTGGAAATTTTGCTGTAGAGTTTCCTACAATCTGTTTCAGAAGACCAAAAAATAATTTGATGTTCCAGTTTAGTAAATTCCCTAAAGCCACTTCAATGAGCTTTGGATCTGCGGGGGCTCCTTTAATTTCTGAGATAAACTCTACAAGACAGTCCATTAGCTCTATCTGCGTATTCGGGTCTAGCGTGTCAAAATCATAAGTATAGGCATTGTTAAGGTTTAAGAAACTTAATTTCAATGCTTTAAGTAATTTACTTACAGCTTCTACATCATGAAATGTGTGTATTGCCGCATTCAAGGTGTCGTTGGATTGCTGTTCACGCTTAGCTAAAACTGCAGGCATTCCTTTCATACTCGGAATTGGTTCTGTATATTCATGTTTTATTGCAGCGATCATCCAGGCAATGAGATTATTGATTGCTTCTTGTTGCTTTGCTTGATTGTAAGCAGACTCAATTTTAGATATATCATTTTTACTGGCTGCTAAAAGTGAGTTTACATCTTTTAAAGTTATTGGTTCATCCTTCATCAACTGCATTACCTTTAGTTGTAATTCAGGGCTATTAGAGTTTGAAGCTTCTATGAAGTTTCCAGAATTTGTAGTATCTAAATCAGATTCTGATACTACACAATCATCCCTATAAATTGTAAAAATTACACCATACACTCTTCCACCGCGTCTGCTACGGATAGGCTCAAAATCAACATTGAAAACAGACTGTTGTAAACTTAGCTCTTTTGTTGCAGGTAATAAAACTTTTTTGGCAAATGATGACCAGTTGTGATATGGTTCGCGTTCCGGGTAGGCCTCCAAGAGTTCTTTAGCTGATGGAACATGTTTTAGTTTTTTCTTAAGTGAATCCTTCTCATCTTCAGAAAACTTAAGCAATCCCATTTGCATCTTGAGGTCAGCTAATTCGAACTTCTTTTTAGTAGAATAACAGTTATTTAGTAAATAACGTTTTGTACTTAATAATTCATACAACCGGTATGTTGAATTTTTTTTAAACTTGAATAGTTGTTTTACCTCTTCTGTGGTGAAGGTTTCATTTGTATTGAATACATAATTTGTTGCACCTTCTGTGAATAGTACTGTGACTATTCCATCTTCATATTTGTAAGTGTCTACCAAATTAAATGAAATAAAACTGTTTGGATCATCTTCTTTGGTATTCGAAATTGTATAGGATTTTTTGATAGCTACTTCCCGCATCTCTTTAGCTTTTCGATAAAGAACTGGTGCACTAATACCTTGGTACCCCTTTAAATCAGCAATACGGAATTCTGCAATCATCCTACTTCCACGGGGTTTGGCCACAGCTTCGGCATAGGCTAAGATTTTATTCTCTACCAGTGTATTAGAATTGTAGCTTTCGATAAATTTGTTGGTCCTTCTGAGCATAATCTCATCTGGATCTTTGTAGTTTCTTTTTGACATAGTTCTCCTTTAAGTAATGAACTTTTACAAGGTACCATTGGAGTATAGTGTAGGTACCTTAATCTCTTTTGATCTATTCTACAAACTTGTTGGTATATCGGAGAGTTCAGATTAATATACTTCTAATAGTTAACATAAATGCAGGGGTAACATTAGAAGTGCCTATGAGCTTTCCGATATGCTCACAAAGCTATTAAAGTGTGCGAATCTATTACATAGTATAATATGTTCTCATGTGTAACCAAAAGTTATATACATTTTGTTACATCTGTTTGACAGTATAACATATTGTGCACAAAAAGTGTATAGTCAAATAAAAAATTTTTGAAATTTGTTTAATGACACTTATTCGTAGATTTTGCACTCTTCTTTAAACAAACTTTCTAGAACTTTTAAACTTTTTGTACCTCTTTTGTACTTTTTAATATGATTTAGGTAATAATTTGTAATAAATGATACAAAATGTTACTGTCCTAGTACAGATTGTTATAACATTTTGTATCACATTTACTTTTCTTGTACTATTAGTATTATTCTTTTAAACAATGTGTACTCTTTTGGAAATAACTGTAACAATTTGTCATCACCTTTTGAACAATTTGTCATTTTTAATACGATATGTACTACTTTCTTTATCAGTACACTGCTTTAATGATTTTTTGTATTACTTTTATATACTTTTTGTATTAGTTTAAAGTGGGACTGTTACTTTTTATATCAGACTTTTAAACAATTTGTATCTGGGTATATTTTTTGTATTATTTCTATGTACTTTTTGTATTACTTTATGTAATGTGTGACTTTTGGTATCACTCTTGTGTACTTTTTGTGTCACTCTACTACAATCAGTCGTTTCTTCGTCCTAAAGTTTCGAACAATTTGTAAATAACAAGATTAATCGTTTAGAATTTTTGAACTTAAGGTTCAAGTTAATATTTTTGTATCAGAATGCACTTAAAATGCTATAAAATTTTTTAAGAAGTTTCGAACAATTTGTTTACAACTTTTAATCAAAAAAGCTATAACTTTTATTGTTTCTGTTTAAGATTTTTAATCATTTTGTAAGATTTAGATTACGCAGTACAGCTGTTTATCAGGGCTGTAGCGTCTAATAATAAATATAATAAATAAAATATTGTGTGTTGAGAATTCCTATAAATATTATTCTTATTATATTTATTATAGGACTATAAATGCAGAGGAAAATCCTCTACATTTTTTCGTCTAAAAATCGTGTAACTATTTCTTGTACCAATTTATTTGGGGAAGCACCTGATGCTTTAGCTATCTCTGTTACTATTCTATTGTATCGACCGTTCAGATATACAGAATAGGTATGTCCCTTCCCCTCCACTACTTTAATGTTGTCTGCAACATCTCGGATGAAGCTTGTTATTGCAGGTGAATAGTTATTCTCCTGGTTGTTTATAAGTTCATTACTAGGTTCCTCAAATTTTGTAGGGGTCTCTGCTACTTCAGGGATTAGAGGTTTTGGTGCATCTTGTATCATACTAGGTTGTGGTACTGACTCTAGAGCTTTTGAAGTTTCAATTTCCGGGGCTCCCTTAGCAGTATCTGTTTTTGATGTATTTTTATTGTTTGTTGGTGAAACACTTGTGTCTTCCTCTTCTACAGCACTAATTGTTTCTGGTGAAGTTTTAGTTTTAGCTTCAGTCTGTTTAGTACGGACTGTCTCAGAATTAAGTACTGGAGGTTTACTATTCTTAAACATATTTGGCATTAAATAACACCCCTTTCTTCAAGTTCTTTAACTACATCAATGAATGCTTTAGATGTTTTATATCGGGAACCCTTTTTAATAATTACTGGCTTGTGTTGTATTGTACAAATTTCAAGTTGCGAATCGACTGGGATATAAGTTTTTAAACATATATCACTAAAAAGTCCATCAGTAGTGCATAGGTCATAAATATCACGACAAGCGTTTTTTCTTTTGTCAAATTCATTTATAACCACTGCTGATATGTTTTGAGGCTTTCGCAACGCTTCACGGTCTTCGTCCCACATTTTTTGAAAGAGCTGCATCCCCTGATAAGCAAAAAAGCTTCCTGAGGTAACTAAAATTATGTCTGTTGATGCATAAAACACATTTTCATTGATATTACTTAAGTCAGGATGTACGTCTATAAGGATATAGTCGTACTGCTCAAAGAAGTCTTTGTTGTCCTCAAAGTAGTATGCTAAAATGTGCTCTTTTGAAGGTCGTGTATAAAGCTCTTTATTCATCAGCTGCAAATAGATGTTAGAGCATATCAAATCTAGTTCTGGTAATTCAGGTATTGGTGAAGGAATTACAATATCACGAGGATCCATGCTTGTTGGATTAGTAAAGATATTCAGTATTGATGGTATGTTTGTATCTGCAATATCTACACCAAACGCATCGGATAGATTTGCTTGTGGATCTGCATCTATGAGTAATACATGCTTACCAGATGCTGCTAATGTTCCAGCGAAGTTGAAGGTGAATGTCGTTTTTCCTACACCGCCTTTCATTGTTGCTGTTGCTATAATCTTCATCTAATCAAACTCCCTTCTAGTTGTAGTATAATCAGTATAGCAGAGTGTAGTATAAATGTCAATAAATTTTAAGATGCTTGCATGTGTATTTTAAGGGACTGGCACTCCTCTTAGATTCCCAGCGTCTTTCTCTTAAGATTTAAAGGATAAAGGAATTTCTTTTAGGATTTGAGTATGTTTGTAATCTCCTGTTATTTAAAAGCTAAGGCTTGATGTCATTAAAGGTTTGTCTATTTTAAATGCTAGTATATTGTAATACGCTTCAGCGAATCATTCACTTAAAATATCATTCCAGTATTTAGCAGAGACTCTTATAAAATCTTTGGAAGATACTCGACTGAACTACGCGGGAAAAATGCAAGAAGTCTGTAAGATGCTTACAAGTTTTTCAGATAACTTGTACTTCTCCGAGATATTTAGGAGTACAAGGGGGGGTACACTTACCAATCTTCTGCAATGCTATGAGAATTGCAAGTTGCCAATTTATTTTAGGTATGTGCTAATACGCTTATATTTTAAATCAATAATACATCAAGTGATTGCGTAAAATGTAATTAATGGCATTTATAAATGTATTAGAAGTTGTATGCAGAGCACTTCTGTGATTTCTTTAAATGTCTTATATGTATTTTATTATTACCTTGTGATGGTCTTATAAGGTAATCACTTTAGGAGCTTATTTAACATACATAATAGCGTTCTGTATAATTGCAAGCACTTAATAATTTAAGTTTCTTCACAGTAAATTCTATTACACTGTTATGTTCACTGTAGTATCAGTACAAATGCCTGTATCTTTGCAGTCTATTGTAATTTAGAGTACAGTTTGAAAAGTAATTGTATTGTATTGCATTTAACATTTATGATAAATTGATTTGCTATATACTTTAAAAGCAACTTATTATGCAAAATCAATAAACTTGAATTATAGGGTAATTTGAAATGTCTTTAGTTTGAAATGTTTTTCTAATATTATTCAATAATATGTGTGTTTAAAGTACGAGTGTATGCTAAGCAATTTATATTGCTAGTCTAAATATGAGTTACATTATATATCTTGTAAATTTAGATACTTAATAGATTTGAAAGCTAATCTATGTATAATAACATAATACTTTGTAATATAATTGACTTTATCGCATTATTTGAGTTAAGTGCAATATAATTTGATATGTACCTAGTATTGAATTATATCCTATAAGAAATTAAAATGAAGTGTTAGTCTTGTTTGTTATTTATGTGTCTTTGTTTCGTATGACAATTAAGTGATAATAACCTCTCAAAGTCTATTCTAATGCATTTGGAAGTCTGAACTAAATACATTTTATATGTAAAATGAGTTTAATGTGATTTACATTAGCATCTAACAGTTAAATGTATTTTAAAATCAAATTTGCTTACAATACCAAGATATTTAAAGTCTACATCTTGTGCAAAGAGTTTTATAATTCAAATATATTCAGCAAGCTGTGTTAAATCTGTTTACGATGAATGTCAAGTTTGAATGTGAATACAGTGTAATTGCTTAGTAACTCTGATTTATTTAGAATTATTATATAAGAATAATAGTAGGGGCATTATAAGAAACTTTGAGGTTTATATTCATGCTATATGGAGTGCTAGTTTAAAAATAAATGTACTATACTTTATGATTAAGGTACTCTACAAGTTAAGTACAATACAGATTGTCTTAAATTTAGAAAATAAGTGGTCTTACAGTTTGAAATACCTCTGGTATTTAGCATGACATAAAAGAACAGTTTACAGTGTTGCATAATTAGGTTGTAATAATAATGAATGTAGAGAATATTTATAAGATAAATTACATTGCCTTATTGCTTGCGTACATGGTTAATAAGAAAATAAGCAAGAGCGTATTTAAAACTTAAATAGTAATACAGTGCAAGTTGTCTTGCAAGATAACTTGCAAATGCAGTTGAAAATCTATAGAAAATCTATAGAAATCTATGGAAGTCTACAGAAATCTATAGAAATCTATGGAATACTGATAAAAATTGGGAAATGCAGTTACATATAAATAAAAGAAAGGAAAAGTCATTATGTTAAACAAAAAAGTTGTTGATAGAGTTACAATTGAGTCTTCAAAATCAAATTTAGAATTAGCTAGGGAGAGATCTTCCAGAGATAATGTGCGTACAGTAATCTCTGGGGGTATAACCTTGCTTCTTATTTTAATAGTAACCTTATATATTATTCCAACATATTTGTTTTCTCCTTGCATAGTTAAAGGTAAGTCCATGCTCCCCACACTAGCTGAGAATCAGTGCATAGTTTCAGAGCATATAACTTTGCAATTTAGAAAATTGACACGAGGTGATATTATTTCAGTCTATTCAGGTGTAAACAGAGACAGTTCTTTAGCTATTAAGCGTGTTATAGCCATTGGTGGGGATACTATAGAGTGTAAAGAAGGTGTTCTCAAAGTTAATGGTGAGGTTTTAAAGGAGAAGTATGCTAAAGGGGTTACAGGGACCATAAAAAGAAAAACATTAGAAAACGATGAAATATTCGTGATGGGCGATAATCGTGAAAAGAGTAATGATAGTCGTGATTGGGGCTGTTTACCAGTCAAAAATGTTACCGGATTATGTCGTATTCGTGTTTATCCATTAAATATGCTTGGAGGTCTTAATAATGAATAATAAATTATTTTATGCAGGTATATGTTGTATTGTTTTAGTTGCCGTGTTGTTTTTTGTGTTTAAGTGGCGTTTAAATGGTTAGGAGGAATTATGAAGAGATTCTTAGTCTGTTTAATAATAACATTGACATTATGTGGGTGTGCACATAAAGATTTGAAGGAGGTTGCTTCAGAGAGTAAGTGTCAGATAACCGATATATCAGAACAATATTCAAAAACTTTTTCTATTAAGAGTGCACAAATTTTATCAAAAAATAATGTATCAGTTGAAATATGCGAATTTAAAAAGTCAAAAGATTTGAAAGAGTATTTAGCGCTGGCTAAAAAGAATTTGAGATTTAAGGAGTGCGATGGCATACAAAAGTGCAAGGTTGGTAAAAAAATCTACTTGGTACAATCTAAGGGTTTAGTAACCATATATGCAAATACATCTAAGGAAAAAGAAAGTAGCACAAAAAGGCTCATGAACGAAGCTTTAAAGTCATTTTAGCCGAGATCGCTAGCATAATGACTTAATTAAATTTTTTATAAAAAAGTATATTGAGAAACTAATGAGTGATAAGAACAGGAGGTAAAAATATGGATGTTAGAGTTGATGGTAATCAGGTTACCATTGATATTAGTGGCAAGGTTGTTGAGATTGATGTAAGCCACTGGCCTAAAGAGAAGGAGGATGCTTTCTTCGCATTAACTGGATTACTTGTTGCTAGAGGTAATGAAACATTTTTGTATGACCCTAATTATTGGAAGTGGGATAAGAAGCTAACTTGTGTAAGTGCTGCAGAAAAGATTCCACAGCCTATTGGGTTGACTGACTTAACTGGTATTTTTGAAGGTAATCAGCAGCTCACTACTTTAAATCTTACAGATTGGGATTTTTCGAAAGTAAGTTCAATAAAAGAGATTTGTAAGGATTGTACAAATCTTAAGATGATAAAGTGCAATGGAGCTAAATTCAATAGCTTGAAGGACTGTTCATACGCTTTTGATAACTGTAGGTCATTAGAGATTGTTGAAGATGCTGGGTGGGATCTTAGCACAGTTGAAGATGCCAGTAGAATGTTTAGAAATTGTGTATGTCTCAAGAAGATTGATTGCTCTGAATGGAAGATGAAGTCTGTTAAAGATATAACTTCAATTTTTTATGGATGTGAGTACTTACATGAAATTGGTATCGAGTCTTGGGAAGTAGTTAATCTTGAAACAGCTGATTTAGCTTTCGCCAAGTGTAAATCACTTGAAGGGGTTGATTTCTCTAAATGGTGTACCACAAAGATACGAAAGGCTAATGGTCTTTTGAAGGGGTGCGAGTCACTCACTTCAGCAGACTTTTCTAACTGGAAAAATACAGAAATTAGTATGTATTCTTTAATGGACCAGTGTAATAATCTTAAAGTGCTGAATCTTAGGGGTTGGGAAACAATTTCTTTAGAAGAAGCTGAAAGCATTTTCGGAGGAAGTATTGCTATAACAAATCATTACGATGGTGATAGGTTAAAAACGATATTTGGCAGAATGGTTCTGTTCGGTGATGATAAACAGATTGCTAATATGGTTAGTACTGTATTTGGTGCACCTACAGAAGTTAAAAAAGAAAAAGTAACTATGACACAGGAAGAAGCGGTTCAGGTGATAGCTTCAAATTAGACGGAGGATTAAGACTATGAAGACTACAGTTAAAGTAACAAAAAGTGGTGCAGTCACAATTCCAGCTTTTATTAGAAGACGTGAGAATGTTGCTCCAGGTGATATTTTTGAATTAAGCACTGATGGTGAAGTAATTGAGTTTACAAGGATTAGAGATAAGTGCATCTACTGCGGAGATACTAAGGGGCTGGAAAATGTGCTTGGCAAGTGTATTTGTTCTAGATGCTATAAGAAACTTGTTAAGGAGGTCAAATAATGAATTACGAAAGTATGTCAGACACAGCACTAGTTACAGCTATCGTGAAAGAACAAGAAAAAGCTGCAAATGCTAAAAAGGCTATGAATGAGATAATTTCAGAGCTTGAAAAACGATCAATTCAGGATATTGATGACGGCGTTATAAATTTTAAGCGTTTTAAATCATCAAAGGGTTCTGTAACTGTCTTTAAGAAGACTAGTTCACTTCAGTTCGCTAATGTATTAGGTTTGAAGAAGTTAATTGGTGAAGAACTTTTTAATAGTGAGGTGAAAACTACTTCATCAGTAGATTATAAAGCAACTACAATGTTCAGTAAGGCTCTACAGGCTATCGTAATGTTCGATTATGATTTTGGATTAACCATGGATGAGGTTTATGAATCATTAGGGGCAAACTCTGACCAGAGAAAGCTGCTAGATAAAAAGTTAAAGGGTAAGATAGATTCTGATATTGAAACACTTGAAGGAGTTCTAGGTCAGGGAGATTATGATGCCGAAGCTTTTGTGATAAATAAGGTTAAGAATGCTGATTTGATCAGAACATACTTCCCAGGGGCTGATGAGGACACTTTAGATAAAATACGAAAGCATGTCTTTGCTTCTGAATCACTATCTTACACTGTAACAAAATAATGCAGGTATATTTCGGTCATTGCTTGGAAGCTAGGTTTAAACGATTTGAGACTTTAAAAACTGTTAAGTGTAATAGCGACTTTGAAACAGACAGATTTATTGGGTATAAAATTTTTGGTTTAACCAATACGAATCATGAAAGTGTGGCAATTGGTTTAAGGATTTGTGACGGAGTTATAAAAGGCTACGGTTACTTTGTAGGGAATGATTGGAATGGTGTGGAGTTACTAGAAGACTGTTTTTTAGCAGACTTAGAATGGATTTTTGATAAACTTGTTGTTCTGTTAGCTGCCGATAAGAACTTAGGGCCTCCTGATCTGATGCAGCGTCGGTGCGAAGAGGTACAAAAAGCTTTAGTGAATTCAAAAAAAGCTTTAGTAAATGAGCAGTTACCGAGGGTGGTTGGTTTAAAATCTGTTTTGCTAAAAACTAATTTTGGTAAAGTTTGGTGCAGGGCACTAGTAGGTTGGTATAACTCTACTTGGGTGATTGCATTGGTTGATTGGCAGTATGGTGCAGTGCAGAGTGTATTTGAGTGGCACAGTACAAACCGATCAGAACTGGTGAGAATTTGGAATACTATTAGAGGTAGCGAAAGAGTTTCTAAGAAAGGCAATAAGTGGTACTGCATTGAGCCAGAATTCTTTAGTAAGTACTTTAGACAGGTAAGCAGTGAAGTATTTTACCTATAAATAGTTGTTGCATTAAATTGCAAATAATTAGTTTAGGAGGATAAAATATGGATTTCAATGATTTTGTAGAGAAGCTTCAACAGGATTTAGGGGCTATTTTTGGCAGAACTCCGGTAGTACAAAAAATAATTAAAGAAAATGGGATTTCTTACTCAGGACTGAGTATTTTCAGTTCTAAGTGTTCCATGCAAGCTGCTACGATTGAGTGTTGCCCTGTACTAAACCTTGAAAGATTGTTTAAACAGCTAAAAGATAAGAGTTATGCTGAAATACTTGTGGAGTGCTGTAAATTATGCAATACACCAGCCGATGAATCGTACACGGCTAAAGATGTTACTAACTACAATGCAATCAAAGACATGATTTACTTTACATTAATTTCGACTGAGATGAATAAGGAGATGCTCGATAACTGTATTTCTGTACCGTTTTTGGACTTCAGTATTATTTTTAAGGTGATGGTTAATCAAGGTTCTGAGGGTATTGCTTCTATTAGGGTATCTAAGAAGTTATTCAATATCTGGGATACTTCTATTGAAGATATCTATAGTCTAGCTTTAGTAAACACACCTAGACTATTTCCTGCAAAGTTTTCAAATCTCTCTGACTTAATTAACGAGTCTGGCTTGGAATGCGATTTTGGGGATGATGAGCATCTTAATTGTTTTTTCAAGGTGCTTACAAATGAGTGTGGGATAAACGGGGCATCCGTAATTTTGTATCCAGGTTTGCTTAATAAGATATACGAAGAGAACGGAAAGTTCTGCTTGATACCATCATCAGTTCACGAGTTTCTAGTTTTGAATCGCCAAGACCTTTTTTCTGCTGGTGAATTACAGAATTTGATTGCTTGTGTAAATGAATCATGTGTAGAACTGGAGGATAAGTTAGGAACTAGAGCTCTAGTTTACGATGGTGAACAACTTAAAGTTTTAGAATAGCTAAAAATATTAGCAAGAATAAGAAAAATGAAGGTCGTCTATTTAGACGACCTTCTTGTCATTTAGAGAGGAGGCGATTTCGATTGAGAAAAGCTGTATGTCTTTTTTTTGCCATATCTGTGATGGTTGGTTTTTCATATTTTATGCCAGAACCTTCTGTAAATGCATTCACAGAAACACAGTTGCGTAAAAGTCAAATTAGTACAGTGCCAGCAGTAAGTACAGTGCCAGCAATGACCATTCGACCAGCTGATAAACAGCGTGTAACTGTACTTTTTGATTCTAAAGGTGGGCAAATAAATATTGCTTCTGAGTTACAGGTTCCAATAGGGACATGGATTCCACTACCAAGTGTTGAAAAGTATAATATAACATCCGATGGTAGAGTCTACAGTTTTAAGTTCAAATATTGGTTAACTGAAGAGGGTTTACATAAAAAAGCCAATGAGTTGTATCAATGTAAAAAAGCTAATGACACACTTGTAGCTGTTTATGATGTGAAAGTATCTGCTATTGAACATTCAATAAATTTCAAAGGAGTTGCGACACGATACGTATCAGAAAATAGTGAAATAGGTGAATTACCTATAATTACACGAAAAGATTCTGATTATACCGGTAATTATGTTTACTATAGTAAAGGATGGTATTATTTAAAGGATTCCAATAAAATTGAGATAAAAAGCAGTACCAAAATGCCAAATCATGATTTAGAAGTTTTACCTGTTTGGAGTGACAGGTATGATAAATTTGAGCCAAATGAATTTAGTATTTTGTTTGATTCAAATGGTGGAACTCATTGTACAGGTATAAAAGTTAAGTATGGAAGTTACTTGAGAGATTTACCTGAACCAGAGAAAACTGGATATGTTTTCGATTACTGGGAAAATAGTGATGGTCCGGTTACAGGAAACAGAACTCTAAAAGCGCATTTCACATCGATTAAATATCAATTAGTGTTAATGCAGGATTCTACAAAAGTGCTACAGAGTAAAGTATTATTTTATGATGAATCCACGGAACTTCCTAATCTCGAAGATACTGAAACTAGTCTTTTTAGAGGGTGGACTTTAAATAATGGTGCAAGTACACCTGACTATTCAGCAAGGAATTCAGTTTCTAAATTAACATCATCAAATGGTTGCACAGTAGTTTTGTATCCGGTTTTTGATAAGATTGCGACACCAAGACCGACTGGCAGTGTGTCTGTAATTCTAGCAACAACAAGACCTAGTACGACAATTAAACCTACGAGTTCAAGCACTGCTAAGCCAACAGTTGCACCAACAATTACACCAAAACCGACTGCCAAACCAACCGTTAAGACTTTTAAAATAGGTAAAGGTGAGAAAATCTATGTAAAGATAGGCAATAAACTCAATCCTGTTAGGGATAACGCAAAAATTTCATGTTATTACGATG
>ERZ827452.2668-NODE-2668-length-12759-cov-6.707494_pt1 | contig 12759 bp, 8 predicted proteins | sample MGYA00519866_ERZ827452 | MGnify/ENA primary metagenome ERZ827452 (study PRJEB31778, sample SAMEA3449307) | human gut metagenome | biome: human gut; feature: human-associated habitat; material: faeces | place: United Kingdom | collected 2010/2012 ... | reverse complement strand
AATAAATATATAATTGTAAGGCTTTCAGCCTAACTGCAAAATTCCCATTTAACCGATAAATTCCCATTTAATTAAGAACTGCATAAAAAAGAGAAATGCTTACTCTTACCTTTTTATTTCTCCTTTTATTTTTGACAAAGAAGAAAATTGTCGTATCTTTGTGATACTCTTCATATCAACCAGGCAGGGAACCTGCCTCGTTTCGTGGCAGGCATTTTTATGCCTGTCCTGATGCTTCATATGGCGGTTTCGTACCCCCGTGTGGAGTGTTAATGCACCCACTGCCTGGTTGGTGAAGAGTAACGGGAAAGGCGGAACCGCTCTTATTTCATAGAAAATCTTCGCCTACCACCTTATTCATAATTATATTATGGAAACAAAACAAGTTACCGTTCAACCAGCGGTGGGAGGCATGATAAAGGCTTCCAAAGATTCATTTGTTATTCCTAAAGAAGAATTAAAGGATTTCTACCTTAAATTCGCTTTCCTCCTGAACCCGGATTCCTGCTCCGTAAACCGCACCGAATTCGAACTATTAAACATTCTGCTGAAAGACCTGAAAAAAATCTTGGCAGCATTGACTCACCTCAACACCCATCCTTGGGATGAAGGCATTGCAGAAATCCAAATTTCATGCGGTGTTTACTCCCTACAAGACAACTTGAGCAAAAAAGAGCGTATGCAGATGAACACCTCTACGGGTAAACACCTACAATTTCTTACCCAAATGGCTGTGAACAGCCCAGTGTTCAAACTGTTATTCAAGAACTATCACAACCATTATATCCAAGTGGAAAGTTTGGTTAAACAGATGGCTAAAGAAATCGACCAACAGCAACGATCAGAATAGAAGTTGGAGAATAAACAGAGGGGGTACTTTTAGAAAAACACATTATTTTTCAAAATACCCCCTCTAAAATAGGGGTACTTTCAGAAAAAACATATAATTTTGCGCCATCAACCGATAAAAAAATAGACCATTTATGTCAAAAATGCGTTTTTTTGCCTTACAAGAGCTTTCCAACCGGAAACCTCTGGAAGTTATTGCCCCTTCCAACAAACTCTCTGATTATTATGGTAGCCACGTGTTCGACCGCAAGAAGATGCAAGAGTATCTTCCCAAAGAAGCATACAAAGCTGTAACCGACGCTATCGAAAAAGGTACGCCTATCAGCCGTGAAATAGCAGATTTAATTGCTAACGGTATGAAAAGTTGGGCTAAGTCACTCAACGTCACTCACTACACACACTGGTTCCAGCCTCTGACAGACGGAACAGCCGAAAAGCATGACGGCTTTATCGAATTCGGCGAAGATGGCGGAGTGATTGAACGCTTCTCCGGAAAACTACTGATCCAGCAAGAGCCGGATGCTTCTTCTTTCCCTAACGGCGGTATCCGCAACACTTTCGAAGCACGAGGATATACAGCCTGGGATGTTTCTTCACCGGCATTCGTAGTAGATACCACTCTTTGTATCCCCACTATCTTCATTTCTTATACAGGTGAAGCGTTGGATTACAAAACTCCATTGTTGAAAGCACTTGCCGCTGTAGATAAAGCAGCAACGGAAGTCTGCCAGCTATTCGACAAGAACATCACACGCGTATATACCAATTTAGGATGGGAACAGGAATATTTCCTTGTAGACTCTTCCTTATATAATGCACGCCCCGACCTCTGCCTGACAGGACGGACACTGATGGGGCACTCTTCTGCCAAAGACCAACAGTTGGAGGATCATTATTTCGGCTCTATCCCTCCACGTGTCACTGCATTTATGAAAGAACTCGAAATCGAGTGTCACAAACTCGGTATTCCTGCCAAAACACGCCATAACGAAGTAGCTCCCAACCAATTTGAGTTGGCCCCTATCTTCGAAAACTGCAACCTTGCCAACGACCACAACCAGCTCGTCATGGATTTGATGAAGCGTATCGCCAGGAAACATCATTTTAATGTACTCCTGCACGAAAAGCCATATAGCGGAGTAAACGGTTCGGGCAAGCACAACAACTGGTCGCTCTGTACAGACACTGGCATCAATCTGTTCGCTCCCGGAAAGAATCCGAAAGGCAATATGCTATTCCTCACATTTCTGGTAAACGCCTTAATGATGGTTTATAAAAATCAGGATTTATTGCGTGCCTCCATCATGAGCGCCAGCAACAGCTACCGTTTGGGAGCCAATGAAGCTCCTCCCGCCATCCTCTCTTGCTTTCTAGGTTCACAACTCTCGTCTACTCTCGACGAAATTGTCCGCCAGGTAGGAAATGAGAAAATGACACCGGAAGAAAAAACCACACTGAAGTTAGGCATCGGACGTATCCCCGAAATTTTACTGGATACCACCGACCGCAACCGTACTTCTCCTTTTGCATTCACCGGAAACCGTTTCGAATTCCGTGCCGCAGGTTCTTCTTCCAACTGTGCCGCCTCCATGATTGCAATCAATGCGGCCATGGCAAACCAACTGAACGAATTCCGGGCATCGGTAGAAAAGCTGATGGAAGAAGGAGTTGGCAAAGACGAAGCTATCTTCCGCCTGCTGAAAGAAACAATTATCGCCTCCGAACCGATTCGTTTCGAAGGGGACGGCTATTCCGAAGAATGGAAACAAGAAGCTGCACGCCGCGGACTGACTAATATCTGCCACGTACCGGAAGCCCTGATGCACTATATTGATAACCAATCCAAATCAGTACTTATCGGCGAACGTATCTTCAACGAGACCGAATTGAACAGCCGTCTGGAAGTGGAACTGGAGAAATACACCATGAAGGTGCAAATCGAAGGCCGTGTATTGGGCGACCTCGCCATCAATCACATCGTACCAACTGCCGTTGCCTATCAGAACCGTTTGCTCGAAAATCTTCGCGGACTGAAAGAAATATTCCCGGCTGAAGAATATGAAGTATTAAGTGCCGACCGTAAAGAACTGATTCGTGAGATTTCACACCGGGTCACTTCTATCAAAGTACTCGTGCGCGACATGACCGAAGCGAGAAAAGTAGCCAACCACATGGAAAACTACAAAGAAAGGGCATTCGCATACGAAGAAAAAGTACGCCCGTATCTTGACCAAATCCGCGACCACATCGACCACCTGGAGATGGAAGTGGATGACGAAATATGGCCGTTGCCTAAATATAGAGAACTGTTGTTTACCAAATAAAATGTCTGCAAGATTGCACGAAAGCTCCCACTTTTGTGCAATCTTTTTATAGATTCGTTCATTTTCTCATTTTTTCTTTTTACTTTTGTGCTGTATAACACAGTTTTGTAGCACTCATGGTAAAAATGAATATGTCAGACATCGATATTTCGGAACCATTATCCGATATGTTAGCTCCTCTAAACAATGAGCAAAAGGAGTTTCTGATGAATAATTATACGATACAAACCTACAAAAAGAATGAAACCATCTACTGTGAAGGAGAAACGCCACATCATCTGATGTGTCTCATCAGTGGAAAAGTGAAAATCTTCAAAGATGGTGTGGGGGGTAGAAGTCAAATTATCCGCATGATTAAACCACGCGAATACTTTGCTTATCGTGCTTATTTTGCCAAACAAGATTTTGTAACTGCCGCAGCAGCTTTCGAACCTTCCGTTGTTTGCCTGATTCCTATGAGTGCCATCACTACGCTGGTTGCCCAAAATAATGACTTGGCCATGTTCTTTATCCGCCAACTTTCCATTGACTTGGGTATCTCTGACGAACGTACCGTTAATCTGACACAAAAACATATTCGCGGACGCTTGGCCGAATCACTCATCTTCCTGAAAGAAAGTTATGGACTGGAAGAAGACGGTTCTACGTTGAGCATTTATCTTTCACGTGAAGATCTGGCAAATCTTTCCAATATGACTACTTCGAACGCTATCCGTACCTTGTCGCAATTCGCTACGGAAAGACTGATTACTATCGACGGAAGAAAAATCAAAATCATCGAAGAAGAAAAGCTGAAGAAAATAAGCAAGATTGGGTAAGAGAGTTTCTGCACCAATCGTTCCACCCTAAATAGTGAACATACATATAGAAAATATAATTGCAGACATAAAACGTGGCAACAAACAGGCTTTCAAAAAGCTATTTGATGACTACTATCCTATTCTTTGCGTGTTCGCATCCCACTATATTGAAGACAAAGAAGTTTGCAAAGACATCGCACAAGATGTATTGTTAGCTTATTGGGAACGGAAAGAAGATTTTGACGACATTTTGAAAGTAAAAAGCTTCCTTTATACCGTCACCCGAAATAAATGTCTGAATCACTTAAAACATGAGCAATTAGATATTCCCAATTTTTCTGGACAGGAAGAGTTCGATAGTGGCTTCGAAGCTGCCATTATCGAACAGGAAACATTCCACATGGTTCGCAAAGCGGTAGAAGAATTGCCTACCCAAATGCGAAATATCATCTTATATTCTATGAAAGGGTTAAAAAACCATGAGATTGCTGACAAATTGCAAATTTCAGAAGGCACTGTCCATACGTTAAAGAAATTCGCCTATCGCAAACTTCGCGAAAGTCTCAAAGGCATAAATTACACCTTATTACTATTTTTATGCAAATAAAGTAACTTTTTGATTACCCCGTTTTTTCGATTGGATTGTTTTACTTATATAACAAATCGAAAAAACGATGAATTCATTTAAAGAAAAATTTAAAATTGCAAAAATCTTAGCTTCTCTATTCACTCATTCGTCTATTCCAGAGGAAGAAAAAGCCTACCGTGAATGGATTAATAAAAACCCGGAGCATCAAAAGCTAGCCAAACGAATATTGAATGGGGAAACGTATGAAAAAAACGCCCAATTAATCAAAAGTTTTTCTTCACAAAAAGCATGGGATAGAATCTATCCGCTACTAGGAGGAGAAAAAACATCCGGTTTTCTTTCATGGAACAGGAGTCTGAAATATGCGGCTCTTCTTTTGCTATTGTTAATACCGATTTCATACCTTATTTATAATTGGGTAGCCGGAGAACCAATCGGTGAAATCACTCCAGGAACCCATGGCGGAGAACTGACTTTAAGTAATGGCAACACCTTCAACCTTTTTGAGAATGTCCTTCCGGAGGGTGCAACTGAAGTGTTCATCATTGACTCCAAAGGGATTAATTATCAAACTCCTGCCAACAAGCCCAAAGTGAAAGAAATCAAAAATACGCTTCGTACACTGCATGGTATGGAATGTCACATTGTCCTTTCAGATGGAACAAAAGTACATCTGAACGCAGAATCACAACTGACTTATCCGATTTGTTTCAGCGATAAGGAACGTATCGTACAGGTTGAAGGTGAAGCCTATTTCGATGTTGCTCCGGATAAAGCACATCCTTTTATCGTGCAAACACCGCATACTTCTATTCGGGTGACAGGAACTTCATTCAATGTAAGGGCTTATGCGGATGAAGAAGTAGAAAGTACTACACTAGTTAGTGGAGCTATAGAAATTAGCAGTGAAAATAAAGATTATGAATTGATTCCAAACCAACATTTCGTATATGACAAAAACAGTCGAAGAAGTACCGTATCTAACGTAAATACTGAATTATATACTTCCTGGGAGTCCGGATCATTCATTTTTATAAATGTTCCTCTCCAGAATGTAATGTCGTATCTTTCCAAATGGTACGGATTCAAATACACTTTTGAAGACGACGCAGCCAGACAGGTACAAATTGGAGCTTATCTCAACCGCTATGCAAACATGAACCCAATTATCAACATGATAATGGAATTAAATATGGTAGACATAAAACAGAGAGAAGGTATACTGCACATTTCTTATAAACAATAACTATTAATACATATTATAACTAACGCATTATGAAAAAACGAACACAATCCTCCTCAAAGGGAGTATCTTATGTAAGCAGAAAATTCGTTAAGGTCTGTCTTTTATGGATATTCTCCCTTTCTTCACTTATGATTCAAGCACAAGACAATCAGCGAATCTCCGTTGATCTGAGAGGCGAAAGCTTGGAATCTACGCTTTGGTATTTGCAAAACCGTACAAAATTCATCTTTATGTACGCAACAGAAGATATCGCTAACATAACCGATATCAGCGTAAGGGCAAAAAACAAAACGATCACCGAAATTCTGGATGAATGTCTGGAAGGAACTAACCTGACTTATGAAGTATCAGGCACTGCCATCGTTATTAAGAAAAGAAAGACTAATAAAATCACGATTAGTGGGTGGATACGTGACGCAAGCGGTGAAGCACTTCCCGGAGCTACAGTCACTGTACGAGGTTCAAAGCATGGAGCTATCGCCGGACTAGACGGACATTACACTTTTAATATTCCTGCGCAAGAAGGGTTAATATTAACTTATTCATTCATCGGAATGGAGAAAAAGACTGTAAGATATACAGGAAAGAAAACGATTAATGTCACTCTAAACAGTTCCAGTACTGAAATCGACGAAGTGGTTGTAACCGGTTATCAAAATATTCAACGCCGTGACCTAGTAGGTTCTATTACCACAGTAAAAGCAAAAGATATTTTAATGCCTTCGTATACCACTATTGACCAAATGTTGCAAGGACGTGTGGCAGGTATGATTGTCACCAATACAAGTAGTCGTGTAGGTACTGCACCGAAAATTCAAATCCGTGGTACCAGTACCTTACTGGGTAATCAAGACCCACTTTGGGTAGTTGACGGCATCATTCAGGAAGACCCCCTGGAATTGAATGCATCTTCTCTAATGACAGAGGACTTAAAAAACATTATCGGTAATCAGATTTCTTGGTTGAATCCTGCTGATATCGAAAGTATTAGTATTTTAAAAGATGCTTCTGCAACCGCTATTTATGGTTCAAAAGCATCGAATGGTGTTATTGAGATCACAACCAAAAAGAATACGACCGATCGTCTAAGTGTCAATTACACCTCTAATTTTGTAATGGGCACGCGTCCCAACTATGGACAGTTTAATTATATGAACTCCAAAGAAAGAGTACTATTCTCACAAGAAGCTTTTAACTGGGGAACACCTTATGGCACAGAACCAATCAAACAAATATATACTTATGAAGGATTATTGAATATGTATCTATCGCATGATATATCTTCTGAAGAATTTCTGGCACAACGCAATGTTCTGGAAACACAAAATACAGATTGGTTCAAACTACTAACCCGCCGTTCTTTTAGCCATAACCATAATATAAGTGTTTCCGGCGGAACAAATAAATACAGTTATGCAGCTTCTATGGGATATTCCAATAGCGAAGGGCAGGAAATAGGAAACGACAGTGAACGTATGACCGGACGCGTTGCCATCACCATACGCCCGGTACAAAAACTAACGATTAATGCAACGATCAACGGTAGCGTAAGTACGAATAACGGTTTTGCCGGAGGAGTCAATCCTATGGGGTATGCTACCACTACCAATCGTTCTATAGACCCTGATGCTTACTATCAAATGAAAGCCTCATACCCATACAATAGCGGAGTCAAATCATTATCATACAATTTCGTAAATGAACGGAATAATAGTGGTTCTAAATCAAAATCAAGTTTCATGTCAGCTTCGCTGGACTTGAAATGGAATATTTTGGACTGGTTAACTTACCAATTTACTGGTGGATATTCAAATAATAACAGCACAAACGAAGCTTGGGAAACTGAACAAACGTTTTATATTGCTGAAACATATCGTGGTTATGATTTCAACTCTGTCTCACCAAACAGTAAAGAGTTTGGAGCAGCCTTACTCCCATTCGGAGGCGAATTATTCACAAATAACGCACAGCAGTACTCTTACAACATCCAAAATAAACTGCAATTCAGTAAAGCCTTTAATAATGAGAACCGAATTAATGCTTTAGTAGGTATGGAATTACGTTCTTCCACTAATAAAGGTGTCAGCAATACGGTATGGGGATATGCCCCAGATAGAGGAGAAGTCATAACATTACCAACCACTCCACAAGCTTTTACACCTATTACAGGTTCTAAAGACGAAGGATGGGGGCTTTTAAAAAAGATATATGATGGTGGATGGAGAAAAGTCAATACTACAGACAATTACCTTTCCATATTCGCCACATTGGCATATTCACTCAAAAACCGATATGTTGTTAATGCAAATATACGTAATGATGCATCCAACCGTTTCGGTCAGGATGCTAATCACCGCATTGATCCTACCTATTCATTCGGTTTCTCCTGGAGAGCTTCAGAAGAGGACTTCATGAAGAAATATGTAAAATGGATAACAACCTTAAACTTCCGCGGCACCTATGGTATTCAAGGAAATGCAGTAACGCGCATTAGTCCGGATTTGATTTTAAATCAGGGGAAAGTGGCTAATCTATACAATAGATATCAGTCTACCATCTCCCAAATCCCAAATCCGAATCTATCATGGGAACGTACCAAATCATGGAATTTCGGTGTAGACCTGGAATTATTCAGTATGTTTTATATGAATTTGGAATATTATACAAGACGCTCCAATGCCATTGTTGAACTGGAATTACCTTATGAATATGGAATAACATCCATGAAACGCAACGGTGGTATTATCCACAACAGAGGTATCGAATATACATTAACTTTTACCCCGATACAGAAACGGGACTATGCATTAAGTATCAGCTTGAATGCTTCCAAGAACTGGAATGAAGGCGGACATACAGACATTGATGTCAATGCAGCTTCCTTCTTAAGTGGACGCTCAGATATTGTACTAAAAGAAGGGTATCCGCTCAGCAGTTTCTGGTCATACTCTTTTGCAGGATTAGACGGAAAAACCGGTGAAGCTTTATTCAATCTTTTGGACATTCCGGAAGAAGAACGTAGCAGACAAATAGATCCGACTACTTATCTGGTATATTCTGGTCAGAAAGAGCCTTATTTCACAGGTGGATTGAGCTTAAGTTTCCGCTATAAATCATTAACTTTAAACACCAGTTTTTCACTTTTACTCGGCAACAAGAAGCGTCTGCCATCACCATACGAACAATTCGCTAGTTCTTATTATATGCCAGATCCATATACAAATATAAACCGCGATTTACTGAACCGTTGGAAAGAACCGGGAGACGAAGCCCATACAATCATTCCTTCTTTACCCAAAGCAGGAATGGCTTATATAGAATTGCCAAACAATGAGAATGTTTATAGTATTCCATTATGGGAACAATCTGACGCTATGGTGGTCAGTGGTTCTTTCTTACGCTGTCGCAACATCGGTCTATCCTGGCAAATGAAACGTGAGTGGTGCGAAAAAATATATATGAAAAATCTATCACTCAACTTTAACATGGATAACATCTTTGTTATCGCCAGCAAACGTTTCAACGGTTTCGACCCGGAAGTTAGCAACAGTGTACTTCCACGGAATTATTCATTAGGTATTAACATTGGTTTCTAAAAAAATAAAAAGATAGACAATGAAAAGAATTATATATATACTAACAGGAATAGTCTTACTATCACTATCCTCTTGCTCAGATTTTCTAGAGCCTAAATCTCAAAGTGAGTATGTTCCCAAAGATGCAAATGCTTTACAAGAAATGCTGATCGGTTCTGCTTATCCCAGACAGGACAAAGGTAATTTTCTACTACCCTTTCTTAGCTTCTTAGACGATGACATTCAGTTCCACAAAACTGATTATGAATTTAGCATCAACTCTCTAAAAAATATAGAAGCCAAACAAGCTGTTTATACATGGCAACCGGATATGTTTTTTATTATGGAAAGGAATGGTTATCCTCTTCAGAATATCTGGGAAGGATACTATAACTATATCTTAGGCGCAAATGCAGCTCTTGATTATATCGGTGACGTAAATGGTACGGAGGCTGAAAAAAATTATGTAATAGCCCAATCCCTCGGATTAAGAGCTTTCTATTATTTTATGTTAGTCAATCATTTTGGAGCACCATACAACTATGACAAACAAGCTTTAGGAGTTCCGCTCAAATTAGACAGCAACCTGCTCCCTGAAGACCAACTATTAATGACACGAAACACCGTTGAGGAAGTATACAACCAAATTGTGGACGATCTGAATGAAGCTGAACGTTTATTTCTTACTTTAAGCAAAGATAAACAATATGAGCCGAATTATCTGGTCAGCCTTCCAATGATACAATTGCTGAAGTCCCGCGTCTTTCTCTATATGGAAAACTGGAAAGATGCAGCCATATACGCCAACAAAGTAATAAAAGACTGGTCCTTCGCTTTAATAGATTTAAACGACCTCCCTTCTCCAACAGTGGCAGAGCCTTATTACAATTTTACATCTTTAAAATCATCTGAGGTTATTTGGTTATATGGAAGCGTTTCAGACTTAACTGTATTCAATGATGAGTCGGTAGAGTATGAGGAAGAAGGTTACTTCGGTAATACCACCTACTACCGAGAAGCTTTTATCGCTTCTGATAACCTGATTGAAAGCTTTGAAGATGGAGATTTAAGAAAAGAAAAGTATATAGCAAAAGAGTTCAATAAAGATGATGAAGTTTTCTATGAAGATTCTTATACTACTTTCGGCAAATACAAACTTTCAGCTACAGGTGAACCTAGTGGTTCGGAAAACTTTGCTTTATCCTTCAGACTAGGTGAGGCTTATTTAAATCTAGCAGAAGCAGCTGCTCATAATAATGACGAAAGTACAGCACTCTCTGCTTTAAAAACCTTACTGGCTAAACGGTATGAACCCGACAAACTTGTTGAGCCTACCGGATTAACAGGTGATGCGCTCAAAACTTTCATCAAAAATGAAAGAAGAAAAGAACTTTGTTTTGAAGGGCAACGATGGTTTGATCTCCGACGTTACGGAATGCCACAAATTGTTCATAGATGGGGAGAACAGGTATATACATTAAAACAGAATGATCCTTCCTATACCATGCCTATACCAGACGCCGTCTTAATTAAAAATAAAAAACTGGAACAGAATCCATTAGCTCCAAAACGTGAAAATTAATAGTATATATCTTATAAATTAAACAAAAGAAATGAATATGAGAAATATATATATATTATGGGGATTACTTGCTTGTATGGCATTATTCACCTCATGTTATGAAGAAGACACACTGACTCCTACAGAAGGAGGCATTGAATTACGCTTTAAAGTACCTCAAGGAAATAATAGTTGGGACGATGACATCGCCCAAATATACGAAGACTATAATGTATATCTTATTTATAAAGATCTACAAAGAGCTGATTTTAACCGTAGCTGGACAGGTATAGCATACGGTAGTGGTTACGAAGGCCAAGGCTGTGTAAATGATGAAATGGCCAATTATTATGTCGAATTTATGAAAAAACATATCTTTGCATACTTGAATCCGCCGATCACTTCTAAAGTTCTGCCTATGTATTGGTATTTGGGATACAATGTCTATAGTAAAAGCGTATTAGAAGTTGGAGGCGTAATCCTAGCAAGCTGGATTGTACCCATACACGAAAATTACGATGGGCTGGATTATTGGTGCACTTGTATGTTTGGAGAAGACAATCCCAGCGATCCTTATTTAATTCCCACAGACAGAGCACTCCTTGACAGACGTCGGAAAATGATATTGGCTCCCGTATTGGAAAAAGCAGTAAAAGCCGGAAACATCATTATACCTGAAGAATTTGAAGTGGGATTCGACCATGTCACTAATCTGATAGCAGGCTTGGGAATGGAAGATGACCCAAACTATTATCTTACCAGAGGATATCCGGGAAGTGTAAACACGTATGTATTCAATAGTATCAGCGAACCAGCCAACAACTCTTATCCTCCAACCAATGAAGAGACTTTTATAGGATATATGCATCTTTCCATGTTCTATAATCAAGCACAACTAGCAGAGGTATATCCGGCTGATAAATATCCTTTTCTCACCGAAAAGTTTGCTTTCGTACAGAAATATTTAAAAGATAAATACCAGATCGACCTGGAAGCAATAGCCAACGGACCGGAAGACTGGAATTTACCTTTACCTCCAATACCAGAGACTCCCGATGAAGAATAACAACTCTGATAATAAACAATAAACTAATAATAATGACAAAAACAAAAAATCTATTATTAACTATATTACTCGTATGCGGTGCCACTGTATGGGGAAATAACGGACTGAAAATATCAGGAAGAATAAAGGTATTAAAGCCAACGACTTTACAAATAAAAGATATGAATGAAGGCGTTGTTTTAAGTTGCATCATCGGTACTAATAGCACATTTAGTACCGATGAAATAAACATCATTCCTGATGTCTATAAACTATATTTAGGAGAAACTGAACAGAATGTTTATCTGGAAAATAACCCGATAACAATTAATGGTTACTTCGATGAAAAGAACCCTGAACAAAGTTCGCTTTCATTCACCGGCATCGATCCGTATCTGACTTTACAAAACTATATGCCAACCGAAAAAGATCCGGATATAGCAACAATTTCTACTTCTGTCAAAGGAAAACTGACTCCTGCCATGGCATCTGCATTGGCTTATCTGGCAGATGTAAATGATTACCAATCCAACAAGATGCTATTGGACATGATACCGGAACAAGACAGAAAGTCTTTATCTGCCAAATGGTTGATAAACAGGGTAGAGATCCTCTCCCACCAAATCATTGGTGCAGAATGTCCCGATTTTACTTTCATAGATGCTAATGGAAAAAATGTAAGTCTGAAAGACTTCCGTGGCAAAATTGTCGTACTGGATTTCTGTGCTTCCTGGTGTGGTCCTTGTCGCAAAGAAATGCGTAGCATGTTG
>ERZ827452.2667-NODE-2667-length-12767-cov-2.613043_pt1 | contig 12767 bp, 10 predicted proteins | sample MGYA00519866_ERZ827452 | MGnify/ENA primary metagenome ERZ827452 (study PRJEB31778, sample SAMEA3449307) | human gut metagenome | biome: human gut; feature: human-associated habitat; material: faeces | place: United Kingdom | collected 2010/2012 ... | reverse complement strand
TTCGCACAGGTATCACATTCTGCCATGACTTTTCCTCCTCTCTTTGTTCCTATCATAGCAGATTATCAGCTAATTGTCTGCCTAATGTGTCAGATTCGTAAGGATCAGACTGGCTGCCATGCCTGCAAAGGTACTGAGCAAAGCACCAAACAGCAGCCATCTTCCATTTGTAACACCCTTTCCATTTTCATCCTTTGTTTTTAATTTTTCATAGATAACAGGAATGTTGCACACATCATGCTGGCCATCTGCGTCCATCTGAATAACATATTCATAGCCACGGCGGATCGCATACTTATAGCCAAGCTGGAGTGCACTTCCGTAGCCCAGATTAAATACATGTGTCACGATTGTGTGATTGCGTGCCTTTACGATCCAGTTCGTATCGTCAGAAGACGCATCATTCATGATAAGGACATCTGCAATCTCAGCAATCTCCGGACTTTCAAGTTTTTCCAACAATTTTGTAATATTATTTGCCTCATTATACGCAGGAATGATAATCAATAATTCTTTCTTTGCCTTTTTCTCACCTGTCATCTTCATTCCCTCTCATTTTCCATTAAATTTAGTAATTCTGTCAACTGTGACTTTTCGGATAATTCTTTCTTCTGTGCCATCTCTCCGTAAGCTGTACAAGCTTCTTTATCATCCAGCAATTCACACAGCGCGTCGCAGATTCCTTCGGCACTGAGCGGACACATTTTTCCATCCACACCATCCTCGATCTGTTCCCGATTTCCCGGGCAGTCCGACGCAAGGATCGTACAACCAAGTGTCTGTGCCTCCTGAATTGCAATACTCTTTCCTTCAAACCGGGTTGCATGCACATAAATGTCGCACTGCTTATAATAAGGATACGGATTTTCTTTGGCTCCTAGCAGCAGAAAATCCTGTTCCAATCCATACTCTTTAATCTTTTTTTCAAGTGCCTTCCGCTCTTCACCTTCCCCAAGAATATACCAGCGGGCATTGCGTCCCCGCTCCTTCAAAAGCTTCATCGCATCGACAGCGACCTCATATGCCTTTTGCGCCGTCAGCCGCCCTACTGTCAAAAGCCGCACACCGGCAAAATCATCGTCAAATCCGCCGGGCTTTTCTGCTCCTTTACGAATCTTGTCCGTATCGATCATATTGTGAAATACTTTCGTCTTTTTCTCATACTGCGGATATACCGCGAGAAAATGTTCTTTCACTTCATCGGACACCGGACAGATGCGGTCAAACAAATCATAACAACCGCCGTCAAGCTGCCTCGTGTAACCCGCTTTTTCATAATCAATATGTACAAAGCCGACTTTTACATCCGCTGACACATAATCTGCCACATAGTAAGTGGAACCGCCCTCCAGATAAGCGACTGCCATATCATAATGCGTGTCAAACCGAGGAGCCGCCTCTGCCATCACCCGCCATAACAGTTTATCCGGCAAAATCCGTTTACTGCGGATCATCGGCACCAACCCGCGGAATATATATGGTATTTTTTTCCAAATCGTTCCCCTGTGAAACAATTGGGAGAAAATATAACGGTTTAATTCTTTCTTTCCTTCTTTACTCAGTACGGAACTGTCTGAAAAATGCTCATTTAATACGGTTACCGATTCGGGAAGCCGGTAAATCATTTCTCCCTGATTTAGCAGAACAAATACCGATATTTTATATTTTTCCGGGTCCATATTCCGGATCATCTCGATCATTGCTGTCTCGGCACCGGCGCAGCCAAGCGTATTGATCACAAATAATACCTGTTTCATTTTGACTCCTTTTTAACAGCGTCCTGTACTTCCTGAATTTTTTTCAAAAGCATCTCATTTTCCTGATTTAACAGCGACACCTGCATCGCAAGCTCTTGATTTTTTCTACTCAGTACAGAAAGCTGTGTACTCAGATAAAACAGACACCAAAGTGCACAGATTCCGATCACGACGATCACAGCCATTCCCCGTGTGCTGACATACTGGTTCCAAAGGGTCGGACGGATGCAGATTCCGGAAATAATCAGCCCAAGTGCGATCACTCCCCACAAAAGACAAAACTGCTCTTTTAATTTGCGCCTTGCCAGCGACAATATCGTCTTTATCACCAAAAAACAACCGAGAAAAATTAATAAAATTCGTAACATATCTCCTGTTTGCATTTTCTTCTTCCTTTCCTGTGTCAATCCTTATACCGGTCAAATACTTTTGATTCCGGCGGAACTCCTCTTTTATGTCGCAGCAGGCTGCCCCTGCAGAATACGTGCTCATCAAGATTTTTTTCAAGCCAGCGGAGTCTCGCATATGCGACGCAGAAGCCGACAAACGAACCGATAAACACTCCAATCCCATACCAGATCTCCGGCAGCCAGGTTGCTACCACCGATGACAGCCAGGTGACAAAGCAGAACAAAAATGCGGTCATCAGCGCTCCCGTCAGATCATTAAAATAGTACAGAAAAATAATTGCAGCATACATAATAAATAATACAAAATATCCGGCTGCCAGGCAAGGGTAAATTTTCAAAACCAGTCCATCAAATCCAAATCTTGGCAACAATATAATACAAATAAAAAATAAAATGACGGAAATGATAAACTGGATCCGCACCAGATTCATCAATTCTTCGGATAATTGGCGGAACATTCTCTTCTTCGCCAGTTCGATATCCATCTTTCTTCCTCCGATCACCGCCTCCGAATAGGCTTTGTAGCGCGCGTGAAAATGCATCTCCACACGCGAAATAAAGATTACACTGGAAGAAAGATTGGTAAACATCGCAAGGCATGTCGCCAAATCATACGATGTCACGCAGACAAACGTATCTGCCACAACCATCCGAAGATCGGTCGTCCAAAATACAAAGTTGTGAATATACAATCCCAGCGTATACAAAAAATTGGTCATAACTAACTTCCAGTAAATTCGAAAATAACTGAGTACTCGCTTGTATTCACCGCTGTTTTTCTTAAAATAGTTCCGAATCACAGCAAATTCAAGACTGGCGATCAGGAAAAATCCGATGTCCAGTGCCACCAGCATGGAATACGTTTTATCACACCCAAAAACAATTGCAAAAATCACTGCCAAAGCTACCGACACCGCCATACCAAGCAGGAAGAAAAAGGAAATCTTTTTGTAGTCTTTACATATCGAAAGGTAGAGCATCTGATAAAAAACAAGCACAAGTGCTACATACCCGCAATACCCGGCAAATACAAACCATGCCGGCACCTCTCCGGTCAGATATTCCCGCACGCAGAAAACGATACCAACTACACAGCTGACACCAAGATTTAACATTATTCCGACATAAAAACACGGAAGCACATCTTCGTATTTTTCCTCATATATTATATCGGACATATAGCGCGATAATACAGAGTTAAACGGTGCTGCACTGAGCAGGGAAAAGATGAAAATATAAAGCACCGTACAGGCAAATAATTCGCGCTGTGCATATCCCACTTTTGAGACGTCAAGCAGCACCTGCATCGCCATAATCGCAGCGATAACAAGAATCATTGGAGCGATCGTGATCATGGTGCTGTAACCCATACCTATAATATTGGTTGTCAATGTATTTTTATTGTAGATCTTATTTAATTTTACACCGATACCTGCCATCATCTTCCTCCATTCTGCTCATTCTCACGGCTTCTTGATGTGAAAGGGTTCTTCGTTCCATTTTTCATTTCTTTTTTTTGCAAATTCCTGATAGATTCCACGATAAACCTGCTTCATATCCTGCACCTTATATCCTGCCATCACACGTTCATATCCGGCTTCTCCCATGCCTTTCCGCATTTTGTCATTTTCTGCCAGTTCTACCATTGCCTCGGAAATTTCTTCCAGATTCATAATGTGTGTAAGGATTCCCGCCGGCTTTTCGCCTTCTTTGTCTCCATAGATCAGTTCACGACAATTTCCGACATCCGTTGCAATAACCGGTTTATGCGCCGCGTAACTCTCTAAGATCGTAAGCGGCTGTCCTTCGCTGATACTCGTTAATATCGTAAAATCCATCCGCCCAAGATAGTCACGGATATCCACTCTTCCGGTAAATACTACATCTTTTACATTGAGTGCCTCCACAAGATCAAAGCACTCTTTTGCATACTGTTCATCCTCATCGCAGGGTCCCATGATCCACAATTTTAACCGGTCCACCTTTTTTTTGGCAAACGCAAATGCCTGAATCATCGTCTTCACATCTTTGATCGGCGTGACACGAAGCACGGCTCCGATGTGAATCATTTTTTTATCTTCTTCCGTTTTCCCGGGAAGATCCGCCAGCCGCTCCACATCAATTCCATTTGGCGTGACACGCGTCTTTTCCGCCGGGCAGCCAAGTTCCAGCTGCAGTTGTCTCGCTCTGGCATACAGACTGGTAACAATATCCGCCTGATCATAAGCGAGAAGTGACATTTTTTTAAACTGCTCGATCCATATATTTTTATAAACACCGGCTACCCACGAAGCTTTGATGATTTCTTCTTCTCTTTCTCTCGTATAAATCCCATGCTCTGAAATCAACAATTCACAGCCATACAAATATTTCGCCATACTTCCCAGTACACCGGCATACCCTGTTGCCACACAGTGATACAGATCCGCTTTCGGGATCCGGCTCTTCAGCACCAAAAACAGCGGCAGATAAATGGAACGCATCGTCCAAAGGAAATCCGAAAAGACGATATGCGGATAATTTTTCCGGTAACACTCCGAAACCATGTGGTAAAAATCCGGTCCCATCAGCAGCTTATCCAGCGAAAAGGTACGATTCTGAAAAAGTTCAAAGATCACACTCCAGTCAATTTCCCGATTCAGGATAAGGCTTCTCACTGCCTGGTATTCTTTTTTTGTCAGGTGGATTCCTCTTCCCTTGCCGCCCGCGCCATCCCAGTTAAAATCTTCCAAATATACTTCGTGTACCTGCGTTACATTTTCCGGCAGTTCATACGCAAATTTTCCACTCAGGGAACGGTTGGAAATAATTGCCAGTATTTGAAATTCAAGATTAGGAAACGAACGGATCATACTGTGGATCCAGCTCGATACACCGCCTACGACATAAGGGTAACAACCCTCTGCCACGATACATACCTTCATTCGGCTCTCCTTTCTGCTCTCAGTCCGAAAGCGAATAATATAGTTCATTTTTATTTTTCAATTTCAACGTAACTTCCTGCTGGTTTGCTGCGATCAAATACGCATCCTCTTCTATATTAACAATCGATGCGCCTTCCACGACTTCCGGCTCTTCCCCATGTGTCCGCAGGATAAACCACGTCGTCTCTCCGGTGAATGCACCAAAAAGATTTAACCGAATCGTATTCCCTTCAAAGGAGTCACTATAGTCCAGCGCCAAAAAGTTTCGAATTTTCCGGTCTGCCTCAGATACCGTCGTCTTTTTAAAACTATCAAAGGCTTTCCAATATGTATTTGTGTTACTTGCAAATTTTTCATACAATACTTCCCAGCGATCTTCTTTTTTCTGCGGCCATAAAATCTGTTTTAGATCAAACACAATATTCGAATACGCAAGCGATGTCTGGAGACTTTTCATCCGAATATCTTCCCGATATGTGTGCGAGATTCCATCGCTTGTGATCGACTGCAGTGTCATCGTGCTGCCTTCCTTTGCCACGACAGCATCTTCCAGAAAATCCCCGACAAGTGTCGTTACCGTGGAAAACGGAGCCTGGGTAAGCACTTTTTCATAAGCTTCTTTCTGCGCCTTTGTCACATAGGCTGCCCCATACTGATACCGGCTGTCTGCCTGTTTCATAAGCAAGGCATCTTTCTTTGCTTTCTCCAATGGATCAACAATTCCAAAATTATCCAGTGAAATTGCTGCTTCTGCCGATTTTTCACGCAGTTCTTTCAGGTAAAAGATTAATTGCTGCGGATCCGGCAGATTGCCGTCACTATAATCCATCTGCGGGGAAAAGAAACAGGTCAGTTTTGCCCCGGACTGTTCCTGATCTGCACAAAGTCCCGGCCAAATAATATCGCGAAATACCGCAAGTGACTCACGGCTGTATAACTTTTTCATTTGAGCTTTATTTTCACTGGCAAATCCGGAAAAATTAGCAAATGACATATTCTGGGCATTTATGACCGGATAAATTTCATACCGATGCAGTTCCGTCATCATTGCATCTAAAAATCCGATTCCGGTGCAATCTTCCATATAATCGCCGTTCACGGCAAACACTTTTGCATCTCCGACCGTTGCCCGCCAGAGTATTGCCGGCAGCTGCTCATTTTTTACCGACTCATCGGCAAGCATACCGACCATATACGTTTTGCAGCCGGATTCCAGCAGATACCACGGCATATGATCAGGAAAATCCTGCCGTTCTTCTTTCTCTTTGTCATCTGCCGGCTGATAAATCGCCTGTCCGCCGAGCAGAAATCCATCAAATAGGTTCACGCCGGTCAGTTTCACATCTTCCTGCCTGATCTGCCGGATACCAAGCACTTTCCTCCAGCGGCTGCTCATCGCGATCGTGTGTACATCGGGCAGATTGCAGAATACAAAAGAGATTCCCTGATTGGTATACGAAAGTACCTGATCAAGATCTGCATCCGAAGCCACGGCCTCTTTTTGAATCAGAATGATCTCACTCTGCTTTGCCGTCTCTTCCGGGCACTCACTAAGAGACCCAAACGTTACCAGCCGGCGCTTGGTATACTCACACCACTGCGCCGCAACTTTTCCATATTTTCCCTCTTTTTTTCCGATAAACAAAACCGTTTTTTGGCGCTTCTGACATTCACTCGTCTTAATATTTTCTTTTTTTTGCAAATACAAATTGGTATCATACGTATTACCATTTTCTTTCACCACCTGCGTAAACTGAAACATAAACAGCAGAACAAACATCATCATGATCAATATAAAAAATCTACGTTTGGAAATCATATCATTCACCCCCTGTCTCCTCTAAATTGTGGCGATAATCAATAGCAAAATTAAACAAACGATACGGATTCTGCTTGATCTTATAGCATACAAAATCCTCGGTTTCGCAATAGACACTTACATTTGTCGGATACAGTCGTTCAAATTCTTTCGCCCAATAATACAAACGCGACATTAAAATCCAGCGGTATTCTCCTTTATACATCGCGATTCCGCCGACATTTGGCAGTTCCTTTTCTGCCCCTTCCACTGAGACAGACTGACCGCTTCTTTCATAATGTTCGGTATAATCAAGCGGCACCTTTTCTACAAAAACATAAACACTATCCGTCGGAATTTTAATATTTAACTCTTCTCCAGGTTTAGCATTTTTATATTCCATCTCCCGCAAAAAGGAGATCAATTCATAATGATATCCATGATACAGCCCCATCTGTGTCTCGTCATTGGCAGAGACAATGGTCCACGTATTGTCTTCCTCTTCCTTGATAATACTGGTCAGGCAGGCAAGGGCTTCATTCGTGACAAGTGCTGTATTTTCCACAAGCGGCTTGCGGTGATTTCCGTCCCATAAAAGGAGAACGATCGCACCGATGCATGCAAACGAAATCAGATCTCTTACCACCCGCCAGGATCTCGGAAATACGATAAGTCGGATAGCTGCATCCGATACAAAACCAAAAACGACCGGCAGCATATAAGCAAAATAGATTCGGCACCGGCTTCCATCCATCAGTTCCGGTATTCCTAATTCTTTCGCCGTCTGCAAGATCCACAAAAGCACCATAAACCACCCCATGGACATAAGCATCGCGCCGTATTGGCGTTTTTTCAGCAGGAAAAATAAGAAGCCAAACACAAAAAGCAGCGCAAATGCGCCGACCACCACCATCACATACCATGCCTGTGCCTCATTTAAAACCGCATCTTTTATTGTCATTGTCAGTTTATTCCATACACGAAGAAGTTTCTGTGTCAACGGTACATCCAGATGTCTGGTCTTTTCCAATGCTTCTTCCGTATCCACTGTATTTTCCTGCAAAAGATTTCCATCGCTGTCATAATAATACACTGTCGCATTGCCGGAAATTTGCTGTACGGCTCCGCCATCGGTATTCTCAGCATTTTGTGCACTGTCTCCCTGAATGACACTCATTCCCCAGCCAAGACTTCCCTGAAGAGGGGTTCCCGAAATAAAGGCTGCTGCCATCGGAAGAACCGCCGAAAACACACCAAGAAAGCAGGCAAGCACGACGCGCCAGAAATATTTTCCACGCACAAACCAGCCAATATACCCCAGCGCGATTCCCACGCAAAACAATCCGGCGATCATCGTATCATAAAAATGGACAGCAAGTGTCATGCCAAAACTCATGGCAAAAAATGTCAGACACCATGTCGACGATAATCTTGTCTTTTTTCCCTGTATTTCCCGTTTTCTTGCCGCAAAAAAGCGAAAGGCAAAATATGCTGACGGCAGAATAAAAAGCATCCCATATTCCTGTGGAAGAACGGAAAAAAACCGTAGATACGTCGATGGCTGCAAAAAGTTTCCCAGTATATATACCAACACTACTGCATAAGAAACATAGCGGCTTTTGCAGCAAAGCCGTAAAAAAGCGAGCAGCACAAGATGGATTGCAATTGTCTGTACCAGCGAAAAAAGGCACATCAACACATAACTGTCGATTTGAAACACCGCATGCAGATAATAAATAATACAATGGTAACCAAACGGATACACACCATCGATAAAAATATTGTTTTCTTCCATTCCATTGATCCAGTATAAATGGACCGGCGTATCGGAGGCAGTATATCCATATACTTCCAGTTTTCCCACGCCGTAAAACCACGCCGCCACACACATAACCCCTAACACGAGCAGCCATTCGAGCGGATGTTTCAAAAATGCCTTTCCAAGATAGCGCATCAGCCATTGAATCCGTTTAAAGATCCGTTTTCCCAGCCGGTACACGACCCGTTTGCTGCTGACATGACCGGTGGCAAGTTTCCGAAGTGTTTCCCATGCATTTCCTGTTTTTTCCAAAACGTGAACGTGATTCAGGCGGATCCAGACAGCAAGCGCCGGAATTATAGTCCCAAGTAAAAGTGTCCATCGGTTTGAAATATGCAGAAGCTGGAGCAGAAAAACAAGATTCATCAAATAAAAATTTCCGACGAGAAAACTCATCAGCAGTTTTTCCGTCATCCGCTGTTTTTTCAGTCGTGTACGCATCACAAAAAACGGAAGGACGGTTGTCATTCCGAGATACGCACAAAAAATCTCAATGAATTTTATGATCATAAATACTTTCATCGACATATCATTACTTCCTTATGACTGAAATACGCGGATCAGTTCCAATGTTTCATTATCGATCACCACATCGGACTGCTTTAATTGCTCAAGCACCCGAAAAAAGGCTTCTCTGTCTCCACACGAAAAATACAGTTTCAATTGACAGGTGTACGTCGACAGCCGCTTTGGAAAATATTTCACGGCACGTTCACACCACACCCGGCACCGCTCGTAATCTTTGATCTCCAAAAGCCGCAGCGAAATGTCTTCAAAATACTCTCCGGACATTTTATCCGGTTCTTTATCATATAAAATCTGGCACACAGATGCCATCCGGAGCACCATATCTTTCTGCTCCATATCCGTAAACACCCGCTGGCTCAGCACCGGATTCATATATTCGATCAGCAGCCGTACATGTACAAGCTGGTCTTTCTTTTCTTTCAAAATCTCATTGTAGACATTTTGCACCATCGCACGGAATCCATTGAGCTCGTCCTGCAGAACCGACGCCGCATAATGAGAAGTCTCCGAATCTTCACTGTCAAGTGCTTTGGCAATCGACGCAAGGGAGTTTCTCGTATCGGCCCGCACGACATTGAGCATAAGATTTCTAAGGTTGGTCTTGTCGGTGATAACGAGTGCCTCTTCCATCGGAACCATCGTCCTTCCACGCTCCTCATCCGCGCGCAAAAAGGTCTTTACACGATCTTTTCGAAATACAACATCCTCGAGATCCACATCTCGTTTTATTATATAACGAAAGATCACGTATGCCGTCAGCAAAAATAAAATGCCTGCTCCCGGGCAGAGGATAAGTACCATTGTCTTCGCCATAATTTCAATATTATTCACATTTTTCTTTGTTTTCTGCCAGATTGCATAAAACACCGCAATCACAAAGTTAAGAAAAAATAAAATAAGCAATCCCTTCATCCCATCACCTCGCGATCCGGTCAATGATACGACTGTTGAATCCCGCTTTCATAAAACGGTTTACTACGATCTGTGCTTCTGTTTTTACCGTATTTGACAAAAGCACATACAATTTTCCGTCGTCCATCGTCCCCAGATAATCCGTCTGACGCAGATTATCCAAAAGAATTTCTTCACTACGCTTAAATGTTGCCGAATCACATTCAATCTGCAGCAGCGTACATTCCGTAAGATTCTTTTTCTTGGCATTATAATAGGCCTGTACAAGAGACGTAAATGCCTCGGCCTCCAAAATCTTCGTATCTGCCAGATACCGGCGTTCTTCCAGTGCAGCCAGATACCGGTTTGCACGCAGTACGGCATTCTGGATCAGATAACTTACCACGACAAGACGATTCGCCTCGCCTAACGTCATACGTTCCCACGGAAGCCCCCAAAGCATAAGGATCATTTGTATTTCCTCATTGTCATAGATAGCATTAGCCATAAGCGGATAAGACATATCGAGATTTCGGTTAATATACACCCGTTGCTCTTTTAACGCCTCATACATATCCGTCATATCCTGATAAAGAATCGAATTTCCCAGTTTTCTCGCCTGGTCTGAAGTCGCCGAAAACATACGCGCATACCCGGAATGATGGACGGTATAAATGGCTACATCCGGGCAATTCAGCAGATCTCTGACAATTTCTACCGCATGGAACAATACTTCTTCCGGCATATATCTCTCCAGCGAAGACGTAATGCTGTAAATCTTTCCGATGCTGTCTTTCTGGTCCACCACCTGCTGTTCCAGCACATCTTTTACACGAACATTACTGTTATTGATGTCTTTTATATCTCCCAGCTGGTGATTGAGATTCTCCTGTATCTCCGCACTTTCCTGCCGGATATCTCGAATCTGATCGCGCATGTACCCTACCACAAGTCCCAAAATAAACAACTGTGCCATCCAAACATAGGTTGTATAATCAAGCATAACCTCAAAACCGCTTCTTGTATACATCTGTCGGAACAAATATCCGCATACAGCAAGAACAGCAGAAAAAAGTGCCTGATGCTGTCCGTGCACGATAGCAAATAAGAGCACATAAAACAGATAAAAATCAAGTCTTGAAAAATACTGGCTCCCCACAGTACGATTATTTAACATAAAAAACGGAATAAAACATACCATGTTCTCTAAAAATGGAAATATCGCTTTCAAGAACCAGCCAAACTGCCGCAACATCCGCTTTCCAAGCGACAATTTCTCTTCGGTTTCATCAACAAATACCGCGCGGTTCTTTTCCATATATTTTACAATTTTCTTTACCCCTTCTTCGCGTTCATGCCGGATCTTCGACGGAAATTCTTTCGAAAACCTCTCATTTGACAAAACCCGCCGTCTACTGTCTGCCCGCTTTACTTCAAGAACCGTAATATGGCCTCCGAGTACCTCTTTGATTTCCTGCGCCAGCTGCCACTCACTTACCGGATCCCCGGAAGACAGATGGTAGAATGAATACTCCCTATGTTTTGCTGCCATCACTTCATAAATAAATTCCACCGCATCGTCTTCATACAAAAGCGAATATATATTTTCTTTATCTGCTGAAATGTAATTCGCTTTCAATGCACTCATGCACAAGGACGCACAAGGATTCTGTATCGCTTCCGCAATAGTTTTTGGAATCTGATACAGATGATCAAGCCGCAGCACGGTAACATCTTTTCCCCAGTTTTCGGAAAAGTCCCTGCAAATTTCTTCTGCCTGGATCAATGCGGTTGTCTTCGCACTGTCTCCCCACACCGCATCCTCTTCCTTGATATCTTCGCTGCTTCCCTGTCCAAACACTTCATTCGAAGAAAGGAAAAAAAACCTAGTATTTTTTTCTACCGAATACGAAAGTAAAATATTCATGACAGCAGAAATAAAGCGAACTGCCTCTCTTTCGCTTTCATTCCAGTTAAAATTCGTATCGTATGCTCCCATAAATAAAATACAGTCCGGACACACACTCTCAAATATTTCTTTAAGGCTGTCACTGTCATATGTAAATGTATACGTCTCAAATACTTTTTCATACCCTTTTCGTGCATAGGATTCTCCGGTCAGAAGACTGACACGGTGTCCCTCTTTTTTCAGTTTAACGATCATATGATTCGTCAGACTTCCGGGACCTCCAATAAGTAATACATTCATTACAATACCTCCACGATGGGTTTCAGATATCAATATTATTTTGTCTCAACTGCTCTATAAATTGCTCGATATCGTGTTGAATCTCTTTTTTCTGTCCTTCGTTTCCTTTTGAAAAAAACTCTGCCATTTCTTCCGTATTTTTTCCATCTTCCAGCATTTTCCATATTTCTGTTGCTGTTTCATTGAGTTCAAGCGGCCTTGGAATCACGCTTCCTTCCGGGTTTGTATCGGACAGCCAGTACGTTCCCGCCGCATACCGTAACTGATATCGTTTCATATTATCCCCGCCTTCCGGTATCTGACAAAGTTTCTGTAAGATGCAGACGAACCATAAGCTTCATACCAAAGGAAAGAAGTCCATACCAACGTACCTTCATACAAAAGGAAAATCCACGGATCATATATCGCCACAGAACCGAAGGAATCTCCTT
>ERZ827452.2664-NODE-2664-length-12789-cov-8.644574_pt1 | contig 12789 bp, 13 predicted proteins | sample MGYA00519866_ERZ827452 | MGnify/ENA primary metagenome ERZ827452 (study PRJEB31778, sample SAMEA3449307) | human gut metagenome | biome: human gut; feature: human-associated habitat; material: faeces | place: United Kingdom | collected 2010/2012 ... | reverse complement strand
GCATAAACTTTATTGCTCCGCCGCCTGTCTGATTTTTATGGTCGAACCATTTTGACCCACGGATGGTTATACTGTCGTGCTTGCCTGAGCTGTCGTAATATATGAGCTTATGCTCTACGCCGGCACGCTCAAGCTTTTCACCACGCACACGCAGGTATTCTGCCAAGTCTACGCTGTTAGCAAGCTGTTTTTGTTCGTCTGTGAATGGAATGTAGGGCATTAAAGTTCTCCTTTCTGGGTTGAAAATTTTGGTTTGATGTGGTATAATGAGAAGAAAGATCAAGAGCAATATCGCTTGATAAATCGAAATTTGATTGGATTGTTGTTATTATGGAAGAAAAATACCAAGTGGAGTTATCTGTGTTATTGGAGTCATTGGAATACTGTTCTGATGTTGAATCGGATGGATACTACATTGTTAGAGGAAGTAATAAAATAATAGCGTATGGTGAAGACCTATCAGAAGAATATCTTGGTGAGGATGCAGTTTGGAAATTTTTGCAGTCAAATGAGTGCATTAAATTACCAACCTTACATGAGATAGAAGATGCTTCGCCGAATTGGAACAGGGATATAACGTTTAAATACATTGATGAAATGATAAATGACACAAAACAAAAGAAACTCCTTACTAAAGCATATAAATCCATATTCGGTAATCGTATTCTTCATGCATTTCCGGGAAGCTCTAAATTCTGTGCAGAACTTGCCAAACTTGGGCGTATGGATGAATGGAATCTGTTTATAAAAGAAAAATATGAAGCCCATCAGCTTGAATTTGCAAAAAAATGGTGTAAAGACAATAATGTAAAAATAATCACTGAAGCTGATATATAAGGGCAAGATATTCTTGTAGTGGTAAAGAATTTGTAACCGTAAGGAAGAAAATCAACTTCAAACAATTTTTAAAAAATCATTTTCAAAATGGATTAGGAACTGGCGAAATTATTAGTTTATCTAATCCCCTACCAAAAGGACTGAGTAAGATCAGTCCTTTTTTCATCCACCAACGCATTCTCTAAACTGTCCCATAACCTGCGAAAAGCTCTGCCTCTCCATCATATCTGTACTGAGAAATGCACCCGATACAACGGTAAGCTTGTTCTCCGAAAGCACAGCGTAGGTTTCCGTGTATCCGAACTGCGTCGCCATACCATCGGATTTCTGAACAGAGCCGTACTGCTGATACTTACCCTTTGAAACAACACTGCTTGTCATTCGGTAACTCGAAACAAAGTCATCTTCGGTGATACCGCTCATCTGTGCGGAGGTCTGTCCGAAGTAATAATCTCCGAAGTTTTCAAGGATATATTCCATATCGTGATCAAGATCACTCTGACTTAGATCAATACACAGAACATCTATCATACCGCCGCCGTTTTTGCCTTTCAGCGATATATTCTGCACTCCGTTTGAACTGTCTGTCTGCGTTTCAAATGAACAGCCTTTCATTGTTTCTGTTACCAATGCGCTTGTATCTGCAAAGCTGATATTTGAATCGAAAAACTCCGCAATAAAGGTATCATATTTTACCTGTTCTTCATCGACGGTACTTTCAGCCTCCGAAGAGGCAGCCGCACTTACTGTCGGTGCGGCTGTTGTGACCGTTGTCTGCTCGGCTTTGAACGGCGGCGAGATATTTCCGCAGCCTGTAAGGATCACCGCAGACAGTACGGCGAATATAAGAATATTCTTCATTTGTCATACCTCCTTACACAATGGACCAGATATACAGCGGAGCGGTAAGTGTGAATATGAGGCAGGCGAAGATTATCGCAACAGGAGTCCATTCTATCTGTCCGTGCTTGCGGTAGTCCATATACATCGCACCTATCTTCACAAACAGCAATACCGCAAGGATAACATCAAGGCACGGAAAAACAACATTGTTCACCACCGACACTATCTGCGATCTGGCTGTGTTCCAAGTGCTTGTGACCGCTCCGGCCACATCGCCCGAAGCATAGGCAGTTAGCGACATCACAGCCGCAAAGCACATTGCACTTGCAGCTGATGCAATAGCTTTCTTTTTTGACTTTTTTATCTTCATTACACATCTCTCCTTTCATTATTCTTTCTGATTGCAAATATTAAGGACAAAAGCATTACAGATCCGATCATAAGATAGATACATATGCCATTGTCTGATGACACACCTGTGTGAGGGTTGTCTGTTGTGACTGTGTGAGGCGTGTCAGGCAAGCTTGGCTTAGCCTCGTCCACCATTATGACTATGGGCGTACCGTCTTCCGCAATTGCTGCCGCATCTGCATTTTCTACGGTAACATTGCCGTAAACATCGACTGTAAACTTAATGTCCGTTGCAATTACATAGCCGTCGGGAGCGGCGATTTCTTTCAGTGTATAATCTCCGGCAGGAAGCTCAGTTACAATATGATCTGTGCCGTCGGAAGTCCATTCGTCAACAATATTTCCCTCAGAGTCAATGATCTGCATTTTTGCTCCCTTAAGCTCGTTTCCGTAAATATCACGCTTTGAGATCTTAACGGTAATCGGCTTGTTCTCGGCAGTTATCTCAATGACTTCGCCGTCCTCTGAAATGCTTACGGGATAGCTTTCATCGCTTAGAATATATCCCGTGGGAGCTTTTATCTCTCTGACAACATACTCGCCGTAAACTCTGTACAGTCCGTTCTGAACAGTCCGAACAGAGCATTTTCAAGGGGTTCGCTCTTGTCATCGGTCTTATGTCCCTCTATCCTGCCACGCTTGATAACATTTTCAAACTCTCCGCAGTCGATATCCACGGTCTGAATATCCTGACCCATATACTCGAAAGTCACAAGGTACTTTTCGCCGTTAAGGACATAGTGTTCGTCGGTGGCAATTTCCTGAACATAGTACTTTCCAAACGGAATTTTCTCTGCAATAACAGCAGTCATATTTTCATCAAGCGACACCGCAGAGATCAGCCCGCCGGCAGGGATCAACGTGCCGTTTGAAGCTGTGATATCTTTTGCGGCAAACAGTCCGAAACGAACATTTTTGTACTCTCCGTTACTGCCGATACCGAACAGCTCATCATTCTCCATTGTCTTAGAAAGCCTTATCATTACTCTCTGATATTCATTTTCAAACTCTGTATCCACAGTATCTCTCACCTCAAATTCCTGTCCCGCATATGTCAGTTCTGCTTCTTTAGGTTCGTTATTCAGCACATATCCGTAAGGTGCTTTTATCTCTCTGACCTCATATCTGCCAAGATACAGCGGCTCAGTTTCCCCATAGCCGTTTTCGTCGGTCGTTATTTCAGTCACAACATCGCCTGCATTTGCGTGAATTGTTCCGTCTGCTGTAACAATATCCTCTGCGGCTGTTATCTGAAATACCGCTCCGCTAAGAGCACATTCTGTAAACACTGGCTTGTATATGGTCTGACCGCTTTCTTCAATATTTCCGTTTTCGTCAACGGATATCGCACTGCCAAGAGCCGTCACGCCTGTAAATGCTTTGCCCGATTTGTATACGGATATCTTTCCTTTCTGCGAATCGTTGCCAAGGTCGATGCTGAGCTTTGAATATACGGCTGTGTTGCCTGCGTAATTGAATTCAAATGTCCTGCTTTCTGAGTCAATAACATACCCCTCTGCCGCCTTTGTTTCGGTAAGAGTATACTTTGCTCCCACATACATCTGTGCGTTTCCCGTGTCAGCATGACCGGTGCTGTCTGTGGTCATTGTGCATATAACGTCTCCCTGCTTGTGAAGCTGTGCCGAACCGACAAAGAAATCTTCCGCCGCTCTTACCTCAAACTCAACTCCTTCAATGGGCTTCTTGGTTTCGCTGTCCGCCTTGAAAACTTCAAGCGTTCCTCTCTGAACATCGTTTGTTACGATCACTTCATAAGGGATAGTCAGAGTATCGGCTTTATCCGATTTAACCGTAAACTTTGTGTTCTCAGCAGATATAACGTAAGGCTCGGGAGCTGAAACCTCCACCAGTTCATACTCAAAGTTCGGATAGATCGGTATAGTCTTTGTATATCCCTGTGTTCCATCGGTCTCATATTCTGTGTAGGTGCTTGAGGCATATCCCTGTTCATCTGTCACAACAGTACCCACAGGCTCGCCCTTTTTCTGTACCGTCTTGCCGTTAAAAGCAATGTCCTGAGTAGGCACAATGTCAAAAGCAACGCCCTTTATGGGGTTATCAAACTCATCTACCTTGTGAATTTTCAGGTCAACAAGCTGAAGCGTATTCGGAATATCCGCAGTATAGGTTATGACGGGATCTGTATTGTCATCGATATCCGCAAGGGTTGTAGTTACTGTAAACGAGCGGCTCAGTTCTCCGTTCTCGTCAAGCATGATATACCTGTCGTTTTCACGCTCTGTAACGGTGTAGACATTTTCAAAAGTTTCACCGTTAAGCTTGCCGAGAGCCAGTCCGCTTACCTCTGCATAGCCGTTCTTATCGGTTGTAATACTCTTTACAACCTTTCCATTTAGAGAAATATCAAAAGTAACTCCCTCTATCTTGATATCATTAAGAACATCATATTTGTTAAGCTCCAGCTTAAGTGTAAAAGGCTTGTCCGTTACTGAATAATTGTGATCCGAAAGCTTTGCATTCTGAAAGTTATCAAGGTCGTTTACCGCCGTATTTGCACGGTTCACAAGATGATATTCATTGTTAAGAGCATATCCCTCGGGTGCAGTTATCTCCTTGACATAGTAGTTGGTGTTTGGCAAAAGGTCATAGTCAAACTTTGCTTTTCCGTTGTCGTCAGTAACTGCGGTTTTCAGCAGCTTTTTTGATGAATTATACAAACCGTACCTTGCTCCGGAGAGAACTTCTCCCGAATCATTTTTCTTTGTCAGCACAAGGCTGTAATTTACAAGCTGATTTACTATCTCAGCACTGCTGTGAAGTCTGTTATCTTCAAGTTTGTTTGATGAAATGGGATAAAGATTTCCTGCTCCGAGAATATATTTCTTCCCATTTTCATCGGTCAGAGCATATGACTTGCCTGTATCGTTTCTTATGAGGCCGCTGATATTTCTTTTTGCCGTAGAATCTTTGATAGTACTCAGATTGTACGCTTTTGAAGCCTCAAGACTTTCATCATAGCCATATCCTTTAGCTCCGTTTATCTCGATAAAAACAAGCTCCTTTGCATTGCCTGAGCTGTCAAGAGGTACAAGATCAAAGAAAAGCTGTCCGAAGTGATCGCAGGTGTCACAGCCGCTGTAGTTCGAGCCTGTGCTGAAAACATATGCCTTTGAAAAGTCAGTCGTAGTGCGAGTGGTATCGAATATGAGGTCGTGATTTGCGTTTAATTTTGTTGGCACATAGTAACAGCCGTCACCTGAGGAGTAGGTCTTTCCATTAAAGCCGTCAAGGTCGTTAAGATCGCCTGAAAAAGCTTTTTCTGCAGACTTGTGACCCTGCGAGATATATCTCATAACAGGCTTGCCGTTTTCCTCGTCCCAATAGCCCACAATAAACTTGGTTGACTTGTAGATGTCGGAGAGGGTCTTGATGTCGCTCTCGTTATCGCTTGATAAAGCCTTTCCATCACCGTTGAGAATGGTTTTGTCAAGCACCGCAGTTCCAAATTTAGCATTGTAATTCTTTTCGCTGTTGTTCATCTTTATCGTTTTTGTGCCAGCATTGGCAGTAAAATCACTTGTAGGAGAGGGCAGAAGTACTGATTTAGAAAGTTTCTCATACCTTTCATCATCGGGTACTGTATATTCCGTTACCGTATATGTCCTGCCATTTGACGTTGAGGTGGGCAGATCGTTTACTGTGAAAGTACCCTTTGCGTCTGTGTTTTTAATGGTCTTAAACTTTGTAGCCTCGCTGACAGAAGTCACATACTTTGAAAAAACATATCCCGTTCCCGTGCTGTTTTTATCAGCCTGAACATAATACTTTTTGCCGTCATACAGGCATGAAACCACAAACGTAGTCTTGCCCAGAAGGTTATTCAGCTCCGCCGCCGTTATCTGATTATTGCTTGAATCTGTGTATGTCTTTTCAACGGTAAGATTCGGTTCATTGTATGACGCAAGTCCCACATATCCCACAACGGGGTCGAGCCTTGTTGAAAGCAGGCAGGTCTGATAGTAGCTGTTGGCAAACAAAGTTTCCTGCTTTTTCAGGCTGTTCTTCATCTGCATCGGGATACTTTCCGTAACATATATACTGCTGTCGCCGCTTGAAGTGAACTGCCTTTCCTTTGACCATATGGTGTAAACAGTATTTGTGCCGCTCATTTCTGTTTCAAGGCCATAGTCCTTGCCGAAAGTACCGCTGAATTTAGACTTTATCAGCGATCCAAGCTTGCTTTCAAGGCTGCTGAAATTATGTGCAAGGCTTGACGCTGTGACATAGGAAGTGGGCACAGTCACTTTTGTTTCGTATCTTAGATTTTCAGCGTTGTATTTCATAACGTTCGGTTCGTCCTTTGCCTGAGCTTTGGTGGATCTCATAGCAGAGGGAAGCTTGTAATGATCCTTCACATTTGACACAATATCGTTGTACGCCTTTTCAACTCCCGATCTTGTACACCAGCCACCGCTTGGATAGGTGAAATCATTCCAAAGAATATCCGAACATTTTCCGAAGCCTGCCTGCGTATGACCTCTGTAACCCAGTATCAGCTCCCAGATAAGGCACTGAGTTGCGGCATAGTAGTCACCTGTTTTGTGGCTTGAATAGCCGTAATACTGCACAAGTCCGAGATACTTAGCCATTGGTCCGTCTGTTCCGCCTATGGACTTCCAATATGCAAAGCTGTCCGCCTTGTTTTTATCCGAGAGGTCAAAGGTATCATACTTTGTAAAGCCGTTCTGAGTATACCAGTCCTTGTAGCTTGCTCCCTGCATTGACTTTGCAGGCTCGATACAAAACGCCCAGTCGGAAGTTGATGAGGGACTGAATCTGCATATTTGTTCTCCGGCTTTGATATATTGTCCGCTTACTCCTCCTGTTACTCCGTTCTTTCTGTTTTTGATAGTTGGATTGACCGAGCTGTTCCAAGTGTATCCTATGGATACTCCCGATGTGGCTGCGGAAACATTCGCCGCCAGCGTAGTCATTCCTATTGCCGCCGCAAGCATTGCCGCTGTGCAGCGTTTTAATATTTTTCTTATCTTCATCTGTATTACTCCTTTGTTTTTTGCAAAGAAAAAAGAGCCGAATTTTCGACTCTTTTCCCTGCTTATTCAGTTGTTTTTAGTCCTCCGTAAGAAACCATATTGCCGTGCCGTCAAAGCCTACATTAAACTCAATATCGCTTGCATATTTGAGGGCATTATTGCCGCTGTATATCTCCCACCTGTTGAACAGTCCGTAGTCTATGACGTGCAGGCAGTTTTCTCTCGTTTCACTGACTATGCTGCAGATCTCTTCTTCATTTTCTGCATGATCTATCAGCCACTTGCTGTCTGAGTCAGCATATGCGTCCATGTGAGCATATGACAGGTCGGTCATGTCCTCTCGCACCGTCATATTGATCGGATTCGCATAAGATATGTCATACTCATCTATTCCAAAGCTTACATGGATATCTCTTTTGCCGTTGAAGTTTTTGGCATATTCAAGTATTTCAGATCTTATGAGATTTTGTTCATCACCGCTTAGGCTTTGACCCTCACACAGCTTTCTCCATGCTTTCATGGTATCAGACCATGTTACTGTGCTTTCGGGCGGTTTTGTGGTCGGCGGAGTAGTTGTTTGCGGTTTCTGCGTAGTGGTCACAGGCTTTGGCGGAGCTGTTGTGGTTTGCTTTGCGGTAGTCTGCTTTTGCTGTGTAGTTGTTACCGCAGGCTTTTGAGTAGTATTGACCTGTGTGTTTTCCTGCGGCTTTACTGTCTGAGGATAACTCTGCTGTTTGATTTGTTCCTGCGGTGGTTGCATACTTTTTGTGGTTGTTTTAGCTAAGGAAGTTTCGGATACCGTCTGCGAACTCTTTCGTGTAGTAGTTGCGGTTTCGCTTGTATCCTTTTCTTCCTTTACCGATGTTACCGTGACCGTAGTTTGGTTCACAGCTGAGATTTCTGCACTTTCTACGGACTCCGATACATTGCCGCAGGCAGTCAGCATTACTGTGCAAAGTATTGAAATATATATCGCTTTTTTCATATCATCACGCTCCTTGTCAAGCAATATATCACACCTTTTTGTATATATCCAGCCTTTTTGCAAAAGTTCTGCCTTTGTGACAATTTACACAGCATAAGATTTGGCATACTATATAATTAGCTCAGGTCCTTCATCAAATTCTTCAAGCGGTCCGATCACTTCGGGTTTTGTTTCTTTAACAGCCACAAGCCCTATACCCGGCAGGTCTACCAGCATATGATCAAACTGCTGCTTGTACTTTTCTATCTGTTCATCGGTAAGTGAACAGGAATCCCACTCACCGTATTCGTTACGATAATTGCCAGAAATATAGAAAGTGCCGTGAACAAGAGTATTTCCAATTATCCTGTTAGGCTTAGAACCGTTCAGCAGAAACTCATCATTGCACCAGCAAATAGCGTCCTGCTTTGGTTCAAAATATATTGGCTCGATGCTGCCGCCCACAACTTCCTGCATGGCATGGATATCATCTTCAATATCCTTTACATATGGTTCTTTCAGAGGTTCAAACACAAGTATCCTCATTCTTTTGCCTCACTTTCACAATACTCTTTCAGCGGACAATCGCCGCAGTCATCAAACATTGCACAGGTACGCTGTATCTCCTCTTCGGATATCCCACAGTCAAAATGCTGCTTTTTCTGTTCGTCTTGCCATACGATAAGTGAAACACCGCTGCTGTCACGTTCGACCTCTACCGTTACAGCATTTCCGTGCCTGTCATAAAGCCCAGAAAATTCTGTTTTGCCTTTTGCCGTTAAAACCTGTGCCAATATTATCTTCTTCATAAAAACCTCCTAATCAAAAAGCGAAAGCTGTTTGATAGCTTTCGCACGTTCGCTTGTGTCATAATTTGATATGAGCAGCTCTGCATACTGACAGCCGCCGTCATACCGCTGTGCCAAATTGTTCAGCCTACTTATCTCTTCAATGTGAATGTTTGGTTTATGCCATATCTCACGGATCTCAGGGCAATCGTTATACGAAACCAAAAATCTGCCTTTGATGTCAAGCAGAGCGTCACGCAGTCTGATATGGTCTTTTGCAGTAAAACCTACGTCCTTGTAGTAATTTTCAGTCGCAAAATACGGCGGATCACAGTAAAAAAAGCTGACGGGTCTGTCATACTGCCTGATAAGCCTTTCAAAATCCTTGTTTTCAACAACTACTTTCTGTAATCTTCTTGCGGCAAGGTCGATCATAGGGAAGTCCGACCACATCGAATGCGGCTGACTTCCAAAGCTGTCAAGACCGCTTGCATAGCTGTAACGTATAATCTGATAAAACTTAGCCGCTCGGTCAACGTCATAAAGCCTTGGCAAAATGCCACGCTTATGAAGTAGGGCTAAATACTCAAAATCTTCTCTTGAATCAAGCACATACCTAAGCTTGTATTTCAGCTTTGCAGGCTTATCACGAACGCAGCGGTAAAGATTTGCAAGATTTGAATTGAAGTCATTGTACACCTCAAAATCTGCACCGGGCGGCTTATGGAACAGCACCCAGCCTGCACCGCCAAACACCTCGATATATCTTTCATAGTAAGGCGGAAATCTTGCAAGAACCTCGTCACGAAGATTTTTCTTTCCCCCTACCCATGACATAAAACTGTTCATGTTTTTCCTTTCTGCCGTTAGAACCAACAGCAGAAAAGTCGCTTTGCAAGCACCAGATTTTTGATCTGCTGTTGGCAAAACGACCTTAATAAATATTAGATTTTACGCTGTTTTCAGCCCTTGATTATCGGGTCAACATAGCTGAATATGATGCGTTTCTGTTCAAGGTAGCCGTCGGCTTTGTTTACCTCATTACACAGCTCCTTGTATTGCTTTTCCGAAAGCACAGGCTTTGTTGCTCTCAGCATTGCAGGAATATTACCCATACAGAACTTGAAGTCTACTTTGGCTTTAACTCTGTTTGTGTGCATCTTTGACCTCCTTATCAAGACGTGCGATCTCTTTTTCAGCAGACTTAAAAGCCACGGCAAGAGAACCTATCGTTGTTCCGATGATAACACCTATCATCATTCCAATGAACAAATACGTCATTTACATCATCTCCATTTCCATATCCTCATCTTCTGTCTGTTCATCATCGGTCGACGTGATCTCAACATACTCGCCGATAACATTCAAGGCCTCATAGTAACTGCCCGAAGATGTTATTCTGCTGCACATTTCCTTTGCCTCATCATACATTCCGTTCCTTTTCAGCGTTTTTGAGGCTATGCCCATAAGATTAAAGATATTTCCGTCCTGCCCTATCAGCGGACATTTTGGCTTTTTGGACATCACGACATCTCCTTTCCGTAATATTTTCTCAGCAGACCTATGATAAAAAGCTGACCTTTTCCCGTAACAAACGTCTGCTGATAGGTCTTTGTCATAGTCGGAGTTTCAAAAACCGACTCCTTAACAGCAAAATATCCGCAGTCGATAAAAGTCTGATAGGGGAGATTGTTTGCCATAAGCACGCCTTTTCCTTTCAGCCAACTATAGAGCCTGTTTCTGCCGACAGGGATATTTTCGGCTCTCGCAAGCTTCGCCATAGCGTTCATGTCAATGAGATTGGTTGTATCAGAAACCTGTTTCGCAAACTCCACCAACGGTTCGTCGTGGCGGATACGCTCGTTGAGCTGATTTATCGCCATCATCTGCAGACGGAAAAGATTCTGATACGGCTCGTCGAGGAATGGGAGATAGTTATCGATAAACATATCTTCGTTAGCTACGTAGCCGCCTGTTTGATTGATTTGAGGCAGGATCTTATCAAATATCCACGACTCAAATTCCGCAGCTCTTGGCAGTTTGCTGTGTGCGACAAGTCTGTAAACATCGCCCTCAGGAATAAAAATCATCTTAATGGTCTTGCTTGGGGACTGCGGATGAGGTAGGTCGTGTTTCACGCCCCACCTGCAATGCCGCCTTATTGCGTCCTTTGTGTTGCTGTAGCCCAATGCAGAAGCCACATCCTTGCCGCAGAACATGATTCTGCCGTTATCTTCCTTTAAAATTGGAGATATGTGAGCATATTTAGGAAGCTTAAAACCAAATACTTGGAATAATTGTATATGGGTTGGAAGTGATGATAACCATTCATCTCCCCTTATAATATGGGTTGTACGCATTAAATGATCATCTACTAAGTGTGCAAAATGATAAGTTGGAAGTCCATCTTGTTTCATTATTACAATATCCATATCATTTTCTGGGAAAGATATTTTTCCTTTTATTAAATCATTAACGATTATTTTCTTATTAAAATCACCAGGAGATTTTAATCTTAAAGTAAAAGCTTCTTTATTTTTTATTCTTTCATATGCATCACTTACAGGAATCTTACGACATTTAGCATATCTTCCATAATATCCTATTCTATCCTTTCTTTTTTCCTGAGATGATGTCATCTCTTCTTTTTCTTCTTTAGTACAAAAGCATGGATATGCAAGACCTTGTTCAACTAAATATTTCATAAATGTTTGGTAAATTTCTTTCCTCTTACTTTGCGTGTAAGGACCATATGCACCTTTTTCTTCACTACCTGATATTACTCCTTCATCTGGAGTTACATCAAAGTATTTTAAGTCAGTTGTGATAACATCAACCGCATCACTAACCAATCTTTCTCTATCAGTATCTTCTATTCTTATATAAAATACACCATTTGTATCTTTTGCAGCTTTCCTTGCAACAAAGGCCTGAAATAACGTTCCCATATGGGTATATCCTGTTGGAGATGGAGCAGCACGAGTTACTATCGCATCATCTGGTAAGTTTCTTTCCGGATACATTTTTTCATAATCTTCTATTGTTTTTGTAATATTAGGAAATATCAAGTTTGCTAAATCTTTATTAGTCATAAAATCATTCCTTTCTTAAACATTTAAATTATATCAAAAATTTATGATAAATAAAAGGCTAGTCAATAAAACTAACCTTTAAAATTCAAATTTGGTGACCCGTACGAGATTTGAACTCGTGAATGTCGCCTTGAGAGGGCGATGTGTTAAACCCCTTCACCAACGGGCCATACATAATTGGTTGCCCTGACTGGATTCGAACCAGTGCATGTCTGATTCAGAGTCAGATGCCTTACCACTTGGCTACAGGGCAATTTACAAAAATAATTATAATACATTTTTTTATATTTAACAATATAATTTATAAAAAAGAAGGTTAATAGCCCTCTTTATATATTTTATTTTTATATTCTTCCGCATTTTTATCATAAATTAAGAGAGTGTATAGTATATCATCTTTAATAACATAAAAACACGTTGCCTTTCCTTTTTCTATTTCATAATTCATAATTGGTAATAAAAGTTCCCTAGATAAATTAAGAATTTCTTTAAAATCCTCTATTTTGATTAACTTATAATCAGATACATCAACCATTGTTCTAGTATTTACAATTATATCATCATAATTCTTAAGTATCTTATTAAGTTCTCTTTCATACTCAGTTTTATTAGTAAACGTAAATAACTTTCTAAGTAAGAAACAAATTATTATGAAAGTAACTATGTTTGCTATTACGATATAGTTCAAAACTATTTTATTAGTTTTAACTAGGTCACTTTCGTATACGGATTTTGTTTTTGGATTTGATGCATCACTTTCTATTTTAACAACCGAAGATGATAAAGGTATCTTTATTGTATTAGAATATGTATCCCCA